>QWCV01000214.1_pt1 | contig 306339 bp, 273 predicted proteins | sample 1972621 | NCBI WGS metagenome assembly QWCV01 (sample SAMN09866699, study PRJNA288562) | Human gut metagenome isolate pre2_stool, whole genome shotgun sequencing... | isolation source: gut | host: Homo sapiens | place: USA: California | reverse complement strand
AAACTTTTCCGGAACGCCTTCCACAAATGTTGCACATTTGGGTTTTCCAAAAAACTTTCTACCGAATTGTTTGGTGTTCTGACTCCTAGGAACCACCATTTCTTTATGCACGTAAAAAGGCTATATGATGACGAGATGACGGAATAATAAAAAAAATATCGGATCGAAAGGAACAAAAAACCGTAAAAGGCAATGAATCCTCAAATCCAAAATAAATTTTATGTTGAACCATTTAAAATTTTAGAGTATGAAACAGCTTATTGTAAAGTATTGGAAGAAAATGAGTGTTGAAGATGCTTTATTCATCTTTAGTATGTTTGGCTTTTCCTTGCTGACGTTTGGCTTTATGGGTGGCTATCTGCGGTTCTTTGGTGAACTTATGGCTATTTGGTTGATGATTGCCGGGTTGATAGTTTTATCAGTTGGTATAATTGTCCTTTTCGTCAGAAATGATGCATTCATCCATGATATCTCAGAATAATAGGTATTGAAGAGGTAAAACTCTCCTTTACTCTTTTTTATAATACAGAATCGTAAGTATCGAATGTTTATTTTTGGCTCCCTAAAGTGCAGATTTGAATAGTTTCGTGTATTTAAGCTGATAGGTATGAAACAGAAAGAAATAATATGGAAAGAGATTAGTATTCTCAATTGTAGTGCAAATGCTTATCCATCAGGTAAGCCCTACAAAAAACAGATGTTACAAGGTAAGGTTTTTCCTACTACCAAAGAGCAAGCTATTGCTTTCGTAAGCATGGGATGCTTACTTGGTATACTTAATTCTGAGGATGTCAAGGTGGTGGAAAAAGTTCTCAACAAGCACGGCTTGAAGGGAGAATACAAATATGTATGCTGCAAGCAATATGTTAAACTCATAAACAATAGCATGCTTGATATCTCATTGAAGAAAGAATATGGTTTTTAACTAACTAAAGTAACGAATATGACAATAGAACAGATTAAAAATCTTGCAAAAGTCATGCTGGCTTTTACGCAAGGCAAAGAAATACAGACAAGATTCCTCGGTGTACAGGATGAGAATGCATGGAAGGATGAACCTTCTCCTAGCTTTGACTTTTACCGATATGATTATAGAGTAAAGGAAAATACTGAATCAGAGTATCGTCCTTTTGAAAATATTAAGGAATGTTGGGAGGAGATGCTTAAGCATCAACCTTTTGGATGGATAATTGATGTAGAACCGGTGAATGGTATAATACCTTCAGAGTATGCAGCTGCGCAATGTATTGTAAATGTTGGGGAAGATTTTATCAGTCTGGCTCCATATTTGAAAGCAACTCATGAGGGTAATGTACAAGATAATTCTGTTATTTCGGGCAATTATACTTATAGTGAGGCATTAAAATATTTCTGGTTCATGGATGGTACACCTTTAGGGATTAAGAAGACTGAAAATTCAATACTGCAACTCCCTTGAAAGAAAGCTACCCGAAAAGGGTAGCTTTTATAGTTCAAATGTCCAAGGTGATTTTATAATTTCCAAATTGAGAAAATCACCCTCTATAGTGTCTTCTATCTTTTCGAGTGGCAGTTCCCAACTCCATATTCCTTTAAGTTTTCTAGATGAGTTGAATTTTTCGAGAATATTAAGAAGCGGAATATTTGGCATTTTAGAGCTTTTGTTATAGGCATCTATTATGGCTTCTTCTTCCTTACGAAAGTTTGCCGGATCAAGATGAAGCGGTTGGGTCGTCAGGTACAACATGATACTATCTTCCTGTTCTATCCACTCATATTTAGCATTCCAGAAAGAGCGGCAGAGTCCAAACTCAGAGTGATAAATTTTCAAATCATAATACTTTTCACTCAGTTCTGCTGCGATTTTTTCACAAAGCAGGTTATTTAACGTTTCGCACTTACCGGTTACACTTTCTCTTTCTGTAATAGCAACAAACAACTCCTTTTTGAGTTGTGCAAAAAACAAATTGTTCATATTTACATTTCCTGTTTTGTATATTTATTTTAATTTATCTAAGTTTTCTCTTACAAATGAACGATATCTGACTTCCCATCGCTTAGGATATTTAACCCAATTGCCCAGATTTTCAAACTCACACTCTTTGCCAGGCTCTTTCTGCATGATATCTACGAAAGCGGATGAATAGAGAAAGTCCAGTCTTACATACATGTAAATGAATGGTCTTATGACTTCCTTATTAAGATGTATAGCTGAAAAATGCTCTCTGTAGTATGAAATTGCATAGCTAATTTCCTCTCGCATCCAACGAACATGGTCAAAAGTCTTTGCGGTATCACTTTTTCCGCAACTAATCAGCAGGTTTGCTATTTTTTTCAGAAAATCTATATCAGAAAAAGTATAATTAGCTATAATTAAGCGGTCTTCTAGAGCATCTTTAGTTGATTGGTCTTTTTCTATACCTTTTATCGAACCTAGCAAATAGTGTAGCTCGAAATTAAATCTTTGAAATAATTCAAAGGGTTCTTCAAAAAGATTATACCATCTTTTCCTTTCTGTTTCACAGTCTTCCTTTAAGAAAGGATTGACAATGAATTTACGTTCATATTCAGTCATCTTTTTATGAAATTAAGTTGTGAATAAAATTATAAGGGGCTGCTCGCCCCCTAACACCCCTCGGTGTTTTCAAGGGTATAGATTATTATGTCCTTGTTCACTGAGGGATGGGGAGATATGCTACTGAAATATTTCATCAATATTTCCTTTTTGCTTCTTTTTTACATGAATAGCACCATGACTTTTCTCATATTTTTCAATAACCATGTTTATGCCTACTCCTATCACATCTCGAATAGATAATCCTTCTATGGTTGCTATAGAACGAATCTTTGCCATTTTGTCACAATCTACCAAAGTAGAAATGGTCTCGCTTTTTACTTTACCGAACGGCTTCTTTCTTTTGCCAGACTTAACATTATCATCTTTCTTAGATGAAGACGAAGCGGTGGCGGCTTCATTATCCGAAGTAAGACCTTGGAGCAGATTGCTCATAGCATCTGAATTGATATCCTTTGCCATAATATATAATTTATTTATAAAACTTCATTTATAGAAGAAAACTATTTCATTCTCTCCAAAAATTCATCAACAAGTGACATGTAGTCAATAGCACCATTACTTTTTTTGTCATAATCGACAATATTGACAGCTTCCAATGGAGCTTGCGCAATAGTCACATTCTTGCGTATTTTCGTTGAAAATACCATTTCGTGGAGTTGAGTACGAAGACCTTCCTCTATATTCTTGCTTAACTTTGTCTGTTCCCATCTGGTAATTACAATACCAAATATATTGATTCTTGGATTGAGAACTTTCTTAATTTTGTTGATGAAGTCAAAAATCATCTTCAATCCATTGAATGGCAATACTTCCGCTACAAGTGGTATTATGGCATAATCTGATGCAGTAAGAGCATTTAACGTCAGCAGACCGAGTGACGGAGGACAATCAATGAAGATGTAATCATACTGCTCCTTGTAGTCTTCAAGAAGATCGGAAAGGATTCTTTCACGAGCCATTTTACCTGCCAGTTCCAAATCAGCCTGGGCAAGGTTGAGGTCAGCAGGAATGATATCCAATTTAACGTCTTCTCTTACCTTATATATAATAAGGGATTTGGAAGACTGTTCTTTTAATCCATCGTAGATGGTATTCTCGACATTTCCTTTGAGGAGCGAACTTGTAAGGTTTGCCTGAGCGTCAAGATCTATAAGAAGAACCTTATATCCCTTTGCGGCTAAGATAGAACCCATACTTGCTGTTGTTGTTGTCTTACCGACACCACCTTTATGGTTGGCGAAGGCGATAATCTTTGCTTGTTTAGCCATATTCTTTAATCCTTTTATTATTTTATTATATACATATATAATTATAATCTTATGTAGAAAAATAACTATATGCTTATTTTGTGCTGCAAAGATATAAATAATTGTTTATATTGCCAAATAAATATATAAATATTTGTATATATAATGTTTTTTTTGTACCTTTGCATTAGAAATATAACATAAAGTATTAATAATATGAAGAAGTTATTTATCTCTTTAGTATTGTTGTCTGCCTCAGTAGTTGGTTTTGCACAACAGGTAACGGCTCCAGAGCCAGAGTTCATTGGTAGCTATTGTATGCTCACTAGCGATTCTACATACGTCGTTCTTCCAAAGGAGAATGGTAAGGTAGAAAAACACCAGAACAAGTTCTCTAAGTTCTCCAAGATTGCAGGTGCTGTAAGTGACCTCGGTTTTGTAGGTGGCATGGTAGGACTAAGCACAGGTAGCATGTCTGGACTGGAGACTGGTGTAAGAGTGATGGGTACGGCTGCCGGCGTGGGGCTTGCTGCCGATGCTGTGAACACTTTGGCTGGAGTTGAAGGAATGGATATTGCTTTTGCCGGAGGCAAGTCTGCTCATTCTATCAAAAATGAGGGAAAGAATATCCGCTTACTTATCAAGGCTGAGAAGAATGATTATGACCCGATGGGTATCTACCGCATCGTGCGTTTCAAGGCTTCTAAGAAGGACAGAAGAATACAGTGGCTGACACTCCAGCCTGCGGTGCTCGGAAGTTCTGATGCACAGAAAAAGGGATATCTCTCCTTCTCTGGACACAAGTATGGCAATCAGAGTTATCTGCTCACCATCCCGGCTTCAGAGCTTGAACCAGGAGAGTATGGAATCATCTATATGGCAGTAGCTTCTGCACAGGAGATTCCTTTTGGAACGTTTAGTATAACAAAGTAAAATTACAAGATTATGGAGACATTATTAATGATATTGTTTGTTGGTGCCTTGGCTAAGGGCACAACAAAGGCTGTTGTTGGTGGCGGTAAGAGAAGAAAGAAGAGAACCAACTGGGATCGTCTCAGCTATGAGCAGAAAGCATGGCTGCATGATCATTCATAAGCTATAAATTCATCATCTAAATAAATTTAAAAGGTTCGCATTAAGGTTCCCCCGGTTCGTGAGAATCGGGGGGGTATATCTCAAAACAACCCCTTTTTGTTATCACTTTTTTTTCTTCGTCACTTAAAACGCCAACAAGTTTTGTTATAAGAGGTATCAGTGTTTTTGAATGTGGAATATAATCTGTATATACCACAGTAGGGATTGATAGTCTGGAAAGAAAATCATTGCAGATTTTTTGAATTTCGGCTCCATCGTTGAATAAGTTGGGTTCGAAAAATCTAGGAAAAGCGATAGAGGATATATTTCTATCTTGATAAGTTTCAGCCAGTCTCATGAAACTTGCTTTCACCACTTCTGGTTGGGGGGCAAGATTCGAGATTTCTTTAATGGGAAAATTCAGTATATTCTTAGTCTTACCTTGATACACCCATAATTTACCTGGAGTAAAGAGTTTCTCTTTACAGAACTGCAGATACTTGGCTACATGGTTGGATATCTCATGAAGAACCTCTTTGACAGATAACTGTCAATGGTTCCATCACAAGATACTGGGTTTACTAAGGTTTGACAGTTACTAAACAAGATATCTCCTTTTTGGTAACTTAACAAATCCATTTTCTTTATCTATTTAACTTTTCCTTCACTCATGTACTGAGCATACAAAAGTGAATCAACCAAAATCGTTTTATCTATTGAGTCTTCTTTTTTCGACAAACTTGCAAGTGCCTTCCTAAAGACAGACTTATCTTCAATATATGCATCCATGATGAAATATCTGACCCATTCTGTCATATCTTTCGGATATTCCAGGTGCAAACGTCTTACAAAGTAAGCGGATAGCAGTTTGACCTTGGTCTTGTTGTTAAACCTCACAGGTAATGCTGTTCTCGGATGAATCCAGGTGAATAGCAGATGGGCTGTATTGCTTCCCCTATCGATAGCAATTTGAAAACAGGATATGTTATAATCATTTTCAATGTCGCTCAGCAACTCCTTAATTTGTCCTAAGGTTGTGCGTGATGTTATTTTAAAACTGACTTCTCTAATGACTTTGGTGTTGCGAAATGGCGGATATCCGGTTTTCGCTTCAACAAGCTTTTGCAGTTTACCTATCATGGTTTCGTAACTTTCCGAAGCCCAATATTCAGGAGTTTCTTTTAGATCCTGTTTGGCAACCTCAATTTTTAGAATATCATTTTCCATATTATTCTTCTATATAGTGTTCTCTGAATTAACTGTTTGCTGTTTCGTTATTTCTTCCATAATCCTCCGTCTCTGTAGGTATACTTAATTTCGTAGATGTAAGCTAGAACTAATGCTAGTACAACTACAATAAATACTATTACAATTGTGTTCATATTTTATTTTCTTTAATATATGATTGTAAAAATGTCTGCAAGCTAGAATAATCTTTGTATGTATATGCCCAGTCTCTTGCAGCTGCGTTTCTGTCTAATATAGTCTTTGTGAGGGTTTTACCTGTTTCCGTATTTGGCAAGAACATATCAATGATATTGTAATCCTCGCTTTCTACCAGGAAGTAGCCCAGATTTTTATGATTATTAAGAATAATACTGTCACAATTATCATCATAGAATATGACAGGTAATTTCACAAGTGCTTTATATGCCAGATAATCCGTAATGGTAAGAAACAGATTGCATCTATTCTTACTTTCATTATTCGATTGAATAATGGATATGCCTCTTTTGTGAAGAGTAATTGGATTCTTCATATTATTAAAATTCAGAAATTCAACGCCGCCATTAATATTTCTGAAACCTATACCATGATGAGGATGGTTAAAGATCTTGCAGTCTATAGCATAGACGCAATTAGGAAAGAAGGATGCTAAATACCCTTCTTCCAAAAGCTTTTCTTTATCGCTTTCTGATATAGCGGAAAAGCATATATACTCAGATGAGTATTGTAGAAAACCAATTGCTTGTTTCATATTCTTATTATTTACCTTTTATACTATATTCGTTATCAGACTAGAGAAATCCTTAGAACTATTTCCTAGAGCAAAATAATCGCTTATATCCTTCTCTGCCTTTGTTCCAGCAAGAGGTAGCTGCACTCTTCTTACATTATATTTATTCTTGTATTCCTCTACTCTTAAACTCGATTCCTTAACTCCTGTAGTATCTGTATCGTAAAGAAATATTATTTTATGAAATCTTTCAGAAAGTTCTAGAAGCTTATCTTCTGGTATCTTTGCTGTTTCACTATTAAAAGCGATGGCACAATATCCGTGCGCCGCAAGAGAAAGAACATCCTTTTCTCCACCGGTGATGAAGACAAACTCCCCCTTGGCAGGAAGCTGTTTCCAACCGAAGACATAAGGAGAAGGTAAGTTCCCGGCATAAAGGAATCTGTTCTCGGCTTTGGGGCGGTACACCTTAAGCCCTGTCATTTCATTGAAGAAATATCCGAATGCTGGGATAGTTTTGCTTCCATATACATTAAAGTCTTTACCTTCACTTTTTGTGAAGGAAACACTTTTCAAACTATGAACATTGTATCTCTGCAGCGTATCTTCATCTATACCATATTTCCCCCAATATTCCTTTTCTGAAGGTTGGAAATCCTGTATCACTGGTGTGAAAGACTTTATACTAGATGTACGCCCTTTAGTAATTTCCTTCTTTATCTGAACAATATCAACCAGCGGACGTTTCTCTACGTTTGGATTACTAGGTTCAATGATATTGAGGCACAAATCCTGGTCTATCCTCTTCAGTAGTTCATAGAAATCCGTATTGATATTTATGTTCAGAACCTTTGCTGCGATTTCAAAACAGTTTCCGCAACATCTGCTGTCTCCAAAATCTTGCAAATAGTAGGTTGTCTCACCGTTTTTATTCCTGTTCTCATACAGATGGCAAGACGGATGCTTGTCATCACTTCGAAATGGACTCTTAAATTTCTTATTAAGACATTCCTTTCCCAAATAGTAGACGAATATTTCAAGCCCACTATTGGTTTTTCTAAGAACTTCTTCGTAAATCTTCATATTAATTATCGTTTTTGCCGTTTTCTTCGCGTTTTTAGACGCTTTCTCGCACCAGTCGTGCAACTTGCAGTCTTTCCTCTTTTTGACGCTTCTGTGCTCGCTTATTCGATCTATGGGTTCCTGAAGTTTATGTCAGGCATGGTCACAACTTGCATCATTTCGTTGAAACGGTCTGCAAGGCGATCACCATACTTTTCACGGATAGCCTTACCGCTGAGATTGGTTGTCACTATCGTTGGCAGCATTCTTTCATACCGATAAGACAACAACTCCTCTAGCGGTTTATATCTATTCCCATACTGACAGAATTCACTCTCTTCTGTACCCAAGTCATCGACAGCGAGGATGAACGTATTCATACATCTATCAAATCTCTTTTTATCTGAGGCATACAGATGATACAGTTCTTTTGATGTCAGAAACGTAATACTTGCATGTGTATAGAAGACTGCCTCTTCTTCATTCAGAGGATTCTTAAACTTGCAAATATTATAAAAGTTCTGCATGGCTTTTACCAGAGTGGTCTTTCCGTTACCGGTAATTCCATTAAGGACAAGCCCAAATCTAGACTTTGATGTTGCCATCCAGTCCGCTACCTTGTGTATTGCTTCTTGCTGTTGCTTGTGAACTTTGTATTCTCTATATCTCAGTTTTACTTCTTCGCTAAACAGAAATGTAAGCCATCTGTAGCAGTAATCAGTATCGTAATTGAAATCAGAAAGGACCATCATAAATACCTCCTTCCGAGCTTTTAGGAACAAATTTCTCTCCTTCCCAACGTTCTGTGTTGGGAGTGCTTTTGCGTTTGCTTGGAGATTGCTCCATCAGGTTAAACTTAAGCCAATCGCAAAAATGGCTTTTGTAATCAACTATATCTTTGTGCTCCTTATTGCCTCTACAGATATGATCCAAATCAAAGTTCTCCACTTTGTCTTTCACTTCTTCAATGCTTTTGAAAGCAAACTTCTTCTTTATTGCACCCAACCAAACATCATCGTGAAGAGAAAGCGAAAGAAAACTTTCTTTCTCACCTTTCTTTTGTTGGTTTTCTTTTGATGTTTCTTTTTCTGAAAAATCAACGAAATCTTCTTCGTGCGTGCGCGCGTTGTTGGTGTTGATTTTCTTACTTTCTTTATTTCTTATATTCTTATATTCTTTAGGTAGGGGCGGCATTGGGGCGGTATTGGGGCGGCATTGGGGCGACATCGGGGCGCAATTGGGGCGCAATTGGGGCGACATCGGGGCGGCTTGTTGTTTTGTATCGTTGTAAACCTCTGTTATTCTGTTACTTACGTTGCAGTTTTGCTGTGTTGAAATTTCATCGTTTTCTATTTTTAATACAGTACATTCTTCAATTGGGGCGGCATCGGGGCGGCATCGGGGCGCAATTGGGGCGGTTTGCCGTTTTGATGCTTGGTAACTATCAGAGTTACAGATAGTTATAATACTTTGTTGGTGTGTTGGTAATGTTCTAAACGTTATTTCTCCTGTTCTTTGTAACTTACCGATACAGGTTCTGATGTTCTGCAAGCTAAGCCCAGTTTCCTTGCTTAATATTCTCAAACTAGTACACAGCTGCCAGGAATCAGACAAATCACTTCCTTTCATAATACTTGCCTTCAACATCAAATGCACGAACAGATGAACCATCTTGGCATCTTGATACCACTGCCAGTCACATATTTTCCTGTAAAGTTTAATCCAATTAGGCGCAGGCTCGTCGATTCCTACAGGCTGAAACTTATCAAAGTCGAGAAGGACAATAATACGTCCTTTGCTCAATTTTTTGTAGCTGATATCTTTGGTAGCTTGGAGCTTTTTCAGGTATCTCTTAATGGAATCTCGTGATATTCCTGTATCTCTTGAAAGAGTAGATAGAGATACCAGACATTCGCCTCTCTGTATGGATATTCCAAAGTAGAGCTTATTTTCTATATTAGCATTGAGCAACAGATAGAGATACAGATGAACCATGTTGGTATTTTGATACCACTGCCAATTCATGAACATTCGTGGAAGTTTTATCCAGCTGTTATCAGTATTCATATCGTATCAGTTTAATTCTTCTATATAAAAAGCCATACATTCCTTTCCGGACTTGTACTTTACCTCTATTTTATCATCTAATAAGAGTATGGTTCGTATATGGGATAGCGAGAAAGAACCACGTCTCCATCGTACTGGTAAAGACCGTATGGTCTTATTGATTTCCATGAGGCTTTTTCGACAGTCATCTTTAGCCTCATAGAGAGCGAAATGCTTAGGATTTATCTTTAGAAGCAAATCCACAACCCAAGGTTGTTTCTTTACAACTTGATATCTTCTTTTTATTTTGTACATATCACCTGTTTCTAAAAGTAATCTTGCTCTCTCCGGTGAAGCTCCTGGAGATCGCTAACCTTATATTCAATTTTACCTTTACGCTTTGAAAACGGTTTAAGTTTACCTTCCTTTAACCATCTTCTTACGTTTCCTACCCCGAAGACTTTCATGGACTCCCTTTGACTATAAAACTCCTTAGGAGGGTTTTTAATCATCAGGGCTATCTTAGGAGCCAGGAAGGATGCTAGGTCGTTCAAGAATGTCTCATAAGAAACATTCTTGTTTTCAAAAATAACTCTCTCACTCATAATACTTATTTCTTTGGAAATATTACAGGATTAAATCGTCCTGCATAAACACCTTCTCGTCGAAGAATATTGGTTACTCCTGCTCTGGTTAAACCAAACTCTTTTGCGAGATTTTCTATCACTGGTGTTGGCTTTAGCTTGCATTCAAGAATGAGATTTCCGTACTTGTACAAGTAAGACTCTACCAGCTGTTTCTTCTTCTTTATCAGTTCACCTTTCTTTGTGCCTGAATAAATTTTATTCAAAATATCTTCGTTATTCTTGGTCATATTATAATTATTTTGTATATTTGCATACGAAATACGCAAGTATTGCGTAACGCTTTCGTGATATTTATCTGCAAAGATAAGCAAAAACTGATAAAAATATAAATAACCAGTGATATTTTAAGAATGTTTAACTACAATATAATTGTTTTATGAATGGTCCTGAACTTCGTCAGATCTTGACGAAAAGAAAAATTAGTATAAGTGAGTTGGCTGAGAAACTTCATATGTCTCAGCCTAACCTCAGCAATCAGTTCAATGTACAAGACGTTAAATCTGGTGTTCTTGAACGGATATGTGATGCCTTGGATGTGAAGATGGACTTCTTTTATGAAGGAACCAAATACTTGAATGATAGTTCTAGCTCGGACAATTCCCCAGGCTTGAACCATCAGGGTGAACAACCTACTGAAGAAATGTCTGATAATGATAAAGACAAGGAAATAAGTTATCTTAGAGGACAAATTAAGGTATTGGAAAAAATAAATGAGAAGTTGCTGAATATGACTCAAACTGTTGGTCAAACTGTTGATCAAAGTGTGGCCTATCAGAAAAAACATGCCTAATTATTAAACATGACTTTCAGAAAAAGTAATATATATAATAAGGTACGTGTATATAATAAGGTATATGGAAAAGAAATTGTTGACAAAAAAGCATAAGTTGTTAAAACTATGTTTAGAGCAATCGCTGAAATGAGGCTTTCCTACGTGATTTATTGCTGCGGCGCAGGCTGCTGTAGAGGAGTAAATCTCTTCTGAAAGAAGATTGTACGATTAATGATTAGATAATTAGAGGAAAGTGTTTCGTAATGAAGCGCTTTCCTCTTTTTCGTCTTTTTTAGGTTAAATTTCGAAAGAAAATGAGCAAATCATTTGCAAGTTACATTTATTTTCCGTAATTTTGTCGGAAAATAGAGAAATATGACTGCAAGAGAAGATAGAGAAAAGGAAAAATTTACCAAGGAAACTGTAGTAAAGTATTTCTTTGATATGAGTAAATCCACCTATACTATTATGGTTTTAGGTGGGTTGGCTGCATTATTTGGTATAGTTGAGACTAATGAAAGCGGTACCATAAGTGCCATTTTGTTGGGCGTAGTGTTGTCTGCAGTCTTATCAATTATTGGTTATGTAATTTCTAAACGTTAAGAGTATGAATACATTGGCTTTAACTTTTGCAATATGCTTGGTTCCTGCAACAGCATTTTTGATATGGCTCTTTACTCCTTGGGGAAAGAAGTGGTCGAAGGAATTGTAGTGATGAAGAAGATAAAATATATATTATGTGCTTGCCTGATGATGGCAAGTATGGGCATGGAAGCCAAGTCGATGAAGGACTTGCTGGTTTCGATGCCCGATTCTGTTGTGCCTTATCTCAACCACAACCTGCGGCTGGAATTTGCTGAGCTGCAGGAGATGGGAGTGAAGGCAGAAGTGAAGAATCTTTTAGGCGAAACGAGTGTGATGGATACGCTGACTGCTGATTTCGCTCAGTTGAGAACGAGTAAGAGCGCAACTTTGCAGATGAAGAAACTGCCATCGGCTAACGGCGATTCGCTGCTTTGCGTGGTGAAGACTTTTGCCGGAGTAGAGAAGGAGAGCGAACTCTATCTCTTTAATCAGGATTGGCAAGAACAGGATGCCAGCAGGATTTTCGATGGGAAATCTTTGCAGCAACTTGCTTCCGATCTTGTTGCCAAACCCGATACGATGAGCGAGGCTAAGTTTGAGGAACTCAATGGGAAAATTGAACTCAAAATCGTGAGTGCTTTGCTCTTGCAACATGAAAACAGTCTCGTAGTGCGCTTGGCTTTACCTTTCGTGTCTGCTGACGATAAGAAGGCTGTAAATGCAATAAAAGTGCAAAGAAAATTTAATTGGAGTGGTAAAACTTTTAAGGAGAGTTAAATTCTTGAAGTTTTTTGCTATAAACTATTGTAGGTTACAAGATTATTTGTACCTTTGCATCGTGTTTTTCATGGTATTAGATTATTAAGGTTAATAAAAGATTGGTTGTCGTGAGACAATCAATTTTTTTTTGTCCCTATCTGAAGGCATCAGCCCCTTGTCTTACCCATCGGCTGGAGGCCGTTGGTTCAGACCGCAGGGCGATGTTTAGAAGATAACCATTCCGATGATACCGCAGATGAAAAGCAGCAGGATAGGGTTGGTCTTTCTGAATTTTGTGAAGTAGAAAGCAGCCAGAAACAGCACGATGCTTGCTCCGAAGACAAACGGATTGTCGGTTGGTGATCCGAAGTTCTCTTTATTCATCAGGAGAACGGCGGCAGCAGCTATCAGTCCGATGATGGCAGGGCGGAGTCCCGCAAAGATATCCTTTACGATTTTAGAATCCTTGTGCGTAATCAGATAGCGGCTGATGAGAATCATGATGATGAAAGGCAGCCACATGATGGAGAGCGAAGCCAATACCGAACTCAGACAGGCTGCCCAAGTAGGATAGCCGTCGTGAAGGCAGGCGGTATAACCTACGTAGGTGGCACAGTTGATTCCGATAGGTCCCGGTGTAGACTGGCTGATAGCCACAATATCCGTAAACTCAGCATTGGTAAGCCAATGGTTCTTCACTACCGTCTCGTTATGGATGAGCGAAAGCATCGCATATCCGCCACCAAAATTAAATGTACCAATCTTGGTAAATATCAGAAATAACTTTAGAAATAGCATAATCTCTATATTTTTACTTTTTTACCTTTTTATTTTTTACCTTTCCATAGAGCCAGCCCAGCACACCGGCTGCGATGATGATGTAGATAGGGGAGATACCGAAAGCTGCAATCAGCAGACAGCAGACAACGGGAATCCAGATGTTGTAGCGGTTGATGTTTGCCGTCTTTGCCATCTTGAAGCAAGGCGCAGCAATGAGCGCTACCACGGCAGGGCGCACACCCATGAAGAACTTACCCACCCAATAATTGTCCTTGAAATGCTGGAAGAACATGGCGATGATGAGAATGGCGATGATAGAAGGCAGGGCGATGCCTATGGCACCCACAATGCCTCCCCAGACTCCCTTCAGCTTATAGCCGATATGACTCGCCATGTCGATGGCGAAGATGCCCGGAGTGGTCTGAGCCACTACCATGATATCCATGAACTCCTGTTTGTTCATCCACTGGTTCTTGTCTACAAATTCCTGTTCCATGATCGGTATCATGGCGTAGCCTCCACCTAGCGTGAATGCCCCGATTTTATTGCACGTGAGGAAAAATTTTACTAACATATCAGTTGCTTCTATATTATTTTTCTCTTATATCTGTTGAAATCGGCTGCAAAAATACACATAATTTGTTAAATATGCTAGCTTTCATGCGGATAATCTTCAAAATCGTGTGCTTTTTACCCGAAAATTTGTATCTTTGCAGCTAATATTTTATAATAAAAAGACATTAAACTATGAATCTGAAAGTACGCCTAGCAGTGATGAACTTCCTGGAGTTTGCAGTTTGGGGAGCTTATCTTACGTCTATGGGCAACTATCTCGGCAAGGCTGGGATGGGTGCCGAGATTTCCTGGTTCTATACCATACAGGGAATCGTATCTATTTTTATGCCTACATTGATGGGCATTGTGGCAGATAAGTATATCCAGCCGCAACGTCTTTTGGGCTATTGTCACCTTTTGGCAGGTGCAGCCATGATTGGACTGTTCGGTATGGGACAGGCTAGTCAGACTCCTAATGAGGCAATGTTTATTGCCGTTTACACCTTCAGCGTGGCTTTCTATATGCCTACATTGGCATTGTCAAATACTTCGGCATTCAGTATATTGAAGAGTAACGGGCTCGACACCGTGAAGGCTTTTCCGCCAATCCGTGTGTTCGGAACCGTGGGCTTCATTCTCACGATGTGGATTGTGAACTGTGCTACCTGGGACAACGGTTCATTCTCGTTCCTGTTGAGCGAGAACGCCCATAAGTTCCAGTATACCCATTATCAGTTCCTGGTATCGGGTGTGCTCAGCATTCTTCTCTTCCTCTATTGCTTCTCATTGCCAGCCTGTCCTATCGTGAAGAAAGAGACAAAGAGCTGGGTAGAGACATGGGGTTTCGATTCCTTCAAACTCTTCAAGAGCCGTGAGATGGCGATGTTCTTCATCTTCTCTTGCATGCTCGGTATGAGTCTGCAGGTAACCAATGGTTATGCCACTCCGTTCATTACCAGTTTCAAGGGTGATCCTGCGATGCTCGATACTTTTGCAGCTAACAATGCTACGCTCCTGGTATCCATCTCTCAGGTGGCCGAGGCGCTCTGCATCCTTCTCATTCCGTTCTTCCTGAAGCGTTATGGCATCAAGGTTGTGATGCTCATCGCCATGTTGGCATGGGTTTTGCGATTCGGCTTCTTCGGATTGGGCAATCCTGCATTTCCGGGTGTTACCTTCTTTATCCTCTCATGCATCGTTTACGGTGTAGCCTTCGACTTCTTCAATGTGTCGGGCGGTCTGTTTGTAGACCAGAAATGTGATGTGAAGGTAAGAGCATCGGCTCAGGGACTGTTCATGCTGATGACCAACGGTCTGGGAGCATCTATCGGAACCATTCTCGCAGGTATGGTCATCAACCATTACTGCCACTGGACAGATGACGGCTACCTGATGGGTGACTGGAAAACCTGCTGGTTCATCTTTGCTGGTTATGCGCTCGTGGTAGCAGTAGCCTTTGCTGTCCTTTTCCGTCCGAAGAAAGAACAGAAATAAGAAAGAAAAAGGTCATACTCAACGCGAGAGTAAAAGCAGAATGTTACGTAAGAATATAAATAAATTTAAATAAAGAAAGGGTACATAATGATGTTGTACAAACTTAAACTCGCTGCCTGTTTTGGCATTCCGGAAGCTTTCGGGACATGTATTATTAGTTTGGTAGACGAAGCCGAAAAAAGAGCTTTGTCTATTATGACTACTGAATATGTAGCAGAGCAGCTGAAGGCATGTAATTCGAAAACTTCTGATTTTAAAAATGATGTGATCTCTGTACTTTGGACACTATTTGACAGGCTCAATGTTGACGATTTCTATCTCGAATTCGATGCTACGCCAGAGAGGGGAGTATATGCTACTCTTGTGAATAAAATCACAAATGAACGTATGAGCATCAAGACTGACCAGGCTGTGTTGCTGTCTGTGGCTGCGGATATAGAAATGTATACAACAGAGCTGGTTATAAAGGAAATTTCTACTCCTTTTAATAAAAATGATATGAGTTCGACTTCTTGTGCGGTACCTATTTCGGCTTTGCCAGACCAGATGCTTGAGAAGGCATTGGATTGTGCCATTAATGAAGAAGATTACGAAACTGCCTCAGCCATTCGCGATGAGATAGAGCGCCGCAAAGGCAAAAAAAGTGAATAATTAAAGGATATTCTTGCGGAATAACAGAAAATTAAGAAGAAAAAGTAACAATAAGAGGAAATGAAAGAAGTTAGATTTTTCTATGTGCCAGATGCGGCTACACAGACAGAACTGCCTCAGGAAGAGGCTACTCATGCACTCAGGGTTTTGCGTATCCAGGCGGGGGACGAATTGTTCCTGATGGATGGCAAGGGGGTGTTCTACCGTGCAGAAGTTTCGCTGGCTACCAACAAACGGTGCATCTATGAGGTGAAGGAGGTTATGCCGCAGCAGCCTGCCTGGCGAGGACACATTCACCTGGCCATCGCCCCGACAAAGATGATGGACCGCATTGAATGGATGGCAGAGAAGGCTACGGAAATCGGCTTCGATGAAATCTCTTTCCTCAACTGCAAGTTCTCTGAACGCAAGGTCATCCGCATAGACCGCATCGACAAGATTGTGGTTTCTGCCGTCAAGCAGAGCCACAAGGCTTGGAAACCTGTAGTCAACGAACTGCAGAACTTTAAAGATTTTATTACGGCTCCCCGCAATGGCAGAAAGTTTATTTGCCATTGTTATGAGGAGATAGAAAAGAAAGACTTTTTTGCCGAGATTTCCAAGTCATGCCCAACTGATGATTCTGCCGGAGCAGCCCAGGAGGGTACTGATGACATCACCGTGCTGGTAGGACCTGAGGGCGATTTCTCTATCGATGAGGTGAGACTGGCCCTGGAAAACGGATATGAGAGTGTTTCGCTTGGCACCAGTCGCCTCCGTACGGAAACAGCAGGATTGGTGGCTGTCAACATGTGCCATCTGGCAAGAGCTTTATAATATTTACTAGTGTGATGAAAAGATTGTATAAGAGTTTGATGTTCATGTGCTTGGCTGTCGTATTAGGATTGCTGAGCTCATGCTCGGGCACTGACTATCTCAATGCCATTCCAAAGAAAAGTACTGCGCTCATCTCTGTTGACATGCAGCAGATGGCATCCGGCAAAAGCGATGAAGACAAGGCGGGAATGCTAAAGTCTCTGCTGCACGTTGAGGATGCATCGAAGTGTGGCATCGACATCTCAGAGAAGATATTCCTCTTTGAGAGTGCTGATGGCAACCTCGGACTTTGTGCCAAGGTGAGCGATGAGGGCGATGTTGAAGACTGGCTTGCTTCGCTTGCCAAACAGCATATCGCTACAGAGGTGAAGGAGCGCAAAGGCTTTCATTTCTCTGTATTGAAAAATTCGTGGCTGGTCGGCTTTTCTGATCAGGCACTCCTCGTTATGGGACCGGTTGTAGCCGATGCGCAGGCCCAGCTCCAGCAGCAGATGGTGAAATATCTGAAGGCTGATGAGGACGAAGGTATTACCGCATCGCCTATGTTCGAGCGACTGGAAACCATCACTTCGCCTATGGCTATGGTGGCTCAGGCTCAGGCGCTGCCGGAGAAGTTCGTAGCTCCATTTACCCTTGGCACGCCTAAGGATACCGACCCTTCGCAGGTAGTGATTGCTGCTGAGATGGACGTGAAAGACGGTATCCTGCAGGTGAAGGGAGAAACCTTCTCCTTTAATAAAGAAATATATGAGGCCCTGAAGAAGGCGGCTCAAACCTATCGTCCGATTAAAGGCAGCTACGTCAAGTCGATGCCTGCTGATGCCCTGGCGGGTATCTTCATGAACGTAAAGGGCGAGCAGTTCCTGCCGATGATGCAGAGCAACCGCAGCCTTCAGACCCTCCTGATGGGTATCAACCAGGCTATCGATATGGATAATATCATCCGTAGTGTGGATGGGGATATGGCTATCGTGTTGCCTTCGCTTACGGATAACAATATGCAGATGACGATGGCTGCTAAACTGTCGCATGCCAAGTGGTTGGGCGATGTTGATTATTGGAAAACTTCATGTCCGGCTGGTGCGAAGATAGCCAATTGGGGCAAGAATGCTTACTTCTATACCGATGGCAAGACCTCGTTCTATTTCGGTGTGACGGATGACAAGCAGTTCTTTAGCGGAAGCGACCAGCTGATGGCGCAATATGCCGTGAAACCAAGTAATCATCCGATAGATGCAAAGATTCAGAAACTCATCGTCGGTCAGAAACTGGCAATGGTCATCAATCTCGCCAAGAGTTCTGATAGTGACGGCTCGGGCAAGGATGATGCCATCTCTACCGTAACCGGTCTGCTCACCCCTGTCTTCGGAAATCTTACTTCGGTGGTCTATACTTTAAAGGTAAAAGATTAAACATTAAACATAAAAAAAGTGGAAAAGATTCAGTTTCATTCCGTTCTCCCACAGGTTTTTGCCCAGCGCAACGACCTGGATTCGGAGATATGGAAGCAGGATGTTACCTTCGAGAAAGGTCATCTTTATCTTATCGAGGCAGAGAGTGGCAGCGGAAAGAGTACTTTCTGCAGCTATGTGCTCGGCTATCGTCACGACTACAGCGGAAGCGTGATGTTCGACAATGATGTTACCGCCAACTACAAGGTGAAAGACTGGGTAGAGATGCGCAAAAAGCACATCAGCCATCTCTTTCAGGAACTCCGTCTCTTCCCTGAGCTTACTGCCCTGGAGAATGTAGAAATTAAGAACAAAATAATCGGATTCAAGACGCGTGAGCAGATTCTTAAATGGTTTGAGATGCTCGGTATTGCTGATAAGGTAGATGCCAAAATCGGCAGAATGTCGTTCGGACAGCAGCAGCGTGTGGCAATGATGCGTGCGCTCTGTCAGCCTTTCGACTTCATTCTGGCTGATGAGCCTATTAGTCACCTCGACGACAACAATTCGCGCATCATGGCAGATATCATGATGACCGAAGCGAAGGAGCAGGGGGCTGGCGTCATTGTAACCAGTATCGGTAAGCACATGGGCTTGCCCTACGAGCACGTGTTTAAACTTTAGTAAAGTTAATAGTTGACAGTTTATAGTTTATAGTTAATAGCAAGTTTGCTATAAACTGAAAATTATAAATTATAAATTATAAATTTAAAATTTAAAATGAATCTCGTTTGGAAATTATTGCGTCAGCATATCAGCATACCTCAGTTTGCGGGCTTTGCCTTCGCCAATCTCTTCGGTATGCTCATCGTTCTTTTCGGCTTCCAGTTTTATCAGGACGTGCTGCCTGTCTTCACTCAGGAAGACAGTTTCATGAAAGCCGACTACCTCATCATGAGCAAGAAGATAGGTATGGGAAATACCATCAGCGGCCGTTCCAATATCTTCTCGGGTTCTGAAATCGATGAAATCGGAGACCAGAAGTTTGTGAAGAAAATAGGAAAATTCACCTCTACTGAATATAAGGTAGATGCCCAGATGGGTGTAAACGGCGTGAACGTTCTAAATAGCGAACTCTTCTTCGAGAGTGTGCCTGACGGTTTTGTTGATGTGCCGCTCAAGAACTGGAAATATACGCCGGGAACTCAGGAGGTGCCAATCATCCTCCCGCGTACCTATATTAATATGTATAACTTCGGTTTCGCCCAGAATCATTCGCTCCCTAAAATCAGCGATGGACTGATGGGCATGATTGATTTCAATATCCAGATTCAGGCTGGTGGCAAGAAAGAGCAGTTCAAGGGAAAGGTAATCGGTTTCTCTTCGCGACTCAACACCATCCTTGTTCCACAGGCATTCATGGACTGGAGTAACCAGGAATTTGCGCCAAACCAGAAGAGCGATCCTAACCGCCTCATCGTAGAGGTAGGAAACCCGGGAGACGAGAACATCACTAAATACCTGGATGATAATGGTTATGAGGTAGAGACAGACAAATTGGATGCAGAGAAGACTACCTATTTCCTCCGCATGATGGTATCGATGGTGATGATTATCGGTTTGGTTATCTCTGTCTTGAGTTTCTACATTCTGATGCTCAGCATCTATCTGCTGGTACAGAAGAATTCTTCTAAGTTGGAGAATCTTCTTCTGATAGGTTACAGTCCGAACAATGTAGCAAAGCCATATCAGGTGCTCACCATCGCGCTGAACATCGTGGTACTCATCATCGCGTGGATCATCCTCTTCTTCCTCCGCGATTACTACATGAGCTTCATTGAAACCATCTTCCCTGATATCGACGAGGGCACCATGCTCCCAGCCATCGCCCTGGGTCTGTTCCTGTTCCTGATAGTTTCTATCCTGAACATCGTAGCCATCCGACGCAAGGTAATGAGCATCTGGCAGCGAAAGGAGTAAGGCACCTAGCCCTCGCTCTAGCAGCAAGTAGTAAGGTTTGAATAAGGTGTAAGTTAAGAGCAAGGAAGTAAGTTAAGAGCTAGGTGTAAGGGAGCCTAGCCTCCGTTCCAGACGATTCCATCGCCTGTCATAAAAGCTCAGTCCCCCGCTTTTAGCCTCCAGAAAAAACTATAAGCAAACCCCCGTTATAAAATAACAAATTAAAGGAAATCTGCGTTATTTGCTTAACGCAGATTTTTTTTATGTTATAAAATACATTTTTTCATGCTGTTGTAACACTTATATCGATTTTTTTGTTTAATTTTGCACCCGTAATAGATATTTGGGGGCTATTCTCCCGTATTATTAATTAATTTTTAAAAAAAGGTATGCTGAAAAGATTGCATTTACTTCTGGCTTTGTTCATCCTGACGGTGAACGCTGCAATGGCTCAGATTACCACTTCAGGCATTAGTGGTAAGATTTCTTCCAATGGCGAAACCGTTATTGGTGCTACAGTTACTGCTACACACCAGCCATCTGGTACTGTGTATCGTGCTGTAACAAATGTAGATGGTCGCTATACTATTCAGGGTATGCGTCCTGGTGGTCCTTACAAGGTAAGTATCTCTTATATCGGATATAAGGACAAGGTTTTCAACAATGTCAGTCTGAACTTGGGTGAAAGCCAAAATCTCTCTTGCTCTCTTCAGGAAGATGCCAAGCAGCTTCAGGAGGTTGTTGTTTCGGGTAAGGCTGGTCTGAATGGTACGAAGACCGGTGCGGCCATGAGTATCAATGCTCAGCAGATAGCTGATATGCCTTCTATCTCGCACAGTATTGCGGATGTGGCTCGCCTGAATCCACAGCTTACTACAAACGGGCAGTCTGGTTCTATGTCATTTGCCGGTATGAACAACCGTTATAATTCATTCCAGATTGATGGTGTGATGAATAACGACGTGTTCGGTCTTACTGCTAATGGCAGTAATGGCGGTCAGGCAGGATCTCAGCCTGTTTCTATGGAGACTATTGACCAGATTCAGGTAAATATCGCTCCTTTCGATGTTCGCCAGGGTGGTTTTACCGGTGGTGCCATCAACGCGGTAACCAAGAGCGGTACCAATGAATTCCATGGAAGTGGCTATTTCTATGGAAACAACCAGGATTTGGTAGGTCGTCATTATAAGAATATGGATGGTACCTATGCTCAGCCTTATGATGATGAGAAGGAAACTTTGTTCGGATTTACGCTCGGTGGTCCAATCATCAAGAACAAACTCTTCTTCTTCGCAAACTATGAGAATTCAGAAAAGTCGTACCCAACTCAGTATACCATCGATTCTCCAGATGTTAAGTTTAATCCGGATTTGGCTAAGGACTTGATGTCTAAGATTTATGACTTGGCTAACCGTCAGGGGTATGATTATGCAACTTCATGGGCTGATAAGGATAAGAACGTGAAGAGCCAGAAAGCTGGTTTGAAGTTGGATTGGAATATCAACGAGTTCAACAAGTTCTCTGTACGTTGGAGTTATGTTGATGCTAAGCAGACGCTTGGTCTGGGTGGTATTGCTACATTGAATACTACCGACCACTTGTATGATTTCAAATCTAAGACTCATTCTTTCTCAGCAGAGTTGCAGAGCCGCATCTCTCCAAACCTGAGCAATGAGGCACGTGTATCTTACGTTAGTGTTCGTGATGAGCGTACTTCTGGTCAGCCTGCACCATCTATCACTATCTATAAGGTAGGAAATGGTACCATGAATATCGGTAATGAATATTCCTCAATGGCTAATGGATTGAAACAGGACATTTATACCCTCGAAGATAACTTTACATGGTACAAGGGTAATCATACACTGACATTCGGTACACATAATGAGCTTTACAAGTTCTCTAACCTCTTCCTTCAGAATCTCTATGGATGCTATTATTTTGATACTCCTGACGATTTTCGGAATTATTATAAAGGTTGTGGAGCCGATGGTTTTGGAGGTGATGGTAAGTATATCAAGAACTTCTACTTCACACAGGCTAATGTTGAGGTGACTGGTAATCCTCGTTGGGCACCAGAGTTTAGCGCAGCTCAGCTGGGCTTTTATGTACAGGACAAGTGGGATGTGACAGACAGCTTCCAGCTCACCTATGGTCTCCGTATGGATATGCCTCTGTTCTTTGATACTCCTGCCGAGAATGCTAAGTTCAATGAGTGGGCAGCAGGTAAGGGATATGGTTTCAAGACCAATCAGAAACTTGCCAGTACACCAATGTGGAGCCCTCGTGTAGGTTTCCGTTGGGATATTGAGAAGAACCGCAAATATATCCTTCGTGGAGGTATCGGTGTATTCACTGGTCGTATTCCTTTCGTCTGGTTGAGCAACAACTTTACGAATACTGGTGTGCAGACATCTTCTTACTCTGCAAAAAATAATTCTGCTGTGCAGCTCATCATGGATCCTAACAAGCAGACTCAGAATGCAGATAATCTGAAGGCTACCGGTAGCCAGCTGATCAATGTGTTTGACAAGGATTTCAAGTTCACTCAGACTATGCGTGTTAACCTTGGTTTCGATTTCAATCTCCTGGGTATCGACTGGACTGCTGAGGGTATCTTCAGCAAGAGTCTGAATGATGTTTATTACAAGAACTTGGCTTATGAGGAGTCTGGTAAGACCTTGTCTCAGACCTCTTACATGAACTGGGATAACCGTCCTCTTTATACAAAGGTGGCAGATGCTAAGTCGTTTACCAACATCTATGCAATGTATAATACCAGCAAGGGCTATAGCTACAGCCTGTCTTTGTCAGCAGCTAAGCACTTTGCGTTCGGTCTTGATCTGAATGCATCTTATACATTCACTCACTCAGAGTCTGTAAGCAGTATGACCTCATCTGTTGCTCAGAGCAACTGGCGTAATACTCATACTTATCGCTTCTCAAACAACCCAGAGTTGGCTAATAGTGGTTATAATGTGCCCCATACAGTGAAGGCTTCTGCTTTCTATCACTTCAACTGGGGAACCAACAAGTTGTTTACCACTACAGTAGGTCTTATCTACCAGGGGCAGAGCGGTTCTCCTTACTCTCTCGTTTATAGTGGAGATATCAACGGAGATAATGGTACAAGTAATGACTTGATTTTCATCCCTACAGATGCGCAGGTAGACCAAATGCAGTTCTTGGGTACAGATGCTTATACTGCTGAGCAGCAGCGTGCTAATTTGAAGCAGTGGCTTGCTACTACTCGTTATGTGAAGGATCATCGTGGTGAGTACTTCGAGCGTTATGGTGATAACTTGCCATTCGAGAGTCATTTCGACTTCCACTTCGGTCAGAAGTTTGGCATCCGTACAGGTAAGTATGTACATGCTTTGGAACTTACTCTGGATATCATGAACGTGGCTAACCTCCTGAACAAGGATTGGGGCCGTACCTTCAGTAGTGGTTATAACAGCGAGTTTGTTTCTCCTATCACGTACAAGGGTGATGGTGTATTCCAGTTCGCTAACCCATCAGATATGCCTCTCAAGTATCCTAGCTCATACTATAGCCGCTGGCGTGGCCAGGTTGGTTTGAAGTATACATTCTAAGGTATATACGAATCGAGATTAACAAAGATTTAGTATAAACAATAAAAGGGTATGAAGAAAGTTTAGATAATAGTTGGCGCATAACAGTTGGCTAACGCATGCACAACAGGTGTTGTGCATGCGCATATCAGCTGTTATGCAAGCGCACAACAGCTGTTGTGCGACCGGAGATACTAACTATCTCAAAAACTTATGTTATATTTTCTAACAACATATATTATCTTTTCAGACAACATATCATTAATATAAAAAGAGGGTGAATCATAAGTAAATGATTCACCCTCTTTCTGGTTTTATAAGAACAAGTCTTTCTTTGGCATGTTTGCCATATATTTCTTTCTCAGTTTCTCGAAGAAAGCCATTGTATCGTTAGAGAAACCATGTCCCTTCCAGGTGGATGTGTTCGTGATGAGAATCCAGCATTGGTTATCCGGATATTTCAAGACAATGGCTGATGTGCCAGCCAGCGAACCTGTACGAATCCATGGTTTGTTGCTCTTTGGTGTATAGTTCCAGCCGATAGAGTATTGGTGGTCAGCCTGCTCGCGCGTCATAAACTCAATACTCTTCTTACTGAGGATATCCTTGACATGTGGCAAACCATCGATGCTGGCAATAAAGCGGCTCAACTCTGCAGTCGAACCACACCAGGCACCTGCACCCGAGAGACGCGGAAGGTCGGTATCGCCATAGCATTTCTCTACCAGTCTGCCGCTGTTGTTATATTCGTATACCGGAATACTTCCTCCATGCATGTAGTATTTCGTCTCGTTAGGTCTGCGGTCCTTTAAGTAAGTTCCCGCAATATGCATGTCGTAGCAGCCGGCTGGGTGGAGCACATACTTCTGCATGAAGTTTTCATATTTCATTCCGCTCTTCTTTTCTATAATCATGGAGAGAATCATGTAGCCTAGATTGCTGTAGCATTTGCCTTTGCCAGGAGTATAGCCCAAGTGGCGCTTCAAGAGAATCTTGAGCAGGGTAGGGTGATCAGGTGGCGTTTTGAGATGGTTCTGCATCATGATGTAGCGGGTGGAAGATACCGGGTCACCGGCATAATTGTTGAAACCAGCCTGATGGCGCAGCAACTGTTCTACGGTGATGTCGTAATATCGCTTGTCCTTGATACTGTTGTTGTAAACGGTATCGCGCAGGATTCCCTTTTCGCCAAACACCTTCTCGTTCAGCTTGAGTTTCTTCATCTCCTGCAACTTCATGATACCTACGGCTGTAATCAGTTTCGATACAGAGGCGAAGCGCATCAGCATGTTAGGCTCCATTCTGATGCCTCGCTCCTTATCCGCCATTCCGAATCCGCGGGCATAGAGTAGCGAGTCGTTGCGGGTGATGACGAGTTGGGCTCCATTGATTTCCCATCTCTTGAGATACCTTTCTATTACCGAGTCCATCTCATGATATTCCTTCCCCTCTGTCAGGGCATTTGAGATGGAATCGTTGATGTGAACCTTAGGGAGCGAATCTGCCGCCTTGTTCTTATCTGATGCTGATGTACAGCGAGATACACAGCTGTGTGTAGTCCATCCTACGATTGCTGTAAAGGTAAGCAATATGATTGCTATGCGTTTTTTTCTTAGTCGTCGTGCCATTTTATTTAATTTTTCTTTTGCAAAGATTTTGCAATCGAGTGCAATGAAAGTTTACTTTCAGATTGCCGAGTGCAGCAAATCTTATGCAAAGATAATGCAATCTTCTCAAATAACAAAACATTGAAAATATATTTAAATTTATTTTGTATTGTCTATGAATTATCGTACCTTTGTACCCAGTTATAAAGAAAAACAATGAAGAAGGTATTAAAAAAGGTATTAAGATCCATATTCTATATAGTAGTCATGTCGGTTCTGGCATTCTTGCCCGACTTCTGGCTTTGGCACATCGGGGTGAGTGAGTGGCCTTTGCTGCTAGCCATCTTATGGTGGGTTCCCTCGTTGTTACTTGTTCTTGCCGAAGTGGGGTTGCAGATGGGGTTCTTCCATAAGTTGTCAGTCCGTGTACTCTTTACTACCATACTTTTCTCGGCATTCCCTAAGGTTGTCTTCATCCTGTTCGATGCATTTCTTCCTTGGTTTTTTGCTCTGATTCCAGCTTTGGGTGTAATGGGGTGGTTTGCCTTCGGCTTTATAGAGGGTTGGAAGCGGTTAGAACTGAAACATATTACCTTTACCTCGCCCGATTTGCCACCTTATTTTGATGGTTACCGTCTGGTACAGATTACCGACTTTCATCTCGGTTCGTTTCCTCCCGGCAATGATTTCGTGCAGAAGGTGGTGGATGCGACCAACAATGAAGAACCCGATATGATTCTCTTTACGGGCGATCTGGTCAATAACCAAGCCAGCGAAGTGGAGCCTTATCTGGATACGCTGGGGCAGCTTCATGCGTCAGATGGCATCTATTCTATCTGGGGAAATCATGATTATTGTGAATATGGCAACAATCATTCTATTGGCGCTTTGAAGAGAAACCGCCGTATGCTTTATGGTTATCAGGAAAGTTTGGGGTGGCATCAGCTGATGAACGAACATCATGTGGTGAGTCATGGTATGGCATCTATCGCTGTAATAGGCGTAGAGAATCCCGGTCAGCCTCCTTTTACCAATCGCAGTAATCTGAAGAAAGCGATGAAGGGGTTGAATCCAGATATGTTTAAAATCCTCTTGAGTCATGATCCTCATCATTGGCGCAGAGAAGTAGTTGGTAAGAAGATACAACTTACTCTGGCGGGACATACGCATGCAGGACAATTGAAAATAGGTAAATGGACGCCTGCCCGCATGGCTTTCAAAGAGTGGGGCGGAGCTTACCGGATTGGTGAGCAGATGCTCTATGTATCATCGGGTATTGGTGGTTCTTTCCCTTTCCGCCTAGGCGCATGGCCTGAACTGACAGTTATCACGCTGAAACGTGATTTATAGTTCTTAAAGATAACGAAACTGGTGTTTAAGTGTTAACATATAGTTAAATATTAGCCGCTTGAACCATTGTGATGAAAAAAACGTGTTAAAAATTTGGTGGTTCGAATAAATGTTGTACCTTTGCACTAGTTTTCGCATATATTTGGGCAAATGGGGGGTGTCGTGAGATTGTACTCCATTTGTTTTTTGAAACAAGGCGAAAATACTTCACATCAGAAGTAGCTGTTCACATTTTAAATTTTATATTTTATATTTAATATTGATAATAATGAAGATTCCTGTAGAAGAACAATATAAATACGTAAAACTTACTCTCCCGGATGGAAGCAAGGCTGAAGGTCAGGCTGTCTTGTTGCATGCCTGTTGTGCACCTTGTTCGGCGGCTATCGTAGAATGTATGCTTCGTAATGGTATGAAGCCTACTGTATATTTCAGTAACAGTAATATCTATCCTCAGCAGGAGTATGATGTTCGTAAACATGAACTGAAACGATTTCTGGAAGCCCAGAATGTACCTTATGTAGAGGATGAGTATGACCATCATGAGTGGCTTTCTGTTATTAAGGGTTTAGAGGATGAGCCCGAGCGTGGCAGCCGTTGTTCTGTCTGCTTTCAGTTCCGCCTCTCTCATGCAGCCAAGTATGCGCAGGAGCATGGATTTCACCTTCTTACTACCACGTTGGCATCTTCGCGCTGGAAGAATATCAGGCAGATAGATACTGCCGGTCATCTTGCCGTTGAGGCTTATCCTGATGTAGAATGGTGGGATATGAATTGGCGGAAGGGCGGTTTGCAGAATCGCCGAGGTGAACTCTTGAGAATCAATGAATTCTATAATCAGTTATATTGTGGTTGCGAATTCAGTATGAGATAAATGAAAAAGCCCAGGACATCACGCCCTGGGCTTTTTCATAAGAATCTGTGAAATCTGTAGTGTTTAAGAAAGACCAGTAATCTCACCGTTTACTACATCAATGCGCTCAGCCTGTGGGCTCTTTGGTAAGCCCGGCATACGCATGATAGGACCAGCGATGACTACAATCATCTCGGCACCCATATTTACGGTGATGTCGCGAACGTGGAGTTCGAAACCATCTGTAGGACCGTATGCCTTGGCATCGGTAGAGAAACTGTACTGAGTCTTGGCAATACAGATAGGGAACTTTTCAGCACCCAGTTTCTTGATCTCTTCAATCATCGCCTTGGCAGAATCGCTCAATGTCACGCTGCCTGCTCCGTAAAGATTGAATGCAACCTTTTCTATCTTCTCCTCAACGCTATCGTTATCATCGTAAGCAAAATAGAGAGGGGCTGATGGACGCTCGTCAATGGTCTTCACTACGAGGTTGGCAAGTTCAATGGCACCGTTTCCGCCTTCGGCAAAGGCGCTGTTTACGGCGAAACCGCAACCCATCTCCTCGCAATGCTTGCGCAATACTTCAATTTCTTCATCTGTATCGGTTGCAAACTTGTTGAATGCAATCACTACAGTCTGACCAAAGCTCTGCAGGTTCTTTACGTGCTTGTCGAGGTTCCAGTAACCGGCTTCCATACCTGCGATATTTGGCTTCTTGATATCTTCCTGAGCTACACCACCATGCATCTTCAACGCCTGGAGGGTAACAACGAGAACAGTGAGATCTGGTTGCAAACCTGTCTTGCGGCATTTGATGTCATAGAACTTCTCTGCACCGAGATCTGCACCGAATCCTGCCTCTGTAATAGCATAGTCGCCATACTCAAGAGCAGCAGCAGTAGCCATGACGGAATTGCAGCCATGAGCAATGTTGGCAAAAGGACCGCAATGAACAAATGCTGGTGTACCCTCTGTTGTCTGAACCAGATTTGGCTTCAAAGCATCGAGAAGGAGAGCTACGATACTGCCACCTACACCCATATCCTTTACGGTAAATGGCTTGTCGTCCTCGGTGATGCCCAGGAGGATATTATCGATACGGCGACGAAGATCATCGATGCTTGTTGCGAAACACATGATAGCCATAATCTCAGAAGCTGGTGTAATATCGAAGCCTGTCTCTGTCTCGATGCCGTTCTTATCGCCGATACCGGTAATGATGCGGCGGAGACCACGGTCGTTTACGTCCATCACGCGGCGCCAGAGAATCTTCTTCAGCTTGAATTCCTCTGCCTCGTGCTGGTAACGGTAATTGTCCAAAAGGGCAGCAATCATGTTGTTGGCCTCTGTGATGGCATGGAAATCGCCAGTGAAATGGAGATTAATCTTATCCATAGGCAAAACCTGGGCATAACCGCCACCTGCAGCACCACCCTTCATGCCGAAGCAAGGCCCCAGAGATGGTTCGCGAAGAGCCACTACAGCCTTCTTGCCAATCTTCTGCATACCCAGGGCGAGACCCACGGATACGGTGGTCTTGCCATTACCAGCCTTGGTAGGACTGATAGCGGTAACGAGGATGAGGTGATGGTTCTTAAACTTGTTTCTGTCAATTCTGGCCGTAGTAATCTTAGCGATGTAACGGCCGTAGTTTTCCACTTGGTCTTCGTGAATTCCAAGTTCTGCTGCCACTTCATTGATAGGGCGCAATTTTACCGATTTAGCTATTTCAATATCTGTTAACATAAAATAAATAGTTTTATGGTGCAAAGGTACAGAAAAGTATTCATATATTAAAATAAGAAAGTATAAAAAAACAAAATAAAAAAAGGAAGACTTTCCCCATTTTCAAATGACGAAGTTTAAAAAAGGTAAATTGTAGGATTTTGTCGTGTGAATGTAGTACCTTTGCAAGCGAATTTATATTTTATAGTACGTATGAACAAGTCTTTAGCATTAGCTCATTTTCAGACGAGCTTTCAGTTTATCACGCATCAGAACGAGCGCTTCTCTTATCTCGAAGGAGCCTATCTGGCACTTATCGGAGGATGTGATTGGGTTCAGCTTCGCATGAAGGGGGCTACCGATGAAGAGGTTGAGCCTATAGCCCGTAAGTTGAAGTTGGCTTGTGAGGGTGCCGGTGCAACCTTTATCCTCGACGACCGTGTAGAACTGGTGAAGAAGTTACAGATAGATGGTGTACATCTTGGGAAGAATGATATGCCGGTTGATGAGGCCCGTAAGTTCCTGGGTGATGAATTCATTATCGGAGGCACAGCCAATACTTTTGATGATATTCGTCGTTTGCATGAACAGGGGGCTGACTATATCGGTTGTGGTCCGTTCCGCTATACTACTACCAAGGAGAAACTCTCTCCGGTGTTGGGTATAGAAGGTTATCGCCAGATTATTGAGCAGATGAGGGAGAATAAAATCTCTCTGCCTATGGTAGCCATCGGAGGTTTGACTCCAGACGATATAGATCCGCTTGCAGAATTGGGCATCGGTGTGGCAATGAGCGGTACCATCCTGAATGCGGAGAACCCTGTTACCATGACACGTCAGATTCATGACAAGTGTTTCGGATTATTCATCGAAAATCTCAATCACTTTTTTGAGAATCAGTAGAATGATACTCATAAATGATGATTTTTCATAGATAAGAGAAGAAAGTTTCAGTTTTCTTCTCTTTTCTCATTTTATTGTCGTAACTTTGCACCTGCATTGCAAAACTGTTGCAAGACAATTACAAATAATGAATTTAAAAGACATGAAATTAAAAGTGGGAATTAACTTAGGATATATAGGAAAAACAGATGCTGTTGGAAAGAACGATAACATCATGATATACGCACCTTCAAATAAAGGTGCTTAAAAACCCGGGCACAAACGTGTTCGGGCTTTTTAATTTTACTATATATAAATAGGTGTAAAACCAACTCAAAATAGATAGTGTGTGCAAAATATATAATTATTAACTTTATAAAAAAAAGGTATCAAAATGATGAAAACAGAATGGAGAGGTTTCAAAGGAAACATGTGGCAGAGTGAAGTGAATCTTCGTGATTTCATTCAGAACAACTACACTTGTTATGACGGCGATGAGTCGTTCCTTACAGAACCAACTCAGGCAACTAACACCCTTTGGGGTATGTTGAAGGAACTCCAGAAGGAGGAGCGCGCCAAGGGTGGTGTGCTTGATATGGAAACAGAAATCGTTTCAGGATTGACAGCTTATGGTGCTGCTTATATCGGTGAAGGTACAAAGGATTTGGAGAAAGTGGTAGGTCTTCAGACTGATAAGCCTTTGAAGCGTGCCTTCATGCCTTACGGTGGTATCAAGATGGCGGAGCAGGCTTGTACAACATATGGCTATCAGCCATCAGAGAAGCTCCACGAAATCTTCCACAAGTATTGCAAAACTCATAATGATGGCGTATTCGATGCTTATACTCCAGAGATGAAACTCGTTCGCCATAACCACATTCTTACCGGTCTTCCTGATACATACGGTCGCGGCCGTATCGTGGGTGACTACCGTCGTGTGGCTCTTTATGGTATCGACTTTCTCATCGAGGAGAAGAAGAACGACCTCGCTAACATGGGCGACCGTGAGATGATTGACGACGTTATCCGTCTTCGTGAAGAGGTTGCTATGCAGATCAAGGCGCTCAAGGGCTTGAAGGAGATGGCTCAGTTGTATGGTTACGACATCTCTCAGCCTGCCAAGAACGCTCGCGAGGCTGTTCAGTGGTTGTACTTCGGTTACCTCGGAGCTGTGAAGACTCAGAATGGTGCTGCGATGTCTGTAGGCCGTATCTCTACATTCCTCGATATCTATATCCAGCGCGATTTGAATGAGGGTACTCTTACCGAGGATGAGGCTCAGGAGCTCATCGACCACTTGGTCATGAAGTTCCGTATGGTTAAATTTGCCCGTATCCCTTCTTATAACGAACTCTTCACCGGCGACCCAGTTTGGGCTACTCTCGAAGTAGCTGGTATGGGTCAGGATGGCCGCTCAATGGTTACCAAGAACGACTTCCGTTTCCTCCACACATTGGAGAACATGGGTCCTTCACCAGAGCCAAACTTGACTGTACTCTATAGCTCTCGCTTACCAAAGGCATTCAAGCACTACGCTTCTCTCATCTCTGTAAAGACAAGTTCTATCCAGTATGAGAACGATGACGTAATGCGCCCAGTTTGGGGTGACGACTATAGCATCTGCTGCTGTGTATCTGCTACTCAGACAGGTAAGGAAATGCAGTTCTTCGGTGCACGTGCCAACTTGGCTAAGTGCTTGACCTACGCTGTATCTGGCGGTGTTGATTCAAAGACACGTGAGCAGTGTGGTCCTAAGTATCGCGCCGTTGAGGGTGATGTATTGACATACGAGGAGTTCATGCCACGTTTCATGGATATGATGGACTGGTTGGCTGGCGTTTATGTGAAGACATTGAACCTCATCCACTACATGCACGATAAGTACTTCTACGAGGCAGCAGAGTTGGCGCTCATCGATACAGATGTTCGTCGTACTTTCGCTACAGGTATCGCTGGTTTCAGCCACGTGGTTGACTCTATCTCAGCTATCAAGTATGCCAAGGTAAACATCATTCGTGATGAGACCGGTTTCCCTCTCAGCTTCAAGACCGAGGGCGACTTTCCACGTTATGGTAACGATGATGAGCGTGCTGATGAGATTGCAGTATGGTTGCTCAAGACCTTCATGAACATGATCAAGAAGCATCATACATACCGCAATTCTGAGCCTACTACATCTATCCTGACTATCACATCAAATGTAGTATACGGTAAGTACACCAGCAACATGCCTGATGGTCGTCCAGCCGGTGCTCCATTGGCTCCAGGTGCTAACCCATCTTACGGTGCAGAGAAGAACGGTCTTTTGGCTTCATTGAACTCAGTAGCTAAGTTGCCATACGAGTATGCTCTCGATGGTATCTCTAATACTCAGACCATCAGCCCTGGTGCTCTCGGTCACAACGATGAGGAGCGTGCCCAGACATTGGTAGGTGTATTGGACGGTTACTTCAACCAGGGTTCTCACCACTTGAACGTGAACGTATTCGGTATCGACAAGCTCAAGGATGCTATGGAGCACCCAGAGAAGGAAGAGTACCAGAACTTCACCATCCGTGTGAGTGGTTACGCTGTTAAGTTCATCGACTTGACACGTGAGCAGCAGCTCGACGTAATCGCTCGTCAGGCTCACGAGAGACTCTAATCAATTAGATAAATAAATATTGCCCGCTAGATTTTCTGTCCGAGGATATTTAGCGGGCATTTTTCAAAAAGATAAAATAATATGGGTGTATTTCTTTTTTTAGGTGTTATAGCCTTATTTATGAGTCTTTTTGCATTGTGGGGAATATATGATCTTCGAAAGAATGCATAAGGGATTTGTACACAGCATAGAGAGCTTTGGTTCAGTAGATGGACCAGGCATCCGATTTTTGATTTTCCTGCAGGGTTGTCCCATGCGCTGCCAGTTCTGCCATAATCCGGATTCCTGGAAGACGGGAGTGGGAGAGGAATGGAGTGCCGATGACCTGCTGGATAAGGCAGAGCGATTCAAGAGTTATTGGGGTGACAAGGGCGGTATTACCGTAAGTGGTGGAGAAGCCCTGATGCAGATAGACTTTCTCATCGAACTTTTCGAGAAAGCCCATCAGCGTGGCATCAACACTTGTCTTGATACATCAGCGCAACCATTTAGGAAAGAGGGTGCTTTCTTCGATAAATTCGAGCGTCTGATGACCGTCACTGATACTGTTCTTCTTGATATCAAGCATATCAACGATGAAGAGCATCGTAAACTCACCCGCCATTCTAATGTAAACATACTGGATTGTGCACGATATTTAAGCGAGATACACAAACCAGTATGGATTCGTCACGTCCTGATTCCAGGTATTACCGACAAGGATGAATACCTCTATCAGTTGCGTGATTTCCTCTCAACACTCTCTAATATTGAGTGTATAGATGTCTTACCTTATCATACGATGGGTATCTACAAGTATGAGAAACTGCGAATAGACTACCCGTTGGAAGGCATAGATCCTCCTACTAGTGATCGCATAGCTCATGCAGAAGCAATCTTGCAAGAGGCACTTTAGCCTCTTGCAAGACTGCTTAGATGAGCGTCTAGCGAACTGGTGAGACGGGCTTTGATGATAGGCTTTGTGATGTAGTCGTTTACTCCAAGCTCATAGCACTCATCAATATTATCCTTGTTGCTTAACAGGGAAACCACGATGATGACCATTTCACTTTTCGAGTATTTAGAGCGTACATGGTCTATGACGTCCCACCCATTTACATGTGGCATCATCAAGTCGAGCAGTATCACGTCCGGCTTGAATGAGTCAATCAGTTCAATGGCTTCTTTTCCGCCATTGGCAGTTTTCACGTCGATGTCGAAGTCCTTTATCATTTCAGAGATTGTTTCTATGTTTTCTGAAATATCATCGACGATTAGCACTTTGTTCTTTTCCATCTTTCACTGGTTATTATATAGGTTCTTTCCGATCTTGAAGATCTAGTTTCTTGGCTTGTGAATGCCGTAGATGTCGCATATGAATCCTTTATCAGTGATTAGAGTGTTCATATCGATACTGTCGAACATCTTGTGATGAGTACCGATTACCACAATCTGATACTCTTTTTCCAGAACTTTAGGATCATCTGTCACCTTGATGTTATATTCTTTTTTTACTTCCTCTACATCTACCAATGAATCGTAGAGTGTGGTTTTGTAACCTGCTCCTACCAGGTTGATATAGAGATCGGCTACTTTTGTGTTTCTGATATCATCGCTGTCTGGCTTGAATGAGAAGCCGAGAATCAGCACGTTAGTCTCCGGAGCCTTGAACTTTCTGCTTTCAGATGCATTCTTTATCTTTCCTGCCATCCATACCGCCATCTGCTCGTTAACCTCGCGGGCTGTAGAGAGCAGCGATGGTACCACGTCAACCTCCTGTGCCTTGTTAATCAGGTAGTATGGGTCTACCGCGATGCAGTGGCCGCCAACGAGTCCTGGAGTAGCTGGCACGAAGTTCCATTTTGTGCTAGCTGCCGCCGTTACGTCTTCAATGTTGATGTTCATCTTGTCGAAAATCTTTTCCATCTCATTGAAGAAGGCTATCTGCACGTCTCTCTGGCAGTTCTCCATCAGTTTACATGCCTCTGCTATTTTGATACTCTTCGCCCTGTAGGTGCCATGGGTAAGTAATGAAGCATAGAGGCTGTCGATGATAGCTGCTGCTTCGGGTGTAGAACCGCTGGTAACCTTCACGATGTTCTCGATGGTATGAACAGTATCGCCCGGGTTGATGCGCTCTGGCGAGAAGCCTACAAAGAAACTCTGGTTCAACTTCAATCCTGATGTAGATGCCAGTAATGGAGCGCAGACCTCTTCTGTCAGACCTGGGTAAACGGTACTCTCGTAGACTACGATATCACCTTCTTTCAGGATCTTGCCAACCTCAGCTGTAGCATTGCGCACGCAGCTGATGTCTGGTTTGTTCGATTTGTTCACCGGTGTCGGTACAGCGATGATATACACGTTACACTTCTTCAGGTCATCAATATTGCTGGTCAGTTTCAGTCCCTGTTCCAAAGCTTTGGATACAGGTCTGTTGTCTTTCATCGTGCTTTTGGCTAACTTGGCTACCTTCTCAGCTTTGATGTCATAACCCCATGTATCGTATTTCTTTGAGAATAAGCATGCCAGTGGAGTACCTACATACCCTAATCCTATTACTCCAATCTTAAACTCAAAAGACTTGTTTATCATATACTATATTGTTTATGTTTTATAATGTTATTTCTTTTATTGGGAGCTCCCTGCTGTATGTACGTTACAGCAAGTAACTCGGATCTTTTAGATTCCTTCGAGCTGAGCATAGCGTGAAGTCTTCTCAGGGTTCCAGGCGTCCTTGTATGAACGGCGGAAGAAAAGCTCTTGCAGATGAGCCGACAGACGGGCGATACGCAGGAAATAACCTGTATAAGGCGACATCAGTGGCAGATATCTGTAAAGGAACCACACGTCTTTCTTTCTTTCTGAAACCATCAGCACCAGGAGGAAGGCAAGCTGCGAGAAGCATACTCTGATAAAGTAGCCCAGCGCCAGCACCTCGATGATGTGCGTGTTAAACGTGATGGCGAGCTTGATGATATACCACAACCACAGGAAATTGAGGAAGCAGTCGAAAACTACACTCTCCATATTGGATAACCAGTTAAGGATACTCCAGTTCTTGGTAGGCAACAGAATGTCGGCATGCTTGCGTAGACGGAATCTCACGAGCGAGCGCGACCATCTGATGCGCTGATGATACAGCTTGTACCATTTGGTAGGAACATTGGTCATACAGATGGCATCTTCGGCAAATTTCACTTTATATCCGGCTTTGCGGATCTTCTGTGTCAGGTCACCGTCCAGTCCCGGTCCTATGTCCCAGTAGCCTATTTCTTTCAGCGTCTTTCTTTCGAAGGCTCCGAATGCTCCCGAGATGATGTGGTAGATACCCAGTTCGCTGGTTACGATACGTCCCACCTGTATTCGCTTCAGGTATTCGAAAGCCTGCAGCGATGAGCAGATGGTTTCCTTGTAGTTGCGCACTTTCACACATCCTCCTACGCCCTTTACCATTCCGTCGATGTAGAAGGGGAGTAGAATCTTCTCCAGTGCATCACGGTCGAGCGAAGAGTCGGCATCCAGACATACGATGTATTTGCCTCTTGCCATCTGGGCTCCATAGTTGCTGGCGGCAGCTTTACCGCCTCTTGTATCCAACCTCAGGTAGTGGGTGATATACCCGGCTCGGTAGAGGTCGTTGCAAATCAGTTTGGTGTCGTCGTCGCTACCATCGTCTACCACGATGATTTCGTAGTTGCGGTAGGTTTGCTCAGCCAGCGAGTTCACCATTTTGAATATATGTTTGCCTTCGTTCTTTCCCGGTACGAGGATGCTGATAAGCGGATTCTCGCGGTACAGGAAGAACTTGGCATATTCTTTCTCTTTATCTAACTGGTTTCTCTTCATCAGTCGGTTTCCGATTACGAGATATTCCAGGATATAATATCTTGGCATCTCGATGAAGAAGAGGAACCAGTAGGTATTCACGATACTGCTAAACGATAGCGTGCTGATCCAGTCGAAGAAATCGTTCAGATGTTCTGCTATGCTAAACATACGCTTTTCCCTTTCTTCTTGATGGCTTATCTCAGCACGGTGAGCGCCAAGAGGGCCATGATTATGAGTATACCTGCGATGGTGACAAGGATGGCAACGAGTTTCTTGTAGAGTACGATGCGCTTCTGTATCTTGTCGTTTTCATCTTCCTTCGGTTCCATATCAAGCAGCTCTTCCTGCGGCTGCACCTCTTTCTCTTCTTCCTTCATCAGAGGTTCCTCTGAGTAGCGGCAGTAGTCGTCGGGAGTCATATCCACATATTGCAGTTTGTTGAAGAACTCGTCATAGTTGTTGGCGATGGTCTTCGTCTTGGTTTCCAGCATGCTGCAGATAATCTCGTCCGGTTCTATCGAGTTGGCCACCTTTCTGATGGCTACCGACATCTCCTTGCTCAGTTTCAGCTGAGCCTCTTCCACCGTTTCTCCCTGCTCATAGAGGGTAGAGGATACGTAGAAGATATTGTTGTTGTAAGACACCTTGTGATTGGAGAAGATTCTACAGAGCTTGCCCTGTATGCTTTCCTTTATCTTTACGGTATCCTTGTTTTCATCTATAATCCATATCTTGCCTACCATGACCGAGAGTTCATCCTTGCGGTAGGTTTCCATCAGTTGGCGTCGCAGTCGGTTCATCAGCAGATAATATTCCATGAAGTTATCATAGATGTTCACCATGTTGTTGAACATGATGTTGCCGCTGGTCAGCGTTCTGATACCTTCTTCCGTTATCTCGTAGTCCTCAATGTCTCGTGGCACCAGGGTATTTACCGGAAAGGTGCTCTGGCAGTAGCAGCAGGTTGCCTTGGTGATAGGCGCGGTAAACGAGTTCTCGCAGTCGTTGCAGGTATATACCACGGCTGGTCTGTCATAGTCAACACCGATGTGGCGCAGTTTCTTGTGACACTTCGGACAGATGAGCATACCGCCCACATTGTAGCTGCTTTCCGGCGATACGTTGGCGCAGCTGAAGTGGTGGATGATGTTCTGAATCTTCAGGTTCGAACTTCCGCACTTCGGACAGCACTCCGTATAGAGCAGGTGAGAGTGGTTGCACTTAGGGCAGAGGTGCTCCTTGAGCAGGAAGCGGTGAATGCGCAGTGATCCGAACTCCACCATAGTGTCGATGAACATGAACATCTCGTTGAGATGGAAGAGACCCATACTGTGATAGTGCTCGAAGATTGGGTTGATATATCCCAAAGACGATTTCTCCAGCAGTCGGTGTCCCATGATTCGCTGGTCTCTTGAGAGCAGGTATCTCAGAATATTGGCAAAGAGCTGGTTAGGCTGTGTAGGACGGCTTGTTTCGCTTTTTACACCAAACTTCTGTCTTGCCATCTTGATTCTGTCAATAATCTCGTATACCTTTTCATTGTTCATGTCGCTCACATAGGCATCGACGATATAGTCGATGATCTGTTCCTTTCCCGATACCGCCGTATTGACGAATATCGGTTTGTAGCTACATTTCCACGATAAGATTGGACTGGCTCCAAACAGTATAGCATGGAACGCATGCTCATTCTTCGTATTGATGTAAATACAATCGAAGTAGTCGGGCTGGATGTCCGGTGTCGAGTCGATATCTATATAGCTATCGATGGTGAGCACCATATCTCCACGTTTGTTTCTTCTAAGTCCAATCATTCTTTATTTCTTTTGTTCTTGATGATTATTGGTGTTGCTCGAAAACCTGTTGCTTCGCTTCACGTTTTCGTTCTTGCCCACTGGGACGGTGTACATCGGTAGTGGCTTCGGATCGAGCATGGCACCAATCTTGTTCACTCTTATTCTTACCGGCAGTCTGTTGCTCATTACCCATGCCGGAACTCTCTGGTTAGGGTTCAGGGTGAATACGGCAACCACTGCGTTGGCATCATGCGAGAAGTTACTCTGCAGATGCTTTGGTATTTCCTCTACTCTCAGACCTACCATCTGCAACTTAGCCTTCAGTTCCAGGTCTTTGTTGATGATGATGTCTGCATCGTCAGGGCTTTCCATATACTTCACCATGTCGTTTGGTACGTATGCGATTACGCCCAGATGGCAGTCTGCATAGTCGGTATGCTGGATAACCATCACCTCCTCGCTTTTGAACACCAGGGTTTTGTCGCTCACATTGATTTTTGAGATGTAAGCATCGGCTGGTGCACAGCAGTAGTGTATCAGTCCCGGGTTGTAGATGCTTGTGTTGGAGTAAGGCATGGCAGCATTTGCTCTGCCGGCTCCTCTGCGGCTCATGAAGTTATAGGTGGTGTTCTTTGCCTGTGCGTAGATTTCCACCTTCTTAGCCTGCTTTCTCAATTCCTCTTCTACCTCGGCAATCTCGGCATCCAGTGCATTTCGCTTGGTGTTGTCGGTAAGGCCGTAGTAGATGTCCGAACTTTCAGATGCTTTCTGTTTTCTCAGTTCGGCAAGTCGGGTACGCAGCACCGGAATCTCCTGCTGGGCGAGTTTAGCCTGTACCTCCATGTCGTGAGTCTCCTTTACGGCTGAAGGCAGAATGTTCGGGTCGTATTGGTTCACAATATTACCTAGCAGTACATAAGAGTAGAGCGTATCTCCCTTATGTACCACTTCACCCATTTCTTTGTTCACCTTAAGGATATAGATGTCGTCAACGGCACTGATATGGTTTTCATCAAGGGTTATATAACCGTCGAAGGTTGCCCATATCATACGAGTGACAATATAGTAGGCGGCAAGCACGATAACCAGCAGGAAGATCAGGGCAAAGACAATCTGCTGTCTGGCAAGGCGGTGACTCTGCGACTTCAGCAAGTCTGCCATCGCCTGTTCTTGTGGCGTGCCATTATATTGGAATTCATTCATATTCTAGTTTCCTTACATTCAAAGTTCTATTTCTTTGAAGATGTTGTTGTTGTCATAGATGCTCACGGCTTTCTCGATATTGATGATAGCGAGGGCCCGGTTCTGCATCAGTTTGTACATACGTTCCATACTTTCCAGGAGTCCTGTATATTCGTCCATACGCATCAGATAGTTGTATCCCTGTTTCTGGTTCTGGTAGGCAAACCGTCGCATTTCTATATATTTGCCGGTCTGGTCTATATGGAAAGCCTCGGTGGCTATAGCCTTGTTCAGGTTGTCTATCTTCTTGAGCAGGATGCCTACCGATTGTTTGATTTCCTTCACATCGGTACCGCGGCTGCTGCGTATGATTTCCTTCTGGGTCTCCAGTGCCTGTCGTTTGCGTGGCGTTTCGTTCCAGATAGGAATGGTGAATCTCACGCCCACGTCGGCATTGTTCGAAATCTTGTTGTTGCTCTGCCAGTAACTCGACCATCTTGCGAATGGTGTGAGTCGGGTAGTGCTTAAATAGTTGGTCAGCTTGCTGTCGTTGTCAGCAATCTGTTCTTTCACCATCATGATGCGTGCATCCAGACTTTCCTGGTTCAGATGGTTCCAGAGGGCTGTTGTGTCTACCACAATCTTGGTTGGTTTGATGCGGTAGATAGGCTTGTTGCTGATATCTCTGTCTGTGCAGAGCACGGAGATGTCATATTCAGCCTCCAGCTTATCGTTCATTACTTTCAGCATCTTGTCGTTGCTGATTCGGTCTTTTTCCAGCATAAACTGGTACGCTTCGTTCATGATGTCGAGGTTGTCCAGTCTGTGTGCTATGACAGTACCGATATAGAAATTATATTGTTCGGTCAGCTCATCGGCTGCCTTTTCATAGATGTCTGCAGTTTGGCGCTTTTTTATTTGCAAGCGGTCGAGTTCATTGGCAAGAGCAATCTTTGTTCTTTTCTCCTTGCCTTGGTAGAACTTCGAGTTGATGATGTTCCAACCCAGTTCGGCTTGAACCTTCATCTTATATTTTGATACCTCTTTTGCATCGTCTTCATCAGAATCGAAGTACGAGTCAGGTCGGGCATAAACCTGTCCGGTCACTTCCAGACCGTTGTGTCTGTTGAGCGCTAGGTGCTCATGTGCAGTTTTCGACCAGAACAGAGAGTCGGTCTTGTTGATATCAGCGTGATGCTGATTATTGAGTCCCAGTGCGATGACTGGTGATTTCACCCAGATTGGGTTATTGATGAGAGTGTCGAGTTGTGCGAAGCGCTGTTTAAAGTGTCTCAGTACATTATCGTTCTTCAGGTTCTCATATACGAGCATCTTAGGGCTGAAACTCTTTCTTTTGCTTGATTGAGTTTGCGCCATCATGTCTTGTCCTGCCGCTAGGAGTAGGGCTGTGGATAGGATAGTTGCTGTTTTTGAGAGTGTTATACGCTTCATAAGGTTTTGTATGTTTAAACACGAAGAATGCAGTTGCAGGCTAATGCAGCTGCATTCTATAGTGTTCGTAGTTTTGTATTAGTATGTATTTTACTAATCTTTCACTTTTTATTTGTTGTATTTCGTGTTGCCATTGATTACAACCTTGTCTATCAACTTGAATACCTGCAAGCGGCTCTGTCCGTAAGCTACATAGATGTAACCATTGTCGAGAGTTACATAGTTAGCTGAGTTCTTGGTTGAGCAACGCTTCTTGGCTACAACCTCAGGCTTGCCTTCTGCTGTCTTCTTGTTCTTGTCGAGAACTACGAGACCATAGCCACCGCATGCCAAGTAGATATAGTTGCTATCGAAGGTAACACCGTTGGCATAGCCCTGAGGTACCTTGGTGATGGCTGTCAGTGGTGCTGACCAGTTCCATACTTCCTTGCCAGAAGAGCGGTCGAAGCAAGAGAGACCCTTTTCGCTGCGACATACATAAATGTAGTTGCCGTCGATAGCGATGGTGTTCTTGCCATTGTTAGGAGCGATGTCGCCAACTTCGATAGTCTTGCTAGGAGTAGCAGTCAAGATGTCTGAACCTGTGTCAAACTCTTCGATGCGTCCCTTTACGGTAGCGAGAGAATCTCCTGGACGTGACTCATAGTACAATGTTGCAATCTTATTACCGTTCATTGCGATATGCTTAGCCTTGCCAGGCAATTCCTTGCTTCCAAGTAATGTCAAGTCATCAGCGTTGTAAACCTCATAACCTCTTGTACTCATTATGAGAAGCTTGTTGCCGTCACGTACGATACAGTTCTCGTCGTTCTTAGCCTCGGCAGAACCTTTCTGTACGTTCTTAATCAATGGAACTACATTCAATGGGTTGATAGTAGTGTTCTCATCGATTTCGCTCACTTCGGTATTGAGAAGACCATTGCTGTTGATGTCGATGCTAGCAAGCATTGCACCACTGTCGTTTGAACTACCCACTAAGTAGAGCTGTGGAGTAGAAGGCTTGGTATCAATCATCAAGTGGTTGAAGTCAAGCACTCCCTTCTTGTCCTGCAAGTACTGCAACATGGTTGTCGCATCGTTGGCTGTCTGAAATACTTCTACACAAGCTCCGTGTCCTTTACCGCGAGTATGATAACTCATATACATCTTGCCATTGTATGGCTGAATGCATGTTGCTGAGATGTTGTGCGTATGGTCGTAGACGATATCGCTGACAGGGGTCAGTTCCTTGCCTGGTTTCTCTGGGGTTGTTGGCTTGTCTGGTGTGGTCGGTGTTATGGTCTTACCACACTGAGTATCAGTAATCTTGTAGTCGCTAGATATTTCAGACCAGTAAGCGTTTCTGCCGCCCTTTGGAACAACGTTCATGTCTGTCAAGACAGTACCATTGTTCTCAAATTCTGTAACGTCAAGATACAATGTGCTTCCTTCAGTCTCTGCGTTAAACAGGTAGCAGGTTGAGAAATAAGCATTGTTATAGGCTTCTCCTAAGCAAACATCATTGTTTCCATTATACTTAACTTTATTCGCTTTGAACAAAGCTTTAGAACCACTTCCTACCAAATCAACAGAGCCTACACCGTTATTCTCATTCTGATAGGTTCCTGAACAGTCAATGTATCCGTTAGAATTTAAATAAATGTGGCTTGATGCACACTGATAGATGCTTGCTGCCTTCAAATAACCTGTATGCAAGTTGGCTGTATTGCTATCGATTCTGAACTCGCCTTTGGTTTCTACACCGCAAGCATAGAAGTTTGTCGTGCCCTGCAACTTAAGAGTATTTGCTTTGAAAGAACCAGCAAAGTTGACAGTACCATTGATGGTAATGTCTTTCTTGCTCAAGTCAAGCCCATTCTCACCTTGTACGTTAGTTGTACTACCTTGGTTGTGCTTGAAGTCTCCACATTTCAAGTCTCCTCCGATGTAGACATTGGCTGATTCTGTGTCTGTTTTATATACGTTGTTGGAGATGTTTACATTTCCAACAATGTAAACCTGAGAACCAAAGTCCAAGTTTTGTGCTTTCAAGTTGCCACCTACATACAAAGGAGCATCAGCATCGACGTCATTCATTAATGTAAGGTCTTTTGCAAAATAAGAAGTTCCAGCACCAGGATAGAATTTGGAACCATTGTAATCACCACCAATGTAGAAGTTGCCTCTATTTTCTACGTCTGCTGTTGTAGTCCAATCGCCTTCGATATAAATGCCCTTGCCAGAACTTATATAGAGGTTCTTTGTTGAATCGAAGGTTGCGCCATTGTAAATGCAAATGTTATAATCTACGTTGCCTGACTGGTAGTGGAATTTACCACCATTGAGTACGTAGATGTTTACGTTGTCTCCAATACTCCAATGGTTAGTGATAGTCAGTTCACCACCATTTTCAATGAAAATATTTGTGTTGTTTACATTTGCCAGTTCCAATGTGACATTGCTCTTGACAATGTAATTTCCTGATTTTCCGTCTATTTTGTTTACATTCAATTCTGTACCCGTGGCAACTGGAGCCTTAGGCATAGAAAGTTTTGTAACCTGTGGAGCTGTGCCCGTATATGCAGATCTAGTTCTTGCTTTCGTTGTTGCAGAGAAAGGGGCTGTGTTGAAGTTGATTACACGTGAAGCCAATTTCTGTGCATCTGTGATGGAAGTAACTTCCTTGCCTACCACAGTCTTAGAAGCATCACCTCCAGAAAGTCCATCTGTAGAATCGCTACAAGATGCTAGAAGCACTGCAGCGAAAGTAAATGTAGCTAGTTTGACATTTATTGCTTTCATGTTAGTCTTCGTTTTAAACGTAATTTTATTTAGCTAAGTTTGCTTTAATTCGGTTAGTTCTCCCTCACTCTAAAATAGTGAGAGTGAGGGAGAACTGAGATTTTTATCTAATTTACTTTACAGTGTTTGTCAACTTGAATACCTGTACACGGTTCTGACCGTATGCCACATAAATGTAGTTGTTGTCTACAGCTACATAGTTGGCAGAGAATGTTCCGATGCTACGGTGAGCTACTTCTTTACCATTCTTGTCCAATACTACGAGGCCGTATGAGCCAGCTGCAACATATACATAGTTGTTATCTACTGCTACACCGTTAATGTACCCCTGACGCTTGTCTACCTGATTGTTCTTGTCACTGGTAGAGATTGGTGTTACATAATTGTTTTCCCAAGCCTTCGTTCCGTTAGCGTTCCAGCAAGAAAGTCCCTTAGCACCCTGGCAAACATAGATTCTGCCCTGAGAGTCTGTTGCAATCATGTTCTTACCATTCGTTGGAGCGATTGCTCCCACATTGATGTTTTGAGATACATTCTGTAAGTCTGCGCTGCTGAACTTAACTATTTGACCCTCTTCTGATGATGTTCCATTTGAACCAAAGTTCAAGCCGAGAAGACCATCATTTGTGGTAGCCAAGAACTTAGCCTTTCCAGGTGCAGTTCTATTGGTGTGCAAGTAACCGTTGTTTGGATCGTAAATCTCGTAGCCTCTAGTTGTTGCTACATATATGTTGTTGCCCCATTTTACAACGCAGTTTGCATCACCAAAATCTGCATTGTCCTTATCGTTCTTTGCAATTCGCCAAATTGGAAGGGTTGTAAGACCCTGATTTACTTCGATGGTACCATTGTTTAGTGTTGTGTAGGCCATGATGGCACCTGCTTTATTGCTACCAGCCAAGTAGAGCTTTCCGTCGATGATGTTGAGGTGATTGAAATCACTCTTGTTATCATTCTGGTATACATCTTGAACCAAAGTCAACTGGTTGCCAGTCATCTTTGCTACCTCAATGTTGCCACCGAAATCAGAACCGTTGGTGTGATAAGAAAGATAAAGATTACCTCCATAAGGGAGAATGCTAGTTGCAGACTGTTTGTCATCTGTAGATTTTAGAGATGATACCAAGTCTAGTTTAGCTTTATTCTCTATAGTGCTTACTACATCGTCCTTCAGCTTCCATGTATGATATTTGCCAGCTTCTGTTACCTCTTCCAATGCGGCACCGTCAGTAGCCACATCATAGTTCATATAGGAAGCAGAGAAAGCTATATCCTTGAAATCTACAGCTGTACCGTTAGCATAATTCTTCTTGAACTGGAGGAGGAATGCAGCAGAGTTGTTGTTTGGTGTGCTGAGGAAATGAACCTCGTCACCTGTATACTCGAACTTGTCTGCCTTTATAACAGCATAGCTCTTTGCGTCATTGCTGTTCAGTACAATCTGGTTCCAAGCGTTGTCTGTCTTCAATGTGTTGAATGTCAATACTCCCTGCTTGTTTACAGTGATAGTACTGGTTCCATTAAGAGAAGCAACAGCGTTACCTGTTTTTGTTTTCTTCTTTTCTGTACCATCGCTAGAATATTCGTTGTCTGTTACATTTAGATAATCTACAGTCAACTTCGCGTTGTCCTTCATGGTAAGGTTGTTCTTTACCTTAATGGAAATATCAGAACTTACATTACCATTGTTTTGGATGGTCAAATCATTAACCTCCATTGTCTTTCCAACGTGTACCGCACCATTAACCTCAGCTTGGTTTGTGAAAGAAATCTTGTCCTGAACATTTACACGAGCATTTTGACCTATGGTCAATTTCTTAGCACGAATAGATGCAAAAGACCAAATTGGGTTGCCGTCTTTGTCAACTTGTTTTGGACTTTCATAACCATAGAGGAAAACATTACCATTTATGGTTACGTTCTGTGCAGGACCTGTGATATTCTTGCTTTCGTCTTTGTTAACTCTACCAATGGAGGTTGTTGAGAATAATGTTCCATCAATAACAATGTCATTAACAGAGGTGAAATCTCCAGCCTTTTCAACTATAACCTTATCGGTGTTAGCGATGGCAGTGCCTGTACCTGTGTACTCAAGGTGTGAGCCAGCTTGTACATAGAACTTATTGTTGCCTCCTGTAGAACTGTACTTGAATGTAACACCTCCATCAATCCAAATTTCAGCATTGCTAATTGTCTGGTTGGAGAAATCGTATGTAGTACCTTCGCCACCCTTTACGTAGAACTTTCCGTTTTGGAGCTTTGTGCTTTCGTTTCCAACTTCACCAACTCCAGTATTTGGTCTTGTTGGAATAGTTTCCATTGTTAGAAGTCCATTGAAGAGATTTTCGTCGATTGCACGAGAGAAGTGGCGAGCACCTGCTGTGGCAGATGTCTTGTAGTTCGTTACACTTGCAGCAAGTGAAGCTGCGTCTGACTGTGTAAGACCAATTGTTGTAGCGTCGAGGATATCAGGATTGGTGCTAGGACCATCACTGTTACTGTCGCTACATGATACGAATACGAATGCTGCCAAACCGATAGCAGCAAGTGTAGAATTGAATACTTTCATATCTATTTAAGTTTAAATTGTACTTTCAGTTTCTGATTAAGACCATTTACTTATATTCTTGTCCTTCAGCTCGTTGTCTTTTGGGTAGTTTGACTATCGTTTAGGTAGTTTGACTATCATCATCTTGCGTACACTTACAAGTGGAGCTGTTAGACGGTTGCAAATTTAATGTAATTTTTTCATAATCAGTTGTTTTTTTTGTTAAATAAAGTTAATCTGTTGGCTTTCGCTCTGATGGTCACGAGGTTGGCTTGGGGTGGGCGGTAACGAATTGGCTGTTCCACTTGTCGAATGATAACTATCTCTGAAATCAATAACACGAAAATTACTCCGAAAGATAGCAGAATATCTCCGAAGAATACGAAAATATCTCCGAAAGATAAAATAATATCTCCGAAGAAACCACTCAAGTTTCACATGTAAGCTCCACACGCCCTGAACCAACGGTCACCGGCCGAATGGAATTGAAAATCGCTGGCCGAAGGGTAAAGCAAAGGTAAAGGGCAAAAGCTCCTAGCCCGTTCTTGAACCACATGCGAAAGTTCAGTAAACAGAAAAACAAATGTTGGGAATACGATGATGGATATGTGTTGTGGTGACGAGGTGAAGGGTGAAGGGTATATTTTAAATCTTATATTATATTCTTTTTTTAGGATTTTTGGAAAATCCAGAAAGTCAGAAAAATGAAAAAACGGATTTTTTCCCTTGCCGCGCGTATATATAAAAAAGAGTTTTCAAACCTTCACCCTTCACCTTTTTATTTAAGGTTTTATGTGTCAAATAGTTACGGGTGAAGGGTGGTGAAGGGTGTTTTTCGCTTTTTATAAACATATTTTAAGAATTTGGCCCGTTTTTACATATTTTAAGCGTTTATTTTTGGTTCCGAAAGAGGTGCCATTTTTTTAGGGTCCCATTTTTTCTCTTTTCTTACCGCTGAAATCTTTGAAAAGCGAGTGGGGTAGGATATCTCGTCTTATGTTGTGTTAAACAATTATCAGATAAAAGAAGTTAACGATACCGAAAAAGGACTGGTTTTTAAACAAATATTAACGCAGAAAACTTGAAGTTTCGCATATTAGATGATTCAAGTTTAAGGCAAGTTCAGAAGTTAAAAGGGTTAAAGAAGTTTAAGCAGTTAAAGAAGTTAAAGGGAAGTTAAAGAAGTTATCACTCCCTATGTTCGTTCAGTAAACCAGGAAAACAAAGATTTCCGAAACAGAACGGTATTCGGTTTATCAATTATTTGCTGAACTTTCGCATGTGGTTCAAGAACGGGCTGAAGGCCCAAAAGCTCCTAGCCCAGGGCATCGCCCTGGGCTAGGGGCTTCTGCCCTTTCAGGGCGTGTGAGGTAAAACTAGCGGAAGTTCAGCGGGTTTATGTGTATTATTTGCCATATAGGGTTTGATATTTATGAGCAGCTTGGTTGGAAGCTTCTCTTATCATGTTTATTACTTTTTTCTTTGTATCTTCGTGCTCTTCTCTGTATATTTCGGCTGCCTCATGCATAATCTGAGCCAGCATTTCATCTGTTGGCTCTTCCATGCTTGTCAGCCGATAGCTATTTGATTCTTTTTCTGAAATCATAATTCTAATCTTTTAAAGCCTGCTGCAAATAAGCTGCTTGTTTTAAGTTTTTTGAAGTAGCTAGTATTGGTTTATAAAATCTTCCAGAAAATCTTCCGGTGTTCCAACTTTGATGCTTGCAGTTTTGAAATCTTTAATGTTCCTGGTAACAATGTAGTCCGCTTTTGCTTTTTCTGCACATTTGTATTGCATGGCATCTTCAAAGTCTTCAAAGTCGGATATGGTTGCATAGTTAACGCATTCTTCATCTGTTGCGACTACTTTACATATGTTGCAGAAATCAGCAATCAACGTTTTTATTCTGTTGTTGTCATTGTTCTTGCTTAATATATAGCTTGCGGTCGCAAAAGATATGGCTGCTGCGTATAATTTGATCTTTTGGTTGATAGCTAAGCTCATGATGATTGCTGCGTCATCGTAGAACCCCGTTCTGTTTCCAAGATAATCAATTATCACATTTGTATCTAAGAAAACCTGTTGCATATCATCTTATTTCATATAGTCCTTGTAGTATTCGTTTTTGTAGTCGAATGACTCTGGCGAGTTGATGCCTTTAGTCATGGCTGCAATTCTTGGGTCTATAACTAATTCTGCCTTGGTTATTTTCTTAGTCTTTGTCTTGTTGGGAGACACAGCCTTGTTAGGAGACAGTATTTTCTTCAGTGCTTTGACAGCCTTGCTTATTGTCTCGTAATCCTCGTTGGCAATTATGTTGACGAGTGATTGATATTCTGTTTGTAACTCTAATGTTGTCATAATTTAATCTTTTAAAACCTTTTGCAAAGATACGCTGAATTTTTGTAACTTCCAAATTTTTAGGATGTTTTTTGCATTAGGGGTAGAGAAAATAACATTCTGTAGCAACGCCTGGCGGGGTTTGCGTATTCTCTTGTACGTAAGATAGTATAGAGTGGGGTTTACTTGAAGTTGGAGTGAGGCTTACTTCAATAGTCAACGAATATTATTTCAGTGACTAACGAAGGCTATTTCAGTAAGAACAGGAGGCTGTTCCTGTGAGAACAGCTTTCTGTTGCACTTTTTTTTCTGCATTTTTTCTCTTATCCTGCAACCTTTATGTATCTTCTTACGTCTAACCATCAGATTTCCGAAACAGAACGGTATTCGGTTTATCACGTATTTAGAAACATAAAATAGAAATGAATATGAAGAAATTTGGTATTTGGGCGGTGGCTGCCGCTTTGTTCTTTGCCCCAATGGGCTTGAGTTCTTGCAGTATGGGATCTTCTGCCAGTGAAATGAAGGGAAGTCTCAACTTTACGCAGGATGATTTGACCGAGAAGCCTTTCAAGGCGATCGACGTGGATGTGATTGCCAGCGTTTATTATACCCAGAACAATGGCGATGAATGCAGCGTTCGATTGGATTACTCTGCCATCAAGGATGCTGAGTTCGTACAGAAGCTCAAGGAGAAACTCAAGGTGGTTTATCGTGACGGCGAGGTGAAGATCGGACTCAACGGAAAGGTCAAAGTGCCTGCCGCGTGTAACTCTGAAAAGAACAGACTCAAGATTTATATCACCAGTCCTGACCTGGTGAAGATTGCACAGGAAGGCGTGGGTTCATTCTATGCCAAGACGATTAATAGCGACCGCCTGAAAATCGATAACGAGGGTGTAGGCTCTGTCAAGATTGGGAAGATTCTTGCCAACAAACTGGAGATAACCAACGAGGGGGTTGGCTCGGTAAATATCGATGATGTGGCTGGAGATGATATGAACATTGATAACGAAGGCGTAGGCTCGGTGAAAATCTCTAAGGTTGAGATGGGAAGTGTGAAACTGGATAATGAGGGCGTAGGCTCTGTTAATCTGGGAATGTTTAAGGGCGGCAGTCTGATTATCAAGAATGAAGGCGTGGGCAGCGTGAAAGCCAAGGTTGACTGCCAAAGTGTAAACGCTACATCCGAGGGTGTTGGCGGAGTTAACTTGAGCGGCGTAACCCGTCAGTACAATAAGAAAAAAGGTGGAATCGGAGGAATTTCTGATGGCGGATTGACAGTAAGAAAGTAATGTAAGTTGTTGAAAAACAGAAAATAAAGTAGTTAAGAATTAGTGCGGAAAATTTTTAAAAATTCATTTTGAAAATTTTCCGCAGTTAAGAAATTCGTAATTAGAAGTCCCACTTTACACCGAGGCAAGGGCGAACCATCCAGCCGGCATTGCTGCCGAAGTTGTGGCTGATTTCTACCTCGCTACCTACGCTCAGGTTCTCGCAGCCGAAGTGCTGACCTACATTGTACCAGAGCTGTGGCTCTGTAGTGAAGACGGTGTGCTCAGCAGTGGTTTTGGCCATGAGATTGCCGTCATTGTCCTTGATGAGGTTGCCGTCATTGTCTTTGAGGAATTCTTTCACGTTTCCGTGCTTGTCAAGCATACTTACGTGATTCTCCCACCAGAAATCTGCGAAACCGCTAAAGTTCAATCCCTTTAATCCAAAGATGTCTTTGCATCCCCAAACAGCAGTAAACTGCATTGGCACGTTCTGGTCGGTCTTGCGGATAGTCTTGTAGAGTGCCTGGAGTGTCAAGGTGTTCTTGAAACTCTTGTCGTGCATGAAATACTCCACACCGAAGAGCCAGGCATTGTTGATAGGGTAGTTCTTGGTAATACCACCATTATACTCTACGTGGAGGCTCCAGTTCTTCATTGGGCTGTTCTGCCAGAAGTTCAATGCACGTGAAATCTCAGTATAGGTTCCACCCTGTGCCACGTTTGGACTGTTGGTGTCCATCTTGTCGTAATTGAAGTCGTGGTCTACAAAGAAATAGGTGTTACCCCATTTGTCCTGCTTGAACATTTCGAGTGTGAGGGTAACAAACTTGCGGTCACTGCCGAAGTCGTAGAAAACTTGGGCGTTGGTCTGTGCTAAAGTTTTGCTCGCAGGGAGCAACGCAAGTGCCATGAGCAGTAGGCTTTTCATCTTTTTCATAAATTTTTTCTTTTCTTTATTATTTATTAAATGAAACAAAAAACTGCGGACGGAAGGCCCGCAGTTTGTAATTATATTTATCCGTAACGATTAGTATGCGAAGAGAGGGTAATCCTTCATTGTAGCATTCACCTTTTCGCGAACGCGAGCAATGACCTTCTCGTCCTCAGGAGCATTCAGAACCTCCTCGATGAGTTCGGCAATGAGGTGCATCATATCTTCCTTGGCGCCACGTGTGGTCATGGCTGCTGTACCCAGGCGGATACCTGATGTCTGGAAGGCAGAACGGCTGTCGAATGGAACCATGTTCTTGTTGACTGTGATGTCGGCTGCAACCAGCGCATTCTCAGCGACTTTACCTGTAAGATCTGGATATTTACTTCGGAGGTCTACGAGCATAGAATGGTTGTCTGTACCACCGCTCACGATACCGAATCCGCGACCGATGAGGTCATCTGCGAGTACGGCTGCATTCTTCTTTACCTGAGTAGCATACTCCTTCCATGAAGGCTGCAGATTCTCATTGAAGGCTACTGCCTTGGCAGCGATGACGTGCTCCAGCGGACCACCCTGCTGACCTGGGAATACGGCAGAATTCAAGAGCATGCTCATCTTCTTAACCTCGCCCTTCTTGGTAGTCAAACCCCATGGATTGTCAAAATCTTTGCCCATCAGGATGATACCGCCACGAGGACCACGAAGGGTCTTGTGAGTAGTAGAAGTAACGATGTGCGCATACTTCAATGGGTTGTCGAGCAGACCGGCTGCAATCAGACCTGCAGGGTGAGCCATATCAATCATGAGGAGAGCGCCTACCTCATCGGCAATTTTGCGCATGCGGGCGTAATCCCACTCGCGGCTGTAAGCGCTACCACCACCGATAATCAGTTTTGGTTTGTGCTCAAGAGCCAGTTTTTCCATCTCGTCGTAGTCTACACGGCCTGTTTCCTTGTTCAGGTTGTAACCGATAGGGTTGTAGAGGATACCGGATGTATTGACGTGGCTACCATGAGAGAGGTGGCCGCCGTGGTCGAGGTTCAAGCCCATGAAGGTATCGCCTGGCTTCAATACAGCAAGCAGAACAGCAGCGTTAGCCTGAGCACCAGAGTGAGGCTGTACGTTGGCATACTCAGCACCGAACACCTTCTTTACACGCTCGATGGCGAGGTTCTCTACGATGTCAACTACCTGGCATCCGCCATAATAACGCTTGCCTGGCAGACCCTCGGCATACTTGTTAGTAAGGTAAGAACCCATAGCGTTCATCACCTCGTCACTCACGAAATTCTCAGAAGCGATAAGCTCCATACCTTTCAGCTGGCGCTGATGTTCTCTTTCGATTAAGTCGAAAATCTCTTGATCTTTTACCATTTCCCTTTACTTTTTATGGTTGATGTTTAATGAAATCGGATGCAAAAATAAGCAATATCTCTCAAACTACCAAATAAATCGTAACATTTTGAGTGATATTGCTTACTTTTTGTTATAAACTACCTGTTTTTATGGTATGGAAGAGGGTCTGCATAGGCTCGTTGTTGGTGATGCACTTAGGGTTGTTGCACTTTACGATGCCCTTCAATGTATCAGGAGTCTTGACGGTCTTCTTCTCTACGATTTCGTAGTCTTTGATGATACTCAGTCCGATGTTAGGCGCAACGACAGAGAGTCGGTTGATTTCCTCATCGGTAAAATACTTGTTGGCAACCTTGATGATGCCCTTCTTGCCAATCTTCTTGCTTGGCAGGTTGTAGCCGATAGTAACAGGAGTCTCCATCTTCTCCAACTGGAGCAGATTTACTACCTGATAGGTCTTTTCGGCTGGTATATGGTCGATTACGGTACCGTTCTCGATAGCCGCAACCACTAATTGACTTTTATTGTTTCCCATCTGTCTATTAACTATAAACTATTAACTATAAACTACTCAATAATGGTCTTATCGTTCTTCACATCATCGAGCGAGATGCCGAGGCAGTGGCAGAAGATAGCCTCACGCGCATAGAGGCCGTTCTGAGCCTGCTGGATGAAGTATGCATGTGGATCATCATCTACATCGTAAGCAATCTCGTTCACGCGTGGCAGCGGATGCATGATCTTCATGTTTTCCTTCGCCTTGCAGAGCATGTCGCGCTTCAGGATATACACGTTCTTTACGCGCTCATACTCCATCAGGTCGCTGAAACGCTCCTTCTGTACACGGGTCATGTAGAGGATGTCGGCACCTGCAATCACATCTTCGTTAAAGTCCTCGTGCTCAACATATTTGATGTTGTGCTCCTTGCAGTAGAGTTTATACTCTTCTGGCATGGCGAGTTCCTTAGGTGCGATGAAATGGAAGGTAGGATTGAAGTGGCGCATAGCTGTGATAAGTGAGTGAACGGTGCGGCCATATTTGAGGTCACCCACAAGATAGATGTTTAAGTTCTCCAGGGTACCCTGGGTCTTGTAGATAGAGTAGAGGTCGAGCAGGCACTGTGAAGGATGCATGTGAGCGCCGTCGCCTGCATTTACGATAGGCACTGGTGCTACCTCACTGGCATACTGGGCTGCTCCCTCGATGAAATGGCGCATGGCGATTACATCGGCATAGTTGCTTACCATCAGGATGGTATCCTTGAGGGTCTCACCCTTGGTGGTGCTGGATGTCTTGGCATCAGAGAAACCAATGACACGGGCACCAAGACGGTTGGCAGCGGTTTGGAAACTGAGTTGGGTACGAGTAGATGGCTCGAAGAAAAGGGTCGCTACGACCTTTCCCTTCAACAACTCCCTGTTCGGGTGCTTTTCGAACTCTTGCGCCATTTCCAGGAGGTACATGATTTTTTCCTTGGAAAGGTCTGCAATGGTCACAAAATTATGTTTTTCCATTTGAAATTTGATTGAATGTTCTAAAATCGCCCACAAAGTTACATAAAAAATCTGATTTATGTGCGATAAGTCAAAACTTTTATGTAATTTTGCACAAATATTTAAAGAAATAGTGATGAGAAAGCGATTTATACATATTTTATGGGCTGTTTTCGGCACCGGAATACTCACGGTAATTCTTGCCTTTGTTGCCATCTGGTTTGGAATGATTGGCTACATGCCCGACATCGAGGATCTGCAGAATCCTATCAACAGATTTGCCACCCAGGTTTACTCTGCCGATGGCAAGGTGCTTGGTACGTGGAACCTGAACAAGGAGAACCGTATCGTGATTCCTTACAAGAAAATGTCACCTTATTTAATGAAGGCGCTGGTGGCTACTGAGGATGAGCGATTCTATGAGCATTCAGGTATCGACTTCCGTGCACTGGGACGTGCCATCGTCAAGCGTGGTATCCTGGGACAGACTAATGCGGGTGGTGGAAGTACCATCACGCAGCAGCTCGCCAAGCAGCTTTATTCTGAGAAGGCAGGCAGTACAATGGAACGATTGTTGCAGAAGCCGATAGAGTGGGTGATTGCGGTGAAGCTGGAACGCTATTATACCAAAGAGGAGATCCTGGCTCTCTATCTCAATTACTTCGATTTCCTGCACAATGCTGTAGGAATCAAGACGGCGGCCAATACCTATTTTAATAAGGAACCGAAGAGTCTGACCCTCTGTGAGTCGGCAACGCTCATCGGACTGTGCAAGAATCCGTCGCTCTTCAATCCGGTTCGCTATCCGGAGAGAGCGAGGGAGCGCAGAAATGTGGTTCTTTCGCAGATGGTGAAGGCGGGATATCTGAGCCGGAGCGAGTATAGCCAGTATGCTGCTGAGCCGCTGACACTCAATTTCCACCGTACCGACCATAAGGATGGTTCGGCTACTTATCTGCGTGAGTTCCTTCGCCAGTATATGATGGCTAAGCGTCCGGAGCGCAGTGATTATCCATCCTGGAACCGTGCCCAGTTTGTGGTGGATTCTACCCAGTGGGAGAATGATCCGCTCTATGGATGGTGCAACAAGAACTATAAGAAGGATGGTTCGCCATATAATGTATACAGTGATGGACTGAAGGTGTTTACAACTATAGATAGCCGTATACAGCAGTATGCGGAAGAGGCTATGTATCAGCATGTAGCCCGCTATCTGCAGCCTCGCTTCAGTGCAGAGATAGCCCGCAAGCCAAGCTCACCATACAGCGATAAGCTGACACCGAAACAGATTAAGAGTATACTGAACCGCAGTATCACCCAGAGTGAGCGTTACCGTACGATGAAGGCTGCGGGATATTCTGAGGATGAAATCAAGGCGGCATTCCGCAAGAAACAGGAGATGACCGTATTTACCTATCATGGTGATATTGATACGCTGATGAGTCCGCTCGATTCTATCCGTTATTACAAGAGTTTTCTGCGTAGCGGTTTTATGAGCATGGATCCTAAAACGGGTGCTGTGAAGGCGTATGTGGGTGGATTGGATTATACTCATTTCATGTATGATATGGTGAGTCTGGGACGCCGGCAGGTGGGTTCTACCATCAAGCCATTCCTTTACAGTCTGGCGATGTCTAACGGCTTCCAGCCTTGCGATCTGGCGCCTAACCGTCAGCAGACCTATATGGTGGCAGGTCGTCCGTGGACACCTCGCAATGCCAACCATTCACGTGCCGGACAGATGGTACCGCTGAGTTGGGGATTGGCGCAGAGTAGCAACTGGGTGAGTGCTTATCTGATGAGTAAGCTCAATCCGCAGCAGTTCGTACAGATGTTGCGCGACTTCGGCATCAACAGTCCTGATATCCATGCATCCATGAGCCTCTGTCTGGGACCATGTGAGGTAAGTGTCAGCGAGATGGTGAGCGCTTATACCGTATTTGCCAACCACGGCATCCGTACTGCTCCAATGTTTGTGAGCCGTATCGAGGATAATGAAGGTAATACGATTGCTACCTTCCAGCCACGTATGAACGAGGTGATCAGTGCCGATAATGCCATGAAGATGCTCACCATGCTGATGGGCGTTGTGGATAATGGTACGGCAGGAAGACTGCGCTACCGTTATAACCTGGAAGGACAGATTGGCGCCAAGACCGGTACTACCAATAACAACAGTGATGGTTGGTTTATCGGCTTTACTCCACAACTCGTAAGTGGCTGCTGGGTAGGTGGTGAGGAGCGTGATATCCACTTCGATTCCATGAGTATGGGTCAGGGTGCTACCATGGCTTTGCCTATCTGGGCGATATTCATGAAGAAGGTTTATGCCGACCCGTCGCTGGGTATCAGTCCTGCTATCAAGTTCGATTTGCCGGAAGACTATAATCCTTGTTCCCGCAAGGCTGCCGAACAGGATGACTTTGAGGAAGTAGGAACTGGCAGTATCGATGAAGTTTTCGAATAAAAATCAAGGCATTCGCCATTTTTGCATGTATTTATTTTAAATAGTGCAAAAATGGCGAATGTTATTTGTTTATATGCATTTTTTTTTGTATTTTTGCAGAGTTTTAGAACATGCATAGCCCGAATGATGTTTCTTCGGGTTTTTCAAAATAGAAATAAAATAAAAAATCATTATAATGAACGTTTCATACAAATGGCTTAAAGAATACGTCGATTTCGATTTGACACCACAGGAGACTGCGGACGCGTTGACCTCTTGCGGACTCGAAGTTGACGCTTTGGAAGAAGTTCAGTCTGTCAAGGGCGGACTGAAAGGTCTCTATGTTGGTAAAGTATTGACATGCGAGGAGCATCCTAATAGTGATCACCTCCATGTTACAACCGTTGACTTGGGCAAGGGCGAACCTCAGCAGATTGTCTGTGGTGCTCCTAACGTTGCTGCAGGTCAGAAGGTTATCGTGGCTGATTTGGGCTGCGTGCTTTACGATGGCGACCAGAGTTTTACCATCAAGAAGAGCAAACTCCGCGGTGTGGAGAGTTTGGGTATGATCTGTGCTGAGGATGAGATTGGTGTAGGTACCTCTCACGACGGCATCATCGTACTCCCAGAAGATGCTCCGGTAGGTCAGCCTGCTGCTGAGTATTATCACCTGGAGAGCGACTGGCTCATCGAGATTGATATCACAGCCAACCGTGCTGATGCGCTCGGTCACTGGGGTGTAGCCCGCGACCTGTATGCCTGGTTGAAGCAGAATGGCTACAAGACAAGCTTGCATCGCCCATCTTGCGATGAGTTTGTGGTAGACAACGAGGATCTTCCTATCGATGTTGAAATTCAGAATACTGAGGCTTGCAAGCGTTATGCTTGTGTAAGCATCACCGGTTGTGATGTGAAGGAAAGTCCTAAGTGGTTGCAAGATAAGCTGAACATCATCGGCTTGCGCCCTATCAACAATATCGTGGATATCACCAACTACATCATGATGGCATACGGCCAGCCATTGCACTGCTTCGATGCAGACATGGTTACCGGTCATAAGATTGTAGTTCGTACCCAGCCAGAGGGCACCAAGTTTGTTACTCTCGATGGCGAGGAGCATACCTTGGGTGAGCACGACCTGAGCATCTGCAATGCTGAGGAGCCTATGTGTATCGCCGGTATCTTCGGCGGTAAGGGTTCTGGTACTTACGAGACAACCAAGGATGTAGTCTTGGAGAGTGCTTACTTCCATCCTACATGGATCCGCAAGAGCGCTCGCCGTCATGGTTTGAGCACAGATGCCAGCTACCGTTTTGAGCGTGGTGTAGATCCAAACGGACAGATTTATGCTTTGAAGCAGGCTGCCATCCTCTGCAAGCAGTTGGCTGGCGGCAAGATTTCCATGCAGATCAAGGATGTATATCCAGAGCCAATACAGGATTTCCCTGTTCGCCTGAACTATGAGTATGCGCATCGCCTCATCGGTAAGGAGATTGGTGCTGAAACCATCAAGAACATTGCTACATCTCTCGAGATGAAGATTGTGAAGGAGGATGTTGAGGGTATCGACCTTCTGGTTCCTGCTTATCGTGTAGATGTTCAGCGTCCTTGCGACGTGGTAGAGGATATCCTCCGTATCTACGGATATAATAATGTGGAGATTCCAACCCAGTTGAAGAGCTCCCTGACTGTTCAGGGCGATGAGGACAAGGCTTATCACAGCCAGAACCTCGTGGCAGAGCAGCTGGTAGGCGAGGGCTTCATGGAGATTCTCAATAACTCTCTGAGCAAGGCCAGCTACTATACCGACTTCGACCTCAACAAGTATCCTAACGAGACAACCGTGAAGGTGATGAACCCATTGAGTGCTGATCTCGGTGTGATGCGCCAGACGATGCTGTTCGGTGGTTTGGAGAGCGTGGTTCGCAACATCAACCATAAGAGCCAGAACCTGAAGTTCTTCGAGGTGGGTAACACCTATATATATAATAAGGAGAAGTGGAGCGAGGAGAGTCCTATCAAGGCTTACTCTCAAGAGGCTCACATGTCACTCTTCATCACCGGTAAGCGCGTAGAGGGCAGTTGGGCTCATGCTGATGAGCAGAGCAACATCTACGAGTTAAAGGCTGTGGTAGAGAATATTCTCCGCCGTGTGGGTATGCCACAGAACAACGTGGTTATCAAGCACAGCGACAATAACATCTTCTCTAAGGGCGTAAGTTACGAGACCCGTGCCGGTAAGGTCTTGGTAGAACTGGGTATCCTGAGCCTGAAGTTGAAGAAAGCATTCGATATTGAGCAGGATGTATTCTATGCTGATATCCACTGGGATAACCTGATGAAGGCAGTGAAGAAGGTGAACCTTACTTACACTGACATCAGCAAGTATCCTTCAGTGAGCCGCGACCTTGCATTGCTCGTAGACAAGAATGTAGAGTTCGCTCAGATTGAGCAGATTGCCCGCCAGACAGAGAAGAAACTTCTGAAGAGCGTTGTTCTCTTCGATGTTTACGAGGGTGAGCATTTGCCAGAGGGCAAGAAGAGTTATGCCGTTAACTTCATCCTGCAAGATGAGGAGAAGACTCTGAATGACAAGCAGATAGATGCTATCATGAAGAAGCTCATAGCCAACCTTACAGGCAAGCTCAATGCAGAATTGAGATAATGCAGAAGGTGCTCAGTGCAGAATTGAGATAATGTAGAAGGTGCTCAGTGCAGAATTAAGATAATATTATAAACAAACGATAAACATTTAAAATTTTATTCCAATGGGAAGAGCATTTGAATATCGTAAAGCTACAAAGCTGAAAAGATGGGGCCACATGGCCAAGACATTTACTAAGTTGGGTAAGCAGATTGCTATTGCTGTGAAGGCAGGCGGTCCAGAACCAGAGAACAACCCATCATTGCGTGCTATCATCGCTAACTGTAAGCGTGAGAACATGCCTAAGGATAACATCGCTCGTGCCATCAAGAACGCTTGTGGCAAGGATACCAGCGATTACAAGGAAGTAACATACGAGGGATATGGCCCTCACGGAGTGGCTGTCTTCGTTGATACTTTGACAGACAACACTACACGTACTGTTGCTGACGTTCGTTCTATCTTCAACAAGTTCAGCGGAAACTTGGGTACAACAGGTTCTCTGTCTTTCCTCTTCGACCACAAGGCTGTGTTCACATTCAAGAAGAAGGAAGGTCTGGATATGGACGAGATGATTCTCGACCTGATCGACTACGGCGTAGAAGATGAGTTTGATGAGGATGAGGAGAGCAACGAAATCACAATCTATGGTGCTCCTACAAGCTTCGGCGAAATTCAGAAGCATCTGGAGGCTGAGGGTTTCGAGGTAACTGGTGCTGAGTTCACTTACATTCCTAACGATTTGAAGGATGTAACTCCTGAGGAGCGCGAAACTATCGACAAGATGGTTGAGAAGTTGGAAGAGTTTGACGATGTTCAGACTGTATATACCAACATGAAGCCAGAAATTCCTGCAGACGCAGAATAAGCATTATGTTGCAGCAAGACAAACAGGATAAGTTGCAGAAGGTAACTTATCAGACTCATGGCACCTGCTCAAAATACATCTGCATCAGTATAGATGAAGATGGAAATGTACAGGATGCCCAGTTCATCGGAGGCTGCGATGGCAATACCAAGGGCGTTTGTGCTTTGATTAAAGGCATGAAGGCAAAGGAGGTCATCGCCCGACTGAAGGGTATCACTTGTGGCAATAAGCCTACAAGCTGTCCAGACCAGTTGGCGACAGCTTTGCAGGAAATGGGATATTAAGAGTATTTTAGGCACGGATTACTATAGTGATCCGTGCCTTTTCTACTACTGGTACTCCGTGTCTTTTCTAATACTTGAAGGTATCATCCAGCAACACCTCCTTCGGGTTCTTAGCCGAATGATATACGAAACGGAAGGTGAAATGCTCTTCCTTATATTTCTTCAGGCCAGGGTTGTTGTCCAGGGCTTCCTTCTGAATCTTATGGAGTTTATCCTTGTTGGCATCAATCGCCTTCTTGTTATCTGCCTTGTTTCTCAAAGAGATATAGTATGTATATATCTTCTTGGTTTTATCAAATGCAGCACTGTCAGTCCTGGCGTCGTTGACGTATGGAGTAGGACAGTACTTTTCAGTATATTCCTTGGCTTCACGAGCCGCTTTGTCCTCCAGACTTTCTGTACAAGAAACGAGCAAAGAAGCAAAAATACCGATGTAAATCAACTTTTTCTTCATGATTTTTCTATATTTTATCTAAAAATCTCTATTATTTTCAATATTTTGTGCAAAGATACGAAAAAAAATACTATCTTTGCACTCTAAAGAGAGAAAATTATATGGAGAATATAAATAAAATAAGAAATTTCTGCATTATTGCACATATAGACCATGGTAAAAGTACCTTGGCAGACCGACTTCTGGAGAAGACTCAGACCATCAAGATTACTGAAGGACAGATGCTTGACGATATGGATTTGGAAAGAGAACGTGGTATCACGATCAAGAGTCACGCTATCCAAATGGAATATAAGGCAAAGGATGGACAGACCTATATCCTGAATCTTATCGATACTCCGGGACATGTTGACTTCTCATACGAAGTTTCCCGTTCCATCGCTGCTTGCGAGGGAGCACTGCTGGTTGTTGACGCAACTCAAGGCGTTCAGGCACAGACCATTTCAAACCTCTATATGGCTATCGAACACGACCTGGAGATTATTCCGGTAATCAATAAGATAGATATGCCTTCAGCTATGCCTGAAGAGGTAGAAGATGAAATTGTAGACCTGATCGGTTGTAAGCATGAAGATATTCTCCGTGCTTCAGGTAAGACCGGTGAGGGTGTAGAAGATATACTGGAAGCTGTTGTTAATCGTGTTCCTGCTCCGGTAGGAGACGAGAAGGCACCGCTTCAGGCTTTGATTTTCGACTCTGTATTCAACTCTTTCCGCGGTATCATCGCCTATTTCAAGATAGAGAATGGCGTGATCCGTAAGGGAGATAAGGTGAAGTTCTTCAATACCGGCATGGAATATGATGCTGATGAAATCGGTGTATTGAAGATGGATATGATTCCACGCCAGGAATTGGGTACCGGTGAGGTAGGTTATATCATCTCGGGTATCAAGAATGCTACCGAGGTAAAGGTGGGTGATACCATTACTCATATCGCCCGTCCTTGCGACAAGGCGATTGCGGGTTTCCAGGAAGTGAAACCTATGGTCTTTGCCGGTGTTTATCCTATCGATCCTAGCGATTACGAGAATCTGCGAGCATCGCTCGAAAAACTGCAGCTCAATGATGCTTCATTGACTTTCTCGCCAGAGAGTTCTGTGGCTTTGGGCTTCGGTTTCCGTTGCGGATTCCTCGGATTGCTCCACATGGAAATCGTACAGGAGAGACTGGACCGTGAGTTTAATATGGATGTCATCACTACCGTACCTAACGTATCTTATATGGTATACGACAAGCAGGGCGGTGTGAAAGAGGTTCACAATCCTTCCGGATTGCCAGACCCAACGCTGATAGACCATATTGAGGAACCATATATCCGGGCAACCATCATTACGGCTACCAATTATATTGGACCAATCATGAAACTCTGTCTGGATAAACGAGGCGAACTCATCAATCAGGAATATGTGAGTGGAAACCGTGTAGAGCTCCACTTCATGTTGCCATTGGGAGAAATCGTCATTGACTTCTATGACAAGCTGAAGAGTATCTCCAAGGGATATGCTTCGTTCGACTATCATATCGATTCATTCCGTCATTCCGACCTGGTGAAGCTCGATATCCTGTTGAATGGAGAGCCTGTAGATGCATTGAGTACTTTGACTCACCGCGATAACTCTGTGACCTTTGGTCGCAGAATGTGCGAGAAGTTGAAGGACCTCATACCTCGTCAGCAGTTCGATATTGCTATCCAGGCAGCTATCGGTGCCAAGATTGTGGCACGTGAGACTGTTAAGCAGGTGCGCAAGGATGTTACTGCCAAATGTTATGGTGGTGACGTGAGCCGTAAGCGCAAGTTGCTTGAGAAGCAGAAGAAGGGAAAGAAGCGCATGAAGCAGATTGGAAATGTGGAAGTTCCACAGAAAGCCTTCCTGGCTGTGCTCAAACTCGACTAATGATTTAATATAAGTATAAAGGAAAAGGAGGTTAAGTATTATGGCAGACTTTAAAGTAATTACCCCTAAGCGTGATATTGCGCGCGAACTGGCGCGTAAATATAGTACGATGACTTATGATGAGCTCGATGTGGTGGAAGATATCCTTGAGCCTATCAAGTATGGCAAGGGCGAGATGATCTTGCCTGAAGGTGAACAGTGCATGGGTATCTCGTACATCGAGAAGGGATTGGTGCGCCAATTTTACTTAAAGAATGGCAAGGAAGTGACCGAACATTTGGGTGTGGATCATACCATCTTTATGTGCATTGAGAGCCTTTTTAAGGAAGAACCTACCCGCCTGCAGGTGGAAGCTCTGGAGCCTACTCTGGTGTATATGTTACCGAAGAAGAAGCTGGAGGCGGCTGCTATGCGTAATGTCAATATCCAGATGCTTTATCGTAAAATACTGGAAGAGAGTTTGATTCAGTCTCAGATTCATGCCGATCTGATGCGATTTGAGTCGGCGCCTAATAAATATAAGCGCCTGTGCGAAATGAATCCACAGGTGGTTCTGCGTGCACCGCTCACCTATATCGCAAGCTATCTGCAGATGACTCCGGAAACGCTGTCCAGAATCCGATCAAATACATTATTATAATCATAAAATAAAAAAGTGTGACTTCAATGTTCTGAAGTCACACTTTTTTATTCTGCCGTATAGAGGAATCGCTTGATGCTCTTCTTAGGAGTCTTTTCAAACTCATCTTCATGTATACGTATTTCTGATACTTTGCTGTAAGCAGGAATCATGGTGTTGAGTTCCTGACGGTTCTGCTCCATGACATCTGCCAGTTCCTTGGCACCGAGGTTCAGGGTCTGAGCTTCATCATAGTCTGGGTGAACCAGAGCAATGAGCTTGTCGCCCTTCTGTACAACCACGCTTTCCGCTACCAGAGCCAAAGAGTTGAGCTTATCCTCAATCTCCTCAGGGTAGATATTCTGACCGTTTGCGCCGAGCAGCATGTTCTTGCTACGACCCTTGATGAAGACGTTGCCGTCACCATCCATGGTTCCGAGGTCGCCTGTATGATACCATCCGTTCTCGTCGATGGTCTGCTTGGTAGCTTCCTCATTCTTATAGTAACCCAACATCACGTTAGGACCCTTGGCAAGGATTTCGCCCGGTACATTCTCAGGATCAGGACTGTCAATGCGGACCATCATGTGGAGGGCAGCCTTACCGCAAGAGCCCGGTACGAAGTTCTTGTAATCCTCGTAGCAGATGATAGGGGCACATTCTGTTGCGCCATATCCCACGGTATATTTGAAACCTACGCTATGGAGGAAACTTTCCACTTCCTGGTTAAAGGCTGCACCACCGATAATCACCTCGTAGAAGTTGCCACCGAAGGCATTGGATACCTGGTCGCATATCTTCTCCTTCACCTTCTTGCTGATCACAGGCATGTGGAGCAGCATACGCATGCGGTTGTTCTGGATCTTAGGGAATACCTTCTTGCGGATAATCTTCTCGATAACCAGAGGTACAGCTATGATGACGGCTGGCTTGATGCGGCCGAATGCCTCGGCGATGATGGCTGGACTAGGGATGCGGGTGAGATAGAAGATGTGGCAGCCCTTGATGAATTCGAAGATAAACTCAAACGCCATGCCGTACATGTGGGCCATTGGCAGGATACTGATGACAGAATCTCCCGGCTTGATCTTCTTACCCAGTACGTCCTCAGCAAAATCTGCATTGCCCCAGAGTGCACGGTATGGAACCATTACTCCCTTGGAGAAACCGGTAGTTCCGCTGGTATAGTTGATCATAGCCAACTCATCCGGATTCTGTTCCATATAGTAGTTGACATGGTTTTTGCGGAAGTACTTAGGATACTTGATACCGAACATCTCGTTGAGGTGTTCGCGCGCATAAGTCAACTTGTCGGTACGGGAAACGACAAGTGAATAATCCGGTATATAGATGATGCCTTCAAGACCTGGCATCTTCGTTGCATCAATCTGTGTAGCTACAACATCACCCACAAAGAGCAGTTTGGCATCGCTGTGGTTTACGATGTTGTGAATCTGGTCTGGCATAAATTCATGCAGGATAGGTACGGCAATGGCACCATAGGTAAGGGTAGCAAGGAAGGCTACAGCCCAGTTTGCGCTATTTCGACCGCAAAGTGCTATCTTGTCGCCCTTTACTACACCAGAGTTCTCAAACATGATGTGTAGCTTCTCAATTTTGCGTGCTACATCATGGTACTGCAAGGTTGCTCCCCTGTAGTCTGTCAGAGCATCCATATCCCAATGGTCTACGATGCTCTTTTGGATTAGTGCGTTAAAGCTTGGAATCTCCATATTCTTGTTATTTAACGATTTGCTTTTTTATATTTTTCTCGTACTGAAGTCTGTTTGCTGATGATAGACCTTATCTGCTGATGGTCTGTCAGCAGATAGGCCCTGTCTCTAGATTGCGTTCTGATAGAGGTAACGCTTGATAGACTTCTTGGCTGTCTTTTCAAATTCCTGATCATGAAGTTTGATGCGTGACACCTTTGCGAAGCTAGGTATCTGCATGTTCAGTTCCTTGCGGTTCTGCTCCATGATGTTCTCCAGGTCTTCGTCTGTAAAGCCGAGGTTGTTAACTTCTTCCATATCCGGATGAACCAGTGCTACCAGCTTGTCATCGCTCTGTATTACGATGCTCTCGTTGACCATAGCCATGGAGTTGAGTTTGTCCTCAATCTCTTCCGGATAGATGTTCTGTCCGTTAGCTCCCAGCAGCATGTTCTTGCTTCTTCCTCTTACGAAGAAATGTCCGTCGGCGTCCATCGTTGCCAGGTCGCCTGTATGGAACCATCCGTCTTCATCTATTACGGCATCTGTTGCCTCCTGGTTCTTGTAATAGCCCTTCATCACATTGATGCCGCGGCAAACCAGTTCACCGGCTACGTTCTCCGGGTCATCGCTCAAAACCTTTACCTCCATGTGCTTTACGGCAACACCGCAGCTTCCTGCCACATAGTTATCCTGATGGGCAAAGGTGATAAGTGGAGCAGTCTCAGTGGTACCATATCCCATTGCGATAGGGAAACCTACGCTGATGAAGAAGTTCTCTATCTCCTTGTTGAGCGGAGCACCACCCACAACAACCTCGTAAGGACGTTCGCCAAACTTTCTCAATACAAACTCGCGAACCTTCTCCTTGATGCGCTTATTGATGACAGGCATGTTCATCAGCAGTCGTGCACGGTTGGTTTGGATATGTGGGAATACTTCCTTTCTTACAATCTTGTCTACTACAAGCGGCACCGCATAGAGGATGTCTGGCTTGATTTCTGACAACGCCTCTGAGATGAGCGTTGGGCTCGGCAGACGGGTAAGGAAGAAGATATGGTTACCCAATACTATATTGAAGAGAAATTCTGTCATGAGTCCATACATGTGAGCCATCGGAAGGGTAGAAAGGATGTTGCAGTTCTTACCTGTCTTAGGTTTCACTGAATCGATGAGGTAGTCGAGATTACCCCAAAGTGCTCTGTATGGGAGCATCACACCTTTTGAGAAACCGGTAGTTCCACTGGTATAGTTGATCATCGCCAATTCTTCAGGATCGTCTACGTGATACTTCACGTGTTCTGGTCTGAAATACTTAGGATATCTGTGTCCGAACATTGCATTGAGGTTCTCGCGCGCATAAGTCAGTTTCTCAGAGCGCGAGATGACAAGCGAATTGTCCGGAAGATAGATGATTCCTTCCAGCGAAGGCATCTCCTCTGGTGTTATCTCTGTAGCTACCACGTCACCAACGAACAGAAGTTTGCTTTCGCTGTGGTTCACGATGTTGTGAATCTGCTCAGGCTTAAATTCGTTCTGTATAGGTACGACAATTGCTCCGTAAGTAATAATGGCCAGGAAGGCTACTGCCCACTGGCTACTATTTCTTCCGCAGACGGCAATCTTGTCGCCCTTCTTTACATCGCTGTTTTCGAACAGGATGTGTAGCTTCTCAATCTTTCTGGCAATATCGTGATATTGGAGGGTTGTGCCCTTGTAATCGGTGAGCGCATCCAGATTCCAATTCTTGATAATGCTGTTCTCAATATACGAGTTAAAACTTGGTATTGAATTCATTGCACAATTTACAAAATTTTGTGCAAAGATAATGAAAATAGTGCACACTGCAAAATAAAATGTGCACTATTTTCAAAAACTATATAAAATAATTAGTTTTTTTCCTTTTTAGTCTACATATTGTGGTGTTATAGACTGTATTTTACTCATATCTCATTGATTTGGCTGGATGGATGTGAGAAATCAGGTAGCTTGGTGCTACGAGCATGAAGATACTTATCAGCAGCGTAGCAATGTTCAGGGCTATGATGGCAAGCCAGTTGAATTCTACCGGAACGGTACTTACATAATAGGTCTGTGCATCGAGTTTGATGATGCCTGTAAAGTACTGGAGGGTAAGAATGCCGAGGGCGATGGCGTTGCCCAGAAGCATACCCTTGCCGATGATGAAGACGGCAAACCACAGGAAGGTGTGGCGGATGGTCTTGTTGCGAGCACCCAATGCCTTCATTACGCCTATCATGGAGGTGCGTTCCAGAATGATGATGAGCAGACCGCTGATCATGGTGACGCCGGCTACTATCAGCATCAGACCGAGAATAATCCAGACATTCAGATCCATCAGGCTCAGCCATTGGAAGATGTTTGGATTCAGGTCCTTGATGGTAGAACTGCTGTAGGTTTCTCCATAGTGATCTACCGTGCGGTTCACCTTATTTATAATATAATCTTCAGTCTCGTTGAGCTTGTTGAAGTCGTTTACTGTCAGTTCTGCACCGCTCGTCTGGTCTTCTTCCCATCCGTTCAGCTTCACGGCAGTATAGAGATCGGTGTATACCATTACCTCATCATACTTCTTCAGGTTGGTCTGATAGATACCCTTGATGGTGAAGCGGCGCATACGCACTCCGTTGTCATCAAAGAAGTAGGCAAAGATGCGTTCTCCCGTCTTCAGCTTCAGCTTACCAGCCATCAGCTGTGAGATGAGAATCTGGTTATGACTCGCTTTGTCATCAAACTTAGGGATGCTGCCTTCGATCATGTTCTGATGGATAAAGGTAGAATCAAAATCAGGCCCTACACCTTTGAACATGACGCCCAGGAAATCGCTGTCCGTCTTCAGGATTCCCTCTTTCATGGCAAATTTCTGCACATGTTTTACGCCAGGTATCTTTTTCAGTACGTTGACCATCGAGTCGTTCATAACCACCGGATACTGGTTTTGCTGCTGCAGCGTCATGAAGTCGGCCACCTGTATATGGCTTCCGAATCCTATTACCTTGTCACGTATGGTATGCTTGAATCCGAGCACTACGCATACCGACATAATCATAATGGCGAGTCCGATAGCAACACCTGCAGTGGCTATATGAATAGCAGGGCGAGAAACTTTACGTTTATCGCCCTGAGCGCTATATAATCTCTTTGCTATAAATAGAGGAAAATTCATCTTTACTTTGAATTTTGATCTTTGAACTTTATGATTAGTGAAGCTGTTGTATTCTTCACTCTTCGTTCTTCACATTCTTACAGTCCTTCGTCTTCCACTCTTCCCGGATAAGCCTCAAGTGCCTTACCCAGAACCACCAGAGCACGCTCCAGATCGTGTTTCTTCAAGACGTAAGCTACACGAACCTGATTGTGGCCGGCTCCAGGAGTCGTATAGAAACCGGAGGCTGGAGCCATCATGATGGTTTCGCCCTCGTAGTTGAATTCCTCCAGACACCAGCGGCAGAACTTTTCTGAATCATCGATAGGCAGTTTGGCTACGGTATAGAAGGCTCCCATAGGAATAGGAGAGTATACGCCCGGAATGCGGTTCAAGCCGTCTATCAGGCACTTACGGCGCTCTACATACTCATCGTATACATCACGGTAGTACTCTTCAGGAGCGTCCAGAGAAGCTTCGGCTACAATCTGACCGATCAGTGGAGGAGAGAGACGGGCCTGGCAGAACTTCATCACCGCCTTGCGGATTTCTGCATTCTTGGTGATGAGGGCACCCACACGGATACCGCACTCACTGTAACGCTTCGAAACAGAATCGATGAGAACCGTGTTCGGCTCGATGCCTTCCAGGTGCATCGCACTGATATAAGGACTGCCGGTATAGATATACTCACGGTAAACCTCATCAGAGAAGAGATAGAGGTCGTACTTCTTCACCAGGTCACGAATCTGATTCATCTCTCTGCGGGTATAGAGATAGCCCGTAGGGTTGTTAGGGTTGCAGATCAGAATGGCACGGGTGCGCTCATTGATCAACTCCTCAAACTTCTCCACCTTAGGCAGGGAGAAACCTTCTTCTATCGTTGTGGCGATGGTACGGATCTTGGCACCCGCCGAGATGGCAAACGCCATATAGTTAGCGTAAGCAGGTTCTGGTACGATAATCTCGTCGCCAGGGTTGAGGCAGCTCATGAAAGAGAAGAGTACAGCCTCAGAACCTCCCGATGTAATGATGATATCATCGGCAGTTACGTTGATGTTGAATTTCTTATAGTAATCTACAAGCTTCTCGCGATAGCTGAGATAGCCCTGACTTGGAGAATACTCCAAGACCGTGCGGTCTATATGCTTCAGGGCATCTAGACCACATTGAGGAGTTGGAAGGTCAGGCTGACCGATGTTGAGGTGATATACCTTTACTCCACGTTTTTTTGCTGCGGCAGCCAGAGGAGCCAACTTTCTGATAGGTGACTCTGGCATTTCAAGACCGCGTACAGATATTTCTGGCATCTTAAAATATTGTTTCTTTCTATTAATTATCCGTGTCGAAAATTGAATTCTATGACCTTTTGGTCTTTTCAATTTACGCTAATCGGCTGCAAAGATAAGAAAATTAGATGAGAATTGAGAATAACTTTCGGTTAAATTTTATTTTTTGATTAAAAACTCTTTAAATATGTCGCTCTTTGCTTTCTTTTTTATAACTTTGCACTTAATTTCAAGAAATGTTATAAGATTATACTAATTAATTAAAAATAAGAAGAAAAATATGAGAAGTAGAACAAGTACATGGTTTGAGACCAAAGTGAAATATCAGAAGACAATGGAGGATGGTTCAGAAAAGGTTGTTTCTGAAGCATACGTAGTAGATGCTTTGAGCTTTACCGAGGCTGAGAGCGCCATCATCGATGAGATGTCGGTTTATGTAAGCGGCGAGTTGAAGGTGAGCGGTATCGGTAAGGCTGGCTACGGCGAAATCTTCTTCAGCGATGTGGATGATGATGATAAGTGGTATAAGGCTAAACTCCAGTTCATTACAATTGATGAGAAGAGTGAGAAGGAGAAGCGCAGCAATGTTACCTATCTTGTTCAGGCTAAGTCTCTCGCCCGTGCCCTCCGTTATATTGATGAGGTGATGGGCAAGACCATGATAGATTATGATGTGGTTGGTTTGAACGAAACCAAACTGATGGATGTATTTGAGCACCATGCTCCTAACGAGAAGAAAGAGGAGAAGAATGATGTGCCTGAATACGAGGAGCAAAAATAATTGAACTATGTATGATGTAAAAGGAAATCTCCATGAGGTGCTGGGCAGCTTGCCTGCCGGTGTCCGTCTCGTTGCTATCAGCAAGTTCCATCCCAACGAGTATATCGAGGAGGCTTATGCTGAAGGACAGCGTATCTTCGGCGAGAGTCATGAGCAGGAACTCGCCAAGAAGGTGGCTTCGCTGCCTGAGGACATCGAATGGCATTTCATAGGTCATCTGCAGACCAATAAGGTGAAGTATATCGCACCTTATATCTCGATGATTGAATCGGTAGACAGTCTGAAACTTCTAAAGGAGATTGAGAAGCAGGCTGCCAAGCACAATCGTGTGGTGAAGGTTCTTCTGGAACTTCATCTGGCTGAGGAAGATACCAAATCGGGTCTTTCTCTTGATGCTTGCCGCGAACTCCTGGAGGCAGGTGAATGGCGGGAGATGAAGCATGTGCAGATTTGTGGCATCATGATGATGGCATCTAATACAGACGATGAGCAGCAGATTGCTCAGGAGTTTGATGAGGCTGCCCGGTTCTTTGATGAGATAAAGGCCAGATATTTTGCTGATGATGATGCTTTCTGCGAGCGTAGCTGGGGTATGAGTCACGATTATCATATTGCCGTCAAGCACGGCAGCACGATGGTTCGTGTAGGTACTACCATCTTCGGTCCTAGAATATATTAAAATAATAAGAGGGTGTGTCATGTTTAATGACACACCCTCATTGTTTATATAGTTAGTATACTATCTTCTGTCCCTTGCTGGTAATATAAATCTTGCCCTTTTGTGGAACGGAAACCTTTCTGCCTTCCAGATCAAAATAGGCTGTCGGTCTGTCTTTACCGATGATGACCGAAGAGATTCCGGTAGGAGAGAAGTTCTTGAGATAATCGAAGGTTACCAGACCGGTTGCTTCATCCTTTGTGATGTTGTAGAGCGGATGACTCGTATCAACACTGTTGTTCAGGGTGATACTGGTCAGACTGTTCACCTCGTACTCTGTAGCAGAGCCCGCCTTGTAGGTTGGGAACGGGTCGTTCTGAAGACTCGTGATAATATCATTGTCGCTGACAGTTCTATTATAGCTGTTGTATACCATTCCGTCTGCAGGAACAATCATGACCCTTGGCTTACCTGTCGTGTTGTTGGGATTATCCCCCAGGTTAACCGATGGCAAATCATCGTAGTCGATGCGCCATACCAGCAATCCGTAACCCAGAGCCTCCTTGTACCATCCCTCGTTTCTGATATTCTGCAGCAGCAGGTATTCGCCCTGGCTGTTGGCTATAATCTTGTATGTATCCGATGCCTTGTCGTATGGCTCCAGCTTTATCTGCTTCGCCTCGGTATCAGAAAGGAGGGTAGGCTGTTTCCATCCTACGATGCTCTTCTCCCATGGTGAATAAGGGATAGGCTGATAGCCGTCAGCCTGATAATTGCCCATATCCATGACGTCCCAATATTCAGGACTCTGGTTGTGGTCTGTGATGCCGTTGGTCGGATAGATGTCTGGCAAACCGAGGGTATGCGAAAATTCATGGCAGAAGAGACCGATACCATTGATGTAGTATTTGCCGTCTTGGGTATCTGCAGGCTTATTGTTCAGCTCGTTGTTAATGCCGTACCGGGATACTGTTTTCCTGTCATAGGTTCCCACTCCTACGGTACCCGATTTCGGCCAGAGACAATCGCCTGAATTACCTACGATACTTTCAGAATAGCCGGCATAGATTACATATACGAGGTCTACATATCCGTCGCCATCGCTGTCGTAATCGGCAAAGTTAACCTTGCCGTCTACCTGCTGGCAGGCTTCCTTAATCATCTGAGGAAAGTTGGTGTCACTTCCGTCGTCATGTCCGTTCTTGCCATAATAAGCTGAATTCTTGCTTACCGTAACAGGATCCACTACATCAAACTGTGGTATAAACAGGTTATCGCTCATGTCAGCGAAATACTGCTGTACGCTGCCATAGTTCTGGCAGTAAGGCATGTCGGTGATAAACACTTCTTTATCAGCCTCAGGCATAGCTTCTCCCTTCTTTCCGTTGAGGTAATGGTTGAATGTTGCAACCGGATCCTTACTCTTGAACTTCACATCCTGAAACTGCACCAGGAGTACCAATGCCTTCGGACTTCCCTTATGAGGGAAATAGCTTGGGCTCACGGTTCCTATTTCTGAGGCTCTTGTAAGATTCGCTGAAGAGAAAGCACGGGTCTTTCGGGTGTCCAGCTCTTCGGCAGTTATCTTTTCGTATTTTCCGTCTTGGGTTTCCCGCAGGGGCGTACCGTCCAGCAGCATGTAGTAGTGGAAGGTTTCGTCGCCATGCAGGGTAGCACATGCTACGGTTCCATCAGCCAGCATAATCTTGGCGATGCCCGGTTTAGCCTTTACGGCATAGAGATTGGCGATGCCCAGGAAGGCGAGCGCCAGAGAGATGATTGTCTTCTTCATAAACAGTTAGGGTAGATGGGGGATTATTTATAAAAGTATTGTCCTTTCTTCTGAGTCTGGTGACCAAACTCGATGGCGTGATGCGGACAATGGTGATAGCAGGTAAAGCAGGTGAGGCAATCCTTGTGATGTAGCCATTCCGGATATTCTCCATGACCGCCCTTGATATCGCCTACAGGACAGACGTTGGCACAGATGCCACACTTCACGCACTTGTCTTTCTCCACATGAAACCGCTTGTCGGTGATGAGCACCTTCTCAAAGAATCCGCCCACAACCTTGGTGAAGAACCAGGGGATAGGACCTTTTACCAGACGGTTCACGCCCTCTTTTCTGTCGAATATCTCTTCGCAGATAACCGCCAGTTCCTGTGCCGATTTCGATTTCTTACGAACTTCGCGCTCCTTCGGATCAACATCCATGAAAGGAAGTCCCACATAAGATTCCGGCATGATGAGTGAGTAGGAAGCAGAAACCTCCGTGATGCCCAATGCCTGAAGCGATGCATTCAGCGCAATCGTATCGTTGAGGTTTTTGATGGTGAGTCCGATGCTGTCGCCTGCAGTACAGACGCAATAGGCGAAAGGATGTTTTCTGACCATCTTCTTATTACCTTCTGTAGTAGCATCAGAAGTTATCTTCATCTTCCTGATAAACTCCCTTACAAGGCGTGGAACCCTCCAGCCATGTACGGGGAAAACGAATCCGAGCCGTTCATTCTCTTTCAGAATAAACGGCTCGGCTATATTGTGGCTTGAATCGTCCGCCCGCATATAGGGGGCGATAGGAATCAAGTCTTCGTGTGTAGCCGCTGCCAGTCTGGCTGCTGCCCACTTGGTATTTCCAGTTCCTGAGAAATAGAAAATCATGCTTACTTTTAAATATGTATTGAGCTAGATTATTTCTTTTCTGTCATAACACCCTCTATATAAAGACGTGACATTTCTACATTGCCGTTAGAACGGACGGTGATGCTCTTCTTGAAATGACCAGGGAACATGCCCTTGCCGTTATAGGTAACACTAATCTGTCCCTTCTCGCCTGGAGCGATAGGCTTCTTGGTGTAAGAAGGTATGGTACAGCCGCAGCTGGCAATAGCCTGGTTGATAATCAAAGGCTTGTTGCCCACATTGGTGAAGGTAAAGGTAGCCTTCTGTACCGGGTTTGACTCTTCGAACGAACCGAAGTTGTGTATCAGTTTGTCGAACTTAATCTCTGCCTGAGCAGATGCAGTAGCTACAAGAGCCACCAGCATAGTGAGTGTCAATATGATTCTTTTCATCTTCATATCCTTTCTTCTTTTTTATATTTTCTCTTTAATTTGTTTCTTATTTTTATTTAATTGGATGCAAAAGTACATATAAAGTTTAGTATTACGTTACTTTTTTACATTATTTAAAACAATTATGCTTCATATTTCATGTTACAGCCTTCTTTTCTGTGGAAAAGTGGGGGCGCAATACTCCTCATTATGAAGATGTTTGCAGATTCCTGAATAAAAGTCCCCCAACCTTAATCACTTAAGATTGGGGGAGAGAGTAGAAAAAATAATAAAGTATGAACAATATCAACTGAATAGAGGGCTAAATGTGGAATTTGATTTCATTCAGCCAAGCCTGAACACTGAAGCAGGGACAGGACTTGTGAACGTTCGGGAGATCACGATGACCTAGGATCTCGGCTTCGGGATAGTCTACGCACAGACTCGTCAGGAGATTCTGGAGCGACTGCTTCTGAGCCTTCGTACGGGTATCTGCCGGATTGCCGTCGGCGTCGAGACCGCCTTCGTAACAGATGCCGATACTGTGTGCATTGAAATGGCGGGCGTGGGCGCCGATTTCTGACTCGGGACGGCCGGGGTAGATGACGCCGTCTTTCGTGATGTAGTAGTGATAACCGATGCTGCGGAAACCACGGGCTAAATGACAGGCTTCGAGCTTTTCGAAGGTGAAGTCCTGCGTGACGCGGGTGGCAGAACAGTGAATGACAATAAGTGATATTTTTCTTGTGTTTTTCATAGTGCTGAATCTTTAAAGGGTTGATACTACTGGCAGCTCTGCACACAAAAGGCAGAGGCTACGGCGGTGAGAACGGTAATGACGAAATTCAGAATTTTCTTGAGTGTTTCTCTTTTCATTTTCATTTGATTTTTAAGGTTAATAAATGGATTGGGGGCTCGGATTTCCTATATCCGGGCGATACTGGAGAAGGAAGGCTGACAGGATGAGCAGATGGGCTTGATAGCGCGTGTTTCAATGATGCTTGCTATATTGATGAATAGCCGGGGGTGCTATAGCCGAATCCCGGACTGCATCCTGTCTAAAACCTTCTTTCTTCATCTACTGGCGAGGGGGTTACTCCAGGCCGTCGCTACCATCGGAGCCGCTGCTCTCGGTGTTGCCTGATCCGCCAGTCTGTGTTGAGTTGCCACCCTGGCTTGTGCCGCCACCCTGGGTAGTATCGCCTGTGTTATCCTTACCGCCGTCTGGTGGAGTAACATCTCCTGTTACGGCTGTAGCCTTCTTCAGGGATGCATCGAGGTTCAGACTGTTTGCCTTGAACTCACCGGTGCCACGGGCACGGAGCTTCAGTCCGGCAATGTTCTTGGTGATGCTGAACTCCTTCTCGGAGGCAGCACCTTCCTTGTTCTTGATGCCGATGCTGAAAATGGCGAGGTCGGGAATCTTCACGGCGATACCCTGCAGAACCAGTTCTCTTACGCAGCTCACCATGTCGGTGAGCATACCTTTGATGGCTCCCTTTGAGAACGGGGTGTTGTGACTTTCCATGTGCTCTGCGAGTTCATCAAGACCATAGGTCTGGGTGACTACAGGGTAGGCGAAAAACTTGCCGTAAGCGGCGCTCAACTTCTCGTTGACATACTTCTTCAATGTGTACAGAATCATAGTGTCTTCATTTTAAGGTTAATAAATTGTGTTTGTGTAGTAGGGGGCGCTGCGCATTGCCTCTTGGTGGTATGAGATGTTATCTCTGAACCACAATGCAAAGATACGAAATCGGTGAGGGGTCAACTCACAGTTGCTCATACTTGCTCATGTTTTATCATACTTTTTCATAGATTCTTTTTTTCTGAAGTTTATAAGCCCATTATAATGAATCATCATTTGCTTGAATCTTACAAAAACAAGTAAGTCTGCAAAAGCTATGGATGGCGGTCTCCTTACCGCACTTTTAAGGGGTGATGTGCAATATAATAACAGTTTTTTATCAAGCTGCTAAATAAACTTAAAAATCACTGTGTTTATGCGGAATAGTGATGTATTATAATTACTTTTGTAATTAAATATGCATCTGCATATGGCAAATAATAGACTGATAAAATGACAACAGACAATAAAGACAACAAACTCTCAATAGGAAGTAGCGATTATGCTGAGATACTGCGACACGCTGTCGCAGTAATTGAGCATGCACGGACAGAAATAGCCCGACATGTCAATGGCTACGTATCTGCCGCCTATTGGGAGATTGGTCAAATGCTTCATGAGCGCAAGATTGAAAGTGGGTATGGTGACAGCGTTGTAAGAAGATTGTCAGCAGACCTGAAAGAACGATACCCGAAGATGGGTGTTTCACCACGAAATCTGTGGTATATGAAAAAGTTCTATGAACGTTATGCTGGACATAATGAGAAAGTGCAACGCTCCGTTGCACTTTTGCCGTGGTCACACAATATGCTGTTGTTGAGCAAGGGGCTGAATGATGAAGCCACGCTATATTATGCTCAGGAAACTATAACCAAAGGTTGGAATCGTGACTTGTTGCTCAATGCCATCAAACTCAATATGTATGAGACACAGGCATTGGCACGAGTAGATAACAATTTCGACCGCACTCTTCCTGCCGAACAAGCGCAGTATGCCAACGAGGTGTTTAACAGCAGCTACAATCTTGGTTTCTTGGGAGTAACAAGTCCCATTCTGGAGCTTGAACTTGAAGACCGCCTTGAACGTGGTGCTGACGAGAACCGTTCTATAGGAATCATACTTTGTGCGGAGAAAGAAAACAAAGAAACATTATAATATGGACATTCAAAGAATAAATCTGCATACATCCGCTTTCAACGAGATAACGCATTACATTGAGAGGTGATAAATTATGGCAAAGAAATTTGAAATACGAAACAGTACGGCGGAATTCCTGACTTTCGTGGCAGAAGGTAAGGAGCAAGGCGTACAAGTGTTATATAAAGACGAAGCGGTATGGGCTACTCAAAAGGCTATGGCACAGCTTTTTGACTGTTCAATAGATAATATCGGATTGCATCTTAAAAACATCTTCAAGAGTGGAGAACTTGTTGAAGATTCAGTTACCGAGAAAAACTCGGCAACTGCCGCAGATGGTAAGAATTACATGACAAAATTCTACAACCTCGATGCAATCTGCCGATGATAAGAATTGAAAGCCAAAGGGGGATGAGGTGACCTCAAATCACCCCATCTTCCGTTTACTAGTCTATGTATGATGTAACTGAACTTTCGCAAGTTTTACCCCACACGCCCTGATCAGGGCGTGTGGGGCTTACATGATAGCTTCTGCCCTTTACCTTTCCCATCTGCCGGTGACCGTTGGTTCAGGGCGTGTGGGCAAAACTTGCGAAAGTTCTGCGAGATACATTCCGATATATCTTGGCGAGAACAGCACATGGGGAGACACTTTCTGCGAAACCTCAGAACTCAACTGATAGCAGTTCAGAATCTTTACATCCACTTTCCGATGAATACAGAGATTTCATCCAGAAGAGTCTTGATGCATGGTGCGCCAATTCGGGCTATAAAGACTGTGATGACTGTACTGTGAACATGCTTACCCTCTCCCGCACACTTTCCATCCCTAAGGATGAGTTATCAGCATACTTCGACCAGTATCTGAAAACCATATTCAGAATAGGGCTCGGTGACTTTATAGTGGCATTGTTTCTTCTGCTGTTCGCCATAGTCATGAGCTATGCCATGGTTCAAGACTACAGGATATATCTTGATGGAAACAACAAGGCTCGCTACAGCTTCTGTGATTTCATCAAGAGAGGAAGATATTATATCTATCTGTTTCTCAGACAGTCTTTCGTCATCATCCTGGGAATGACAGTATATCTGACGGCAATGAGAGAATAGGTGCTTCGGTGGATAATGCCGCTGCATAGTGGCAAGATTTGGCTGAATGCACAAAAGTATTTTTTTTTACAAGAAAATATTAATTTAATAACTAACAATATGAAAACGAATTTTGTAAAATTGAGATGGCTTTTCACGATGCTTTTGTTCGTGACAACCATGATTATGCCAACCATGATGTTGGCGAAAAGTATTGATCTAAAAATACCGGAAGGTGATGGCGCAGGAACCCCATATAAAATTGGTACTGCTGAAGAACTTTATTGGTTTGCAGGTCTGGTGAATGGTACGCTTCCAGGCGTCAAAAAGGATTTATCTGCCAATGCAATCCTCACGGATGACATTATCGTGAACACGGGCGTTCTTGACCCAAATAAAGATCTGGTAAGCGGAAACGACTTTATAGAATGGATACCTATTGGTAAATCTTCTTCTGATGATGATGCATATACTGGCACCTTTGATGGCAATGGACACACCATCAGCGGATTGTATTTCAATAAATCTAACTCATGGTATGTTGGCTTGTTTGGCTGCATAGGAGCCGAAGGCAAGATTTCCAACGTAGGAGTTTCGGATTCATATTTTCAGTCCAGTAACTGTCCGTATATAGGCGGCGTGTGCGGCTATAACAGTGGCACTGTCAAAGATTGCAAAAATACAGGTTCTGTCAGAGGAAAAGAAACAATAGGCGGCGTGTGCGGATATAATGAAAGAAGATATAATGAAAAAGGCGGAATAATAGAAAACAGCTTTAATGAAGGCACTGTCAGCGGAACAGGTGATTATGATGTTCTTAATATCGGCGGCGTGTGCGGCTATAACTATGGTGGCACAATCAAAAGCTGCTATAACACAGCTTCTGTAAGCGGACATGATTATGTCGGCGGCGTGTGCGGCCATAGCTATGGCACAATCAAAAGCTGCTATAACATAGCTTCTGTAAGCGGACAATATTCTGTCGGCGGCGTGAGCGGATCTTTAGGCAGTGATGTAACAAATTGCTATTATCTTAGTGGCACAGTCGCAGACGGTAAAAGCGGTATAGGAGGACAGAAGGATGAGAATGGCAAGGCAGAGAAAATGTCCTTAGAGCAGTTTAAAAGTGGCGAGGTGGCATGGCTACTTAATGGCTCCAAATCTGTTTCTACCGAAGAAAGCACCTTGGCATGGTATCAGAAGTTGGATGAGAATGCTGACGCTTATCCAGTCTTGAAATCCACTGACCACAATACTGTATATAAAGCACCCCTCTTCTCTTGCGACGGGACAACCCGTATTGGTGAATATGCAAACAAACCAGAAGGCGACAAGTTGTCTCACAACTATCAGATGGCAGAAAAGGCTGATGAAGGAACGTCAAATCTTTATAGCGAGGAATGCGCTATATGCCACAATTAAAAGATGGAACAAAGTACATCAAGGACTTCTGTGGCAACAAAGACAACATTATTAAGCTAACAGCGGAGTCTGACGGTTCATACAAGGCAGCCGAGCCTGTTGACATCAATGACAATGCGGCTTACGACAGCCCTGTGGACTTCACTGCCCCAACGCTGAAATACACGCAACTATCTCGGCGCAGACCAGTGGCAGGCTGTGTACGTGCCTTTCGAGACTCAGGCTACAGACTGGACAGACAACGGCATCACCGTGGCAAGCATCAACAACTTCCATGAGTACGAGAAGAAAGATGGCAGCGGCTATGAGACGGTACTCGAAGTGAAGAAGGCTACATCTGGAGAGTTTGAGGCTAACACCCCATACTTGTTGAGAACAAAAGATAGCGGAAGCAAGACTATCACTATCAATAATGTCAAGTTGCATAAGGCAGAATCGAAGACATACTACTGCATGAGCATGACTCGCAAGTATAACTTCACTGGCATCTACACTTCACAAAGTGGATTAGGTCAGGATGAATCATCAGTTGCCGTATATGCTCTCAACAAGCAAGGACTCATAGCTCCGTTAAATCCTTCTACCGAAGTTGGTGCACAGCGTTGGTATCTTACGGTAAGTAATCGTAATAGTTCTAACATGTCACAGGCATCAAAATCCCGTTCTATCAGCATAGATGAGGTCGGCGAGGGAGCAACAACTGCCATAAAGGGCATCCAAGTTATAACCAACAATGAGGCTGATAACACATCTCAAATGGTATATATGACTTGCAAGGTCGTAAGCTCAGCAAAGAGCCTACTCATGGCATCTATATCAAAAATGGCAAAAAATATGTGAAATAGATATGTAAAATTTAAAAAGTAAGGAATATGAAAAAGAATTATCAGAAACCATCAATCACTGTAGTTGAGTTGGAAAATTCCTGTGTTCTATTAGCTGGGTCTAACCCATTGCCAGAAGGCTATGAGCAGGTTCGATTCACTGGTGAAGATTGTGATCCTGCATAGTATTGTGTTTTGGTTTATGCCAAATGGATCTACAAAATATCTGGCATAATTATCAACCCATACTTTGCGGTTGTTCCAAGGGTCTATACACCTCGACAAAAGGGTGTATAGACCCTTTTTCCTATTGTATGATGTCTTCAGTTAGAAGTACCTTTTGTTGGCTCATTTTCAGATTAGACGGAACAGGGTTAGGGCTCACCGAGGAAGTAGAGAATGTAGGAGACTTGCATCGGGGTGAACTCCTTGCAGTTCTTGCCGTAACCGGTGGCGGCGAGCTTCTGGAGAAGGTCGGGGATGCGCTGGATCCATCGCATCAGGTGAGCACTGGCTACTGCTGGAGTAGCATCGGGAAAATACAGAAGAGCTAGCTCTTGCTTGGTATAACTTCTTAAATCCATAGTTTTGTTTGATTTTTTAAGGGGTTTATGATTGAGTTGCGGTTCATAAGCTACTGACTTTTGCATCGTAAGTCTCTGACTTTTGCACCGTAAGTCCTTGGTTTCCGTTTCGGAAGTAACTGGCTTCCGGGTGACAGGGTGACAGGGGTGACAGGGAATTCTGAAGATTTACTCTCGCGCGGGCAGGCAGGAAAAATCAGGCCGAAAGTTCCTGCCTGCCCGCGTGCGAGGCGAAATGTTGAAAAACTCGTGTCACCGTGTCACCCTGTCACCCTGAACCGGATGGAACCGAAGGTTTGGAGGAACGGCTAGAACGGGGCATCATCATCGCATTGCGGTGGGTTGATGCAGACGGATACCTGGTAAGCCTTGATTTCCTCGGCTGTACGGACGATTGCCCTGTAACCACGGCTGTGCTTGGTGCGCATCTTTTCGAATCCGAGATCATTGAAAGCCTTGCCCAGTTTCGAACTGTTCAGCTTCTGGGAGATGTTGCAACTGATGATCTGCATCGCTCTGGCTATGGACACGAACTCCCCTGTCTCCGCCTCCGTTGGCTTTCGGAAGTAGAGATCCACAAGTTCCTGTTCTAGTCTGGGCGCCTCAAAAGCACGGTTGTGCCGGTTCTGCTTTTCTATCTCCTCATCGGTGAACCAGTAGCGGAAATCACTCTTGTAGAGGGCGTAAGCCTGGGCGTAGATGCCTTCGTAATTGAACGGATGCTCACGGGGTGAGAGGATGCTCTCTATCTCGTAGGGCAGCCAGCGACGGTTACCGGTAGGGTCGCTCAAAAACTCGGGATTGTTGCCCGTGCCGCAGAAGGTGTTGATATGCTTGCGCTGCTCGGCATAATGGCCGTATGCCGCCCTTTCGTTGGTATACTGCATCGTTACCACAGCCTTCAGCTGGTTCAGTTCCGATGGACTCATCGTGTCGAGCTCTTCATAACAGATGAGTGCATACTGCGAAAGGGCGATGATATCATCCTTCGTCATGCGCCTGGCATTCGCCTTCGTATAGAAGTATTGCTTCAGTTCCGGCGGCAGAAGATAGTTGAACCAGGTGGTCTTGTAGGCGCCCTGTCTGCCGATGAATACCAGGATGACATTGTTTACGGCACCTTCGTCTATCCATCCTGCTATCATCGCCACGAGCCATTTCCTGAGGGCTTCACAGAAGGGCATCACGGGGTCTCCCTTCATCTTTACCGTGGCAGCGAGTTCGGCAATATAGTCCTTGTCGCCTTCCTGCCAGGGTGGGAGATTCTCCAGATAATCGGTGAAGGGATTGTAGGGCGGGCTATAGTCGCTCTCGATGACATTGATCATGTCGCTCTTGCTCACCCTTGCGGTTAGCGACATGTTGCTCCATAGCGTATTCAGATTGCGGTCCTGGAGGATTCGCCATTTCTCCTTCAGATACTCGTAGCGCAGGGTGATGAGGTTGAAGCGGAGTTTGATATGCCCGTCGAGGTAGTCTTTGATTTCATCTACGGTGGCATAGGGAATCTTTCCGGTTTCTGCCTTCGCCTTCTGTGGGTGAGTGGTGTTGTCGTAGCACGATTTGAACACCTGTTCTACGTCGTCGTATTCGGGAAACTGCCTGATAGCCCACTGGGTGGCTTCTTTCCTGTCGTACCGCTTCTTAGCCATCATGTAGCCCACCCGCATCACATACTGGTTGTGGTTGCCGGGTTCGTACCTGATTTTTTCGTTTTCCAGCTTGGGTTTGACGATCTGCTCGTAGTAGTCGGCGATGCGTTCCTGTTTCTTTTTCTTCTGGGCGGTCTTGAGCGTAGCGGAATGGAAATGGCTGATTTCCTCGGCGCTGAAGGCTGTGGCTTCAGGATTGAAATAGACTTCGGGGTCGTAGGCGAGTCCGCTGAGCCTTGTGATGTTCTTGCAGAGCGGATCGCTTTCCTTGCCGATGAGATGCGCATAGTAGTCGTTTCCCATGGCGAAGGCGGCGGGATAATCATCGCCTTCGTAGCGGTAGATGACGCGCAGTCCGTTGCCGCTCATGGTAACGTAGCAGAGCAGGGTGTGGGCATCGTGGCAGATTCTCTCTTTGAGCGAGCGCAGGGTGCCGTCATCCGGTTTTTCTGTGATGTGGTCGAAGTCGACCAGCGACAGATGTGTGAGGCTCCGGATGTTGTCCTTGCCTTTTCCGCCTTCGAAGATGCAGGCTACGGCGAAGAGGGGTGCATCGTGCTTGTACGACTTATTCCCCGTTTTCCGGTAAGACTCGGTGAAAAACCTGAGTTTCTCATCTTCCTTCATGAAGGTTACCAGGCCTTCCAACTGACCAGATGAAGGAATCTTGCTGGCCATGTTAATGAATGTGCTGATGTTCATATTCTCCTAAAAATTTTATATTGTTTATACAATATATGTATCGGTTATTCGTTCTTTTATAGGTATGCAGATTGTTGTATCTGTAATACATGGTGCAAAGATAATAAAAAGAAAATAAAAGAGAGTTCCCGTAGTGGGAACTTGTAAATAAATATATTCAATAATTTAAAATTTTTTAATATGAAAATTGAAAAATTTAATGCAGACAACAGCCGTTTCGGTGTTGTTCTGAGTGAAGAGATGAAGAACCATCATGTATCTGGTTCTGATCTGATGTATTATGCTGGGATGCATAAGGAAAACATTTTTGCAATCTAAAAGGGTAAGGGCGATTATCGGCTCAGTGTTTATGTGAGGATTGTTTCTGCTCTTCGGTACTTTATCGAAGACTCGGCAGAATACGCCCGAGTGAAGCAACGACTTATCGAAGCAGCCTTCGATGATAGTTACTTTTTTAACAGATAATTCTTTTGAATTGGTTTTTTAAATTAAAAAGTGGAATCCGGCGGTTGTCGGATTCCACTGATGTCGTATTTTCACCCTGTGTGGGTGGAATTACCCAATACGCCCTGAAACTTCAATTTAACGCAAGAACTTTCCGGTAAGGCTTGCCTTGCAGGCAGCTACTTCTTCCGGAGTTCCGGCAACAACGAGATTACCGCCTTTATCACCGCCTTCAGGACCGAGGTCGATGATATAGTCGGCACACTTGATGACATCCAGATTGTGCTCAATCACTACCAGCGAATGACCCCTTTCTATCAGGGCATTGAAGGCATGGAGCAGGCGCTTGATGTCGTGGAAGTGAAGACCCGTGGTAGGCTCGTCGAAGATGAAGAGCGTAGGCTCCTGTTCCTCCTTACCTATGAAGAAGGCGAGCTTTACACGCTGATTCTCACCACCCGAAAGCGAACTTGAATTCTGACCGAGTTTGATATAGCCCAGACCTACATCCTGAAGCGGCTTCAGGCGGTTTACGATGATGCGGCAGTTGTCGAAGTCGCCCTCGTTGCGCTGCAGCTTTTCATCGCTGAAGAACTCAATGGCCTCATTTACCGTCATGTTCAGCACATCATTGACGTCTTTTCCGCCATAGCGTACCTCCAGGATATCGTGCTTGAAACGCTTGCCCTTACAAGCCTCGCAGGTCAGCGTGAGGTCTGCCATAAACTGCATCTCGATGGTAACATATCCCGCACCCTTACATTCCTCGCATCTTCCGCCTTCGGTATTGAATGAGAAGTACTGCGGCGTGAATCCCATCTGCTTAGCCAGTGGCTGGTTGGCAAAGAGGGCACGTATCGCATCGTATGCCTTCAGATAAGTGGCAGGGTTGCTGCGGGTACTCTTTCCGATAGGGTTCTGGTCAACAAACTCTACATGATGGATGCTCTTCCAGTCGCCTTCCATCGATGCATATTCGCCTGGTGCATCTGCTACGAGGTCCAGACGGCGACGCATGGCAGGATAGAGGATTCCCTTGATGAGCGAACTCTTGCCTGAGCCTGATACACCGGTTACGCAGGTGAATACGTTGAGCGGTATCTTAACGTCGATGCCGCGCAGATTGTTCATCCGGGCTCCCTTGATTTCGATATACTGGTTCCAGGCACGGTGGCTCGTTGGCACCTTTATCTCCTCGTTGTGGGTAAGGTACTTGATGGTATAACTCTCCGGATATTCAGCTAGCAGCTTTTCCTGTTCACCCTTGTCGGTGGTTGAATATTCTGATGACGGACCGGCGTAGACCACTCTTCCGCCCAGTCTGCCGGCATCGGGACCGATATCGATGAGATAGTCGGCTGCCCGTATAATCTCTTCGTCGTGTTCTACCACAACCACCGTATTGCCCAGTTGCTGCAGTTCTTTCAGCACCTTAATCAGTCGGGCAGTATCGCGGCTATGGAGTCCGATACTAGGTTCGTCGAGGATATATACGCTACCCACGAGCGATGAGCCCAGGTTGGTGGTCAGGTTGATGCGCTGACTCTCACCGCCGGAGAGGGTGTTGGAGAGTCGGTTGAGCGTAAGATAACCCAGACCAACATCCAGGAGGAACTGCAGGCGGTGGGTGATTTCGGTGAGCAGACGCTTGCTGATTTCCTTCTCATGCTCAGAGAGTTCCAGTTTCTTGAACCATTCGCTCAGGTTCACAATCGACATCTCAACCAGTTCGGTGATGCTCTTTCCGCCAATCTTCACATAGTTGGCTTCCTTCTTGAGTCGGGTACCATGGCAGTCAGGACAAATCGTCTTTCCACGGAATCGGCTCAACATCACGCGGTATTGTATCTTGTATTGGTTCTCCTTTACCATTCTGAAGAACTCATCGATGCTCACCCTTTCCTGCTGTTTGCGTTTCTTCTCGCCAGGCAGACCGTGCCACAGCCAGTCCTTCTGCTGCTGAGTCAGTTCGAAGTAAGGCTTGAAGATAGGGAAGTCGTATTCTGCAGCTCTGCGGATGAATTCCTTGAGCCACATACCCATCTTTTCGCCTCGCCAGCAAACCACACATCCGTCATATACGCTCATCGAAGTGTTCGGGATGACGAGTTTCTCATCGATGCCTATTATGCTGCCGAAACCTTCGCAGGTAGGGCAGGCTCCGAGAGGGGAGTTGAAGGCAAACATGTTGTCGGTAGGCTCTTCAAACTGCATGCCGTCAGCTTCGAACCGGGTAGAGAAGTCGTAGCAGATGTTGCTTGGCAGGAAGACGAGGCGGCAGGCTCCATCTCCCTCATAGAAGGCAGTTTCGGCAGAATCCATCAGTCGGCTGATATCATCCTTCTCATCGCTTACCGAAGCACGATCGATGACCAGGAAGATTTCTTCATCCTTCTGTTGCATTCTCTTTCTCAGTTTGTCGCCGCTTACTTCCAGCAGTTCCTTATCCGCCTGCTCCATGAAGTCTTCGATACGCACGAATTCACCTTTTATATATATACGCGCGTAACCTTCCTGGTTGTACATCTCCAGCTGTTTGCCCAGACTGCGCCCTTCGATGACGTGGATAGGGGCGAGGATGACAAACCTGGTACCCTGGGAATACTGTCGGGTACAGGCGAGTACATCTTCGGTAGTATGGCGTTTCACCTCCTGTCCGCTGATAGGCGAATAGGTTTTTCCGATGCGTGCGTAGAGCAGTCGCAGGTATTCGTAGATTTCGGTGTTGGTGCCCACGGTAGATCGTGGGTTGCGCGAAATCACTTTCTGTTCGATGGCGATGGCAGGTGGCAATCCTTTGATGAAATCACATTCCGGTTTGCTCATACGTCCCAGAAACTGGCGTGCGTACGAAGAGAGCGACTCCACATAGCGGCGCTGGCCCTCAGCATATAAGGTATCAAAAGCCAACGATGATTTTCCCGATCCCGAGACACCCGTAATGGCAACAAACTTGCCCTGAGGTATCTTCACATCGATATTCTTGAGGTTGTTGGCTCTTGCCCCTTTTATTTCTATATATTTATCTTTTGGCATATTCTTTCTTCTTTTAAGATTAGGGGACCAGCGATGGAATCGCTGGGGACGGGGGCGCAAGGGGGAAAGGCTCTTTTTACCCTTTTACCCTTTTACCTTTTTACCCTTTATTCATGGTGGTAAGGTTCACCTTTTATAATAGTACATGCGCGATAGAGCGCCTCGGTAAAGATAAGGCGCACCATCTGATGCGAGAAGGTCATCTTGGAGAGGGAAATCTTCTCGTTGGCGCGGTCGTAGACAGACGGTGAGAAACCGTAAGGACCGCCGATGACAAAGACGAGCCTTCTTGCCGTGGCCTGCTTGCGCTCTATCCATTTGGCAAACTCGATGCTTCGGAATTCCTGTCCATGTTCATCCATCAGCACCACCGTATCCGAAGGCTGGAGGAGTTTCAGAATCAGTTCTCCTTCCCGTTCCTTCTGCTGCTGTTCGCTGAGACTCTTGGTGTTCTTGAGCTCAGGAATGGTTGTTATATTGAAAGGCATATAATGGGTGATGCGCTCGGCATAATCCTTGATGCCCGCAATGAAATGCTTGTTTACGGTCTTTCCGACCAGAATGAGTTCTGTCTTCATTTCGTTGGCGTTTTCTTCCTATACACTTTACACTTGAATTGACTTTCACTTCGTCCGTCGAACGTTGTTTCTTCGTTCTTCACTTTTCCTCGTTCTTCACTTCTTCTCGTCCCTGTAATATCCTGTTCCTATTCTTTTCGGATTCTTCGGGAACCAGCCTTTCTCGCAGCGTTGTCTCTGTTCGAAGAGTTCACCGATGCTCCAAAGGCATGAAGCACCTACTACGCCCAGTATGGCAGAGAAGAGCACGTTGGCAACCAGAAAGGCAGCTCCTATGCAGATGATGCCTGCAACGAGGAAAACCCACCAATAGCGGATGCCCGTATAATATTCCGTCTTCATGACGATAGGGTGAAAGATACCTATTATTAAAAAGGTGGATACGGCGATGATGACGCCCGTGTAATATACTTCCATATTCTATTGTTTTTATATTTTGTTCATTCAACTTTGCTATCTTACCAATATAATATTGCTAAATATGAGCTTTATTCTATTTTCAATTCCATTTCAATGTGCAAAAATACAAAAAAAACTTCATTCTTGCTTGGTTTATCAAAATTTTTATATAACTTTGTACGCAAATAGAGAAATTATGCATTGTTTTCGTGCACATCCTTCTCGATAAGAATTAATTAATAACATAATATAATCAAACTATGGCTAATAACGCAGAATTGATCAAGCAGTGTGAAGAAAGAGCACAGCAGTGGCTCACACCTGCTTTTGACGAAGAAACCCGTAAGGAAGTAAAGGCAATGCTCGACGCAGAGGACAAGTCTGCTCTCGTTGATGCATTCTATCAGAACTTGGAGTTCGGTACTGGTGGTTTGCGCGGTATCATGGGCGCAGGTACCAACCGCATGAACAAGTATATCGTTGGTATGGCTACACAGGGCTTTGCTAACTACATCCTCAAGGCTTTCCCAGGTGAGGAGAACCTTTCTGTAGTGGTAGGTCACGACTGCCGTAACAACTCCCGTCTCTTCGCTGAGACCGTAGCTGCCATCTTCTCTGCCAATGGCATCAAGGCTTATCTCTTCGAGAGCCTCCGTCCTACACCAGAGATTTCTTTCGCTATCCGTGAGCTCGGTGCCAAGGCTGGTGTCAACGTAACAGCTTCTCACAACCCTAAGGAATACAACGGTTACAAGGCTTACTGGAGCGACGGTGCTCAGGTTCTGGCTCCACACGATACAGGTATCATCGAGGAGGTAAACAAGGTTACTATCGACCAGGTGAAGTTTGAGGCTAACTGGGATAAGATCAAGATTATCGGTGGTGAGATGGATTACGACTACATGACAGCCGTTCATTCTGCTATGATTGACCAGGATGTCATCAACCGTCAGAAAGACCTCAACATCGTTTATTCAGCTATGCACGGTACAGGTCGTGTCATCGTACCTCTCTGTCTGCGTTCTTGGGGCTTCCAGAACATCAATGTAGTTCCTGAGCAGATGGTTGTAGATGGTAACTTCCCAACAGTGGTTTCTCCTAACCCTGAGAATGCAGAGGCTATGACTCTCGGTATGAAGCTCGGTACCAAGTTGAACGCTGACCTCGTGGTTGCTACTGACCCAGATGCTGACCGCCTGGCCATCGTTTGCCGCGACGACAAGGGCGAGTGGATGATCATCAATGGTAACCAGACAGCCATGATGTTCTGCTACTACATCATTGAGAACAAGAAGAAGTTGGGCAAGTTGAAGCCAACAGACTTCCTTGTAAAGACCATCGTAACAACAGAAGTTATCGCTGAGATTGCCAAGAAGAACAACGTAGAGTTGCGCGATTGCTACACCGGTTTCAAGTGGATTGCACGCGAGATTGCTATCTCTGAGGGCAAGCAGCAGTACATCGGTGGTGGTGAGGAGAGCTTCGGTTTCTTGCCATACGATAAGGTACGCGATAAGGATGCTCCTGCATCTATCTGTCTGATTTGCGAGATTGCAGCATGGGCTAAGGATCAGGGCAAGACTCTCTACGACCTCCTGATGCAGATTTATGCAGAGTATGGCTTCAGCAAGGAGTTCACAGTAAATGTAGTTCGCCCAGGTAAGACCGGTGCTGACGAGATTAAGCAGATGATGACAGACTTTCGTGCCAACCCTCCACAGGAGTTGGGTGGCAGCAAGGTGGTAACCTGGAAGGACTATCAGTCTTTGGAGGTTAAGCATGCTGACGGCAGCGTAGAGAAGCTCGATATGCCTGCTACAAGCAATGTACTCCAGTGGTTCTGCGATGACAACACCAAGGTAAGTGTCCGTCCATCAGGTACAGAGCCTAAGATCAAGTTCTATATTGAGGTTAAGGATCCTTCATTCAAGTGCGCTGGTTGCTACAACCGCTGCACAGCTGCTGCAATGGATAAGATCGAGGCTATCAAGAAGAGCCTGAAGTTGGATTAATTTCATAGGAAATCATATCATGGCGCTCCGGTAATTATAGCCGGAGCGCTTTTCGTTTCAGTAGCCGTTTATTCTTCTCGAAATAGGGTAGCAAGTTACCCTCATTATCATGTTTTTATAGAAAAAAAGCAAAAAGACTTGCATATTTTCTGATTTTTATTTATCTTTGCACCCATATTACAAAATTATAACATAGAATTATACTCTTATGGGAGGCATTTTCGGAACTATTTCCAAGAAAAGCTGTGTCGCTGATCTCTTTTACGGCACAGATTACAACTCACATCTCGGCACATGCCGGGGCGGTTTGGCAACCTACAGTAGTGAGAAGGGCTTCGTGCGCTCTATCCACAATCTGGAAAGTTCATACTTCAGAACGAAGTTTGAACCTACACTCAACAAGTTTGAAGGAGCTACATCGGGCATCGGCGTGATTAGCGATACAGATGCCCAGCCACTCATCATGAACTCTCATTTTGGCCGCTTTGCCATTTGCACCGTAGCTAAGATAGTAAACAAGGATGAACTTACTCAGCTTCTGCTCGAAAAGAACATGCACTTTGCAGAGATGTCTTCGGGTAGTACCAATCCTACTGAGTTGGTGGCTCTGCTCATTATTCAGGGTAAAACCTTCAGAGAAGGTATCGAAAACGTTTTCCATCACATCAAAGGTTCCTGCACCATGATGATCCTTACCGAGGATGGCATCATCTGTGCGCGCGACAGTTGGGGACGTACTCCAATCATCATCGGCAAGAAGGAAGGAGCCTATGCGGCTTCCAGCGAAACCACCTCGTTCCCTAATCTCGATTATGAAACAGCATATGAGGTAGGACCAGGCGAAATCGTGAAGATTAAAGCTGATGGCATGGAGCAGATCCGTCCTGCCAACAAGAAGATGCAGGTTTGCTCTTTCCTCTGGGTTTACTACGGATTCCCTACATCTACCTACGAGGGCAAGAATGTAGAGGAGGCGCGTTTTACCAACGGCTTTAATCTCGCCAAGACCGATGATGTGGAGGTAGACTGCTGCAGCGGTATTCCTGATTCTGGTACTGGTATGGCGATGGGTTATGCTGCCGGCAAGGGTGTGCCTTACCAGCGTTGTATTGCCAAGTATACGCCTACATGGCCTCGCAGTTTTACTCCAAGCAACCAGAGCATGCGTTCACTGGTAGCCAAGATGAAGCTGATTCCTAACAAGGCGATGCTCAAGGGCAAGCGTGTGTTATTCTGCGATGACAGTATCGTTCGTGGTACCCAGCTTCGCGACAATGTGAAGGTGCTTTTCGACCAGGCAGGCTTGAAGGAGTGCCACATGCGTATTGCATGTCCTCCATTGGTATACGGCTGTCCGTTCATCAACTTCACTTCTTCCAAGAGTGACATGGAGCTGATTACCCGCCGTATTATTGAGAAGTTTGAGGGCGATGCCAACAAGAATCTTGAGAAATACGCTACCACCGGTTCTCCTGAGTATCAGAGAATGGTAGATGAGATTGCTAACCAGTTGGGCTTGACTTCCCTGAAGTTCAATACCATCGAGCAGCTGGTAGAGGCTATCGGTCTTCCAAAGTGCCAGGTTTGTACCCATTGCTTTGATGGCAGCAGCGCATATACTCTGAATGAGTTTGCTGATGAAGACTAAAATAAGAATATAAGTTCTTGATAGATAAGAAGATAGGTCTAGTGATCCCGCTTAGCGCGGTGTTGCTAGACCTATTTTTATTGTTATTTTCGGAAATTTTGAACATATTGTGATAAGATGTGAATAGTCTTTTATCACCGAAAAGCTGTACCTTTGCATCCAGATAATAAATGAAACGTAAATCAATAGAAATCATTAAGAAGATATGAAGAAAATAATCATCTTATGTTTCGCGCTCGGAGCTTTCCATACTCTTGGCGCACAGGAGACGCTTACGCTCAGCCAGTGCCTGCAGATGGCAGTGGATAACAACCTGTCGCTCCAGAGCAGCCGAAACGAAATAGCTAAGGGAAAGTACGCTATCAGCGAAAATCAGGCTAAACTCTATCCGCAAATCAATGCGGTGGCACAGCTCAACGACAACTTTACGCCGCCTGTTTCGGTTACCGACGGCTCGGCTTACGGCAAGCCTTATAATGTAACCAAGACGTTGCAGTATAATGCATCGGCGGGTGTACAATTGCAGATGCCGCTATATAACCAGATGATTCTTACCGCCATCGACATTACCAAGATTGCCGATAAACTCAACCAACTCTCTTATGAGAAGGCGCGTGAAGACCTCATCGTGCAGACTGCCAAGATGTATTACATGGCGCAGAACACATCTGAGCAGATTCGTCTGACGGATGACAATATCAAGCGACTGGTAGAACTCAGAAACATCACCCAGGCTTTCTATGATAACCAGATGAGTCTGGAGGTAGATCTGAAGCGAGTGAATCTCAATATCGAGAACCTCACCGTGCAGCGCGATAACGCCATCGCCATGCTCGAACAGCAGTATACCATGCTCAAGTATGTGATAGATTATCCTGCCGAGAAGGAGATGAAGGTGACAGCCGTAGATCCGGGAAAGATAGAGATGGTGAAGGCTGACGGACTGGATACGGGACTCTACGAACTCCAGTTGCTGGAACAGAAGAAACTGCTCACCCAGAAGCAGACCAAACTTGCCAAGGACGGCTATCTGCCATCGCTCTCGCTGACCGGAAACCTGATGTATTCTGCCTTTACCGATAGGATAGATCACTGGATTCATTCGGGCGAGTCAAACCACTGGTATGGTTCCAACGGTCTGGGCATCCAGCTGCGAGTGCCTGTATTCGATGGTTTTGAAAAGCGTTCTAAAATCAGAAAGGCGAAGATAGAGGAGGAGAATGCACGCATCGGTTACGAGGACGCCCTGAAGGGACTGCAGGCAAACTATATGAATGCGGTGAGCGAGGTGAACAACAGTCAGCGCAACTACAAGAAGCAGTTTGATAATTATACCATGGCGCAGGATGTTTACAACGTAACAGCCGACCAGTATAAGGAGGGTGTGGCTTCGATGACAGCGGTGCTGCAGGACGAGATGCGTATGAGCGAGGCAATGAACAATTATCTCACAGCCTACTATCGCTACAAGGTTGCCAATCTCTCGCTGCTCAAGTTGACTGGACAGCTCAACCAGATTTCGGTTGCTAAATAACGGAGAAGAATAAATCATTAAGAAATAAAATATAAACAGGAAAACGGGATGTAAAAAACTTTACTTCATATTCCCTGATTCCAAATTACAATATAACTATGGAACAGAACGGAAATAAAAATGTAGAAACAGCAGAGGCTACACAGGTATCTCACGAAGAAACCAGGAAGAAACTCAAGAAGCAGCGCGTAAGACAGATTGTCGCCAGTCTGATAGGTGTTGCTATTCTGGCTTTCGGACTCTGGAAAATCGTATGCCTCTTCCTCGATTATAGCTCTAACGAAACGAGCAATGATGCTCAGATAGAGCAATATATCTCACCGGTTAATCTCCGTGCATCCGGCTATATCGCCAAGGTATGCTTCAGAGAACATCAGGAAGTACACAAGGGAGATACCCTCCTTGTGCTCGACGACCGGGAGTATCGTATCCGTCTGATGGAGGCAGAAGCTGCCCTCAAGGATGCCAAGGCAGGAGCTAATGTCATCAACGCTACAGAGCAGACTACCGAGACTTCGGCTTCCATCTATCAGGCATCTATCGATGAAATAAATGTACGACTTGCCAAACTTGCCAAGGACTGCGAACGCTATCGCAACCTGGTAGAAAAGAAGGCGGCTACTCCTATCCAGCTCGAACAGTTGGAGGTGGAATATGCTGCTACCAGGAAGAAACTCGAAGGGGTAAAGAAGCAGCAGGCTGCTGCCTATAAGGGAGTAAACGAGGTAACTACCCGCAAGCAGAATGTGGCTGCCTCCATCGAACGTGCCGAGGCTGCCGTAGAGATGGCAAAGCTGAATCTCTCTTACTGTGTGGTTGTGGCTCCTTGTGATGGTAAACTGGGTCGCCGCTCTATCGAGGAGGGACAGATGGTAAATGCAGGAACCACCATTACCTACATCATTCCAACCAACAACAAATGGGTGATTGCCAACTATAAGGAAACCCAGATAGAGAATCTCTATGTAGGACAGAAGGTGCGTATGACCGTAGATGCCATCAGTAACAAGGAGTTTGAGGGTACGGTGACCGCCATTTCTGGTGCTACCGGTTCGAAATATTCGCTGGTACCTACAGACAATTCTGCTGGCAACTTTGTCAAGATTCAGCAGCGTGTGCCTGTAAGAATCGATTTCAACAACCTCAGCAAAGAGGATAATGAGCATCTTGCTGCCGGCATGATGGTGGTTGTCAAGGCTGAGAGAAAGTAAAAAACAGCTAGATGGAAATGAAGTAATATATGGAAGAAGAATATAAGAATTATCCGTTTTATGATTGGGTGCCCAAACCGCTCGGCATCATCTTCATGATCATCCTCTTCGTGCCGATGATTACGATGAGTGGCGTCTATTCTGCCAACAGCGGCGAGATGATGAGCGGGCTCGGCATCCAGTCGGAATACATCGCCTTTGCGGGGTTCTGCACCTCGATAGGAATGGCGGCTTTCTCGCCGTTCTTCTATGATCTGGTGTGCATCCGTAGAGAGAAGATGATGTGTATCGTGGGCTTCTCCATTCTCTTTATCCTCAGTTTTGTGTGTGCCCAGACCGACTCGCTGTTTATACTCGGACTGTGCAGTCTGCTGATGGGCTTTGTCCGTCAGACGCTGCTGATGGCGCATCTCTTCGTGCTCATCAGATATGGTTTCGGAATAGAGGCTACGAGGAATATCACTCCGGGATGCGAGCCTACTACCGAGGAAGCATGGGATGCGGTAGATTCGGAGAAGATGGTTTCGCAGCCGGTTATCTATCTCTTCTTCATGATTATCGGACAGTTGGGAACCTGGCTAACGGCATGGCTTGCCTATGCCTATGAGTGGCAGTATGTTTATCATTTCATGATGGCATTCATGCTGGCGGGCATCATCATCGTGTTCTTCACCATGCCTTATCATAAGTATCCGATGCCTAAGTTCCCGATAACGATGTCGAAGTTTGGCAATGTTACGGTGTTCAGTATCATGCTCTGTTCGTTTGCTTATGTCATGGTTTTCGGTAAGACGCTCGACTGGTTTGATGATCCTACCATCCGTTTCTCTTCGGTGGTCTGTCTTATCTTTACCGCTCTGTTCATCTATCTGGAGAAGACGAGGCGTTCACCTTATTTCATCATGGAGGTGTTCCAGCTCAGGGTCATCAACTACGGCATCCTGCTCTTCTTCCTGCTGATGGTCTGCAATTCGAGTGCCATGTTTGTCAACGTGTTCACCAATGTGAGCATGAAGATAGATAACTGGCAGAACGCCACGCTAGGCAACTGGGTGATGGTGGGCTACACCGTGGGACTGATATTCGCAGTCATCGCCAGAGCCAAGAATGTTCACCTGAAGTGGATGTACTGTCTGGGTTTCCTCTTTATCGGAGCCTATGCGCTGTACATGTATTTCGAGGTACAGAACGACGGCATGTGTGAACGTATGAAATGGCCTATCATCATCCGTTCTACGGGAATGATGCTGCTCTATTCGCTCATCTCCACGATAGCCAACCAGCGCATGCCTTACCGCTTCATGTCAACCTGGGTTTGCATCATGCTTACCGTTCGTATGGTCATTGCCCCTTGCATCGGCTCTGCGCTCTATACCAATGTGCTTCAGCACAGACAGCAGTATTATGTAACCCGCTTTGCCCAGGATTACGACCGCACGAACATCGAGACGGCGAAGACTTACGACCAGACGGTGAGAGGCATGCAATATCAGGGCAAGAGTGTAACCGAGGCACAGAACATGGCTGCCATGAGTACGAAGGGAAAGGTACAGGTACAGGCCACGCTGGTGAGCATCAAGGAGATGGCAGGCTGGACCTTCTACGGCTGTCTGCTGTGTGCCGGACTGATGCTCGTTATCCCTTGGCGCAAGCGCAATATCGGGGAACTGACGCGTGAGTATCTGCTGAAGAATGTAGATGTGAAATCCCTGGGAAGAAGGTAGTGGAGTGCTAAAATATCATAAAAGATACAGGCTGCTCATCTGATGAATGGATATTTTTGTTATCTTCGCAGTTAAATCTGAAGATAACAGACCCATATTCATCATGAAAATAACAGATAATATCATCATATATGAGGCTCATGAGTTTCCTCAGCTGTTGATGCAGCCTTTCTACTCCGACTATGTCGGAATCGTAATCTGTCATCAGGGGATGTTCCGTTTCTGTGTAGACGGAACATCCTTTGTTGCATCTGTGGGTGAGACCGTTTTCCTCTCCAAAGGAGTGATGTTTCATGTGCAGGAAACGGGCAAGAACCTCAAATATACCCTTCTTTTTTACCGTGCTGAACAGATTCGTCACATGTTGGGTAATACCGTGGTTACCATGCGTCTTTATGCTACGATTTATCCCAAATCCTGCCATGTCAGGACGACGGGCTATGAGGACATGCTTACTTCTTATGCCCTGATGCTGAGGAAACTGGAGCTGGAAAAAGAGAAGAGTGGTGAACTGGATGCCTATTGTGTGCATGAGCAGAAACTGTTGCTGATGGCTGTTACGTACCGTTTGTGCAGCATCTTCTCGGCATCGTTCAAGGCTGCCGGCAAGGAGATGGAACGGAAGATTGCCATCTTTGAGTCGCTGGTGCTGCTGATAGAGAAGAACTATATGCGTGAGCGCAGTGTGGCTTTCTATGCAGACGAACTCTGTCTTACACCGAAATATCTGTCGGTACTGGTCAAGTCGGTTTGCGGTCAGACGGTCCAGCAGTTGCTTTTCAAGGCGATGATCCGTCGCAGTATCTATCTGATGAAGAACACCACGAAGACGATACAGCAGATAGCCAATGAACTCAGTTTTCCAAATGCTTCAGCCTTCGGAACCTTCTTCAAGAAACATACCGGTCTGTCGCCTAAGCATTACCGTAATTGGGAAGAGGGAATGAACCGAGATTTCATCCTATATCTATAAAATAAAAAAGGGACAGAGGATTTGTTCTGTCCCCTGTCCCGAAACTGTGATATAACTAAAACAACTGAGCGAAAGCTTCGGCTGTCTTTCCTGTATAGGTCTTCATCTCTGTAACCGGCTTGTAACTGAAATCCTTGAAGGCAAGGAGCTGTGTGGCAACAAACTGGTGGTCGTCAGAGATGCAAGCCTGTAACTTCATATTACCCATGCTGATGGCTGAAACAGGGAGTTTGCTGATCGCTGTTTCTACATCCTTAGGGGCTGCACTGAGGATGTTCTCAAGCTTTCTTCCATCCTCTACAGAATATTCTTTCTCTTTTATCTTAATCACACTGTTGGTAGGTTGATAGATGAGCTTGACAGTCAAACCCATGAAACCTTTCTTTACCTGTACATCCTGGAGTGCCAAAACATCAGCACCCATCTCTAAATGATTAATCTTTGCCATAATTTTATACTGTTATTTGCTTATTCTTAATTCTTGAAAAATAATATATATTGAACTGTTTTTTGTTTTGAATAGGGGTGTAACCAGTCTTATCGCAAATCTTAGGAAAGATGCGATAAACCTATATGAAATTTTAAAAAGAGAAAAGAATAAGCACTAACAGAGCAGACGTCGCAGGCAAATAACATAATACTTGCAGGCGACATCAAAGTGGATTGGGGCAGTTTCCTGTCGGAAAGGCTCCATGCCACCTTCTATAGCTGATAAAAGGGATGATAAATAACGGATTCTATTTGTAAGCAATCTACTGGCAGTCTGACTGTTGTGCATGTTGCCACTTGGCAATAAGCGCTGCGGACGGCTGCTACAGATGCGGTAAGCAAGCTGTGAGGCGTTTTCAAGCTGTGCCTCAGGCTGGCTCTTGTCATACTCAACCTTCGCCAAACCATCTTTCTTATGGCTTGCATCTTCGGTATAAGAATCCTCGGGAGTAAAAGAAATAGGGGCAGCAGATACCTCTCCATAGCCTGAGAAGACCATGGACACCAGAAAAAGGATGTATAGTATCAACTGCCTCATATTAAATATATTATGGTGTCAGGATGAACTCCCGACACCAGGGATGATTAATAGCTTCTTGCGATGATGACACGGGCTACAGCTGGCTTGCCGCTTACCATATCTACACCTGGAGTCTGCTCGTAAGCGAAAGGCACGCAGCGGATGGTAGCCTGAGTCTCTTCCTTAATCTTAGCCTCGGTCTCGGCTGTACCGTCCCAATGGCAGAGGAAGAAACCACCGTCCTTCACACGCTTCTTGAACTCCTCGTAGTTGTCGCACTCATAAACGTGAGCATCACGGTAAGCACGAGCCTTCTCGAAGATATTCTTCTGGATGTCTTCCAGCATATTCTTTACGCGCTCAACGATACCGTCGAAGCTTACGTTCTCCTTCTCCAAGGTATCACGGCGCATAATCTCGATGGTGTTGTTCTCCAAGTCACGGCCACCCATAGCCAGACGAACAGGAACACCCTTCAACTCATAGTCAGCGAACTTGAAGCCAGGACGCTTGGCAGGGTTGTCATCATACTTCACGGTGATGCCCAACTCGCGGAGCTGGTCGATGACAGGCTGCAACTTAGCAGTAATCTGAGCCAACTGCTCGTCGCCCTTGTTGATAGGAACGATAACCACCTGGATAGGAGCCAGCTTTGGAGGCAATACGAGACCGTTATCATCGCTGTGAACCATGATGAGGGCACCCATCAGTCGGGTAGAAACACCCCATGAAGTAGCCCATACGTACTCAGGCTTGTTCTCCTTGTTCAAGTAGGTAACATCGAAACTCTTGGCGAAGTTCTGACCCAGGAAGTGAGAAGTACCACTCTGGAGAGCCTTGCCATCCTGCATCATTGCCTCGATGGTATAAGTGTTGAGAGCACCTGCGAAACGCTCAGTTTCACTCTTCACACCCTGCAATACAGGAACACCCATGTAGTTTTCAGCAAACTCAGCGTAAACCTTGAGCATCTCCTGAGCCTTTGCCTCAGCCTCTTCCTTAGTGGCATGAGCGGTATGACCCTCCTGCCAGAGGAACTCAGAAGTACGGAGGAACGGACGGGTACGCATCTCCCAACGCATTACGTTACACCACTGGTTGCAGAGGATAGGGAGATCACGCCATGAATGGATCCAGTTCTTATAGGTGTTCCAGATGATGGTCTCAGAAGTAGGACGGATGATGAGCTCCTCATCGAGCTTTGCGTTAGGATCAACCTCAACCTCTTTGCCATCCTCTGTAGAACGGAGGCGGTAGTGGGTAACTACGGCACACTCCTTGGCGAAACCTGCCACGTGCTCAGCCTCACGAGAGAAGAAACTCTTCGGGATGAGGAGAGGGAAGTATGCGTTCTGTACACCTGTCTGCTTAAACATCTTGTCGAGCTGTTGCTGCATCTTCTCCCAGATAGCGTAACCGTATGGTTTGATAATCATACAACCACGAACTGGTGACAACTCAGCGAGATCAGCCTTTACTACCAAATCATTGTACCACTGACTGTAGTTGTCAGCGCGCTTGGTTAAATTCTTGAGTTCTTTAGCCATATTGCTTTATTCTATTTATTTTGTTTTTTATTTCTTCTGTTATATATATATTAAGGTATAAGTTTGAGCCTTCATCATCTGCTGGCGGCAGTTCATCTGTCTGCAGGTGTCTGAAATCCGACTTTTAGGGATTTTCCACCCCCAAATAGGTGATTTCCTAGCTCTATTTCGACAAATACCCTTAAATTTGCATGCAAAAATACAAAAAAATATTAGAAAACTCTCCATTATGGAGAAAAAAGAGTTATCTTTGCAATTAAATAACATAAATATAGGAGATTTTAAAATGAAAAAGACTAATTTTGCAGTTGCAGGCCTCTCTTTGTGCTTGCTTTTTTCAAGTTGTGGAACCAATCAGAAGACAGGTACAGCTGTAGGTGCCGGTTCTGGTGCAGCTCTGGGTGCTCTCGTAGGTGGATTGCTCAACAATAGCCATCGTGGTACCGGTGCTCTCGTAGGTGCTGCTATCGGTGCAGCTGTTGGTGGCGGTGCTGGTAACCTCATAGGAAAGCACATGGATAAGGTAAAGGCTGAGGCTGAACAGGTGAAGAATGCACAGGTTGAGACTGTAACAGATGCCAATGGCTTGTCTGCCGTTAAGGTAACATTTGCTTCTGGTATCCTCTTCCCAACTAATGGTTCTACTCTCAGCAGTAGCGCAAAGACTGATTTGGCTCAGTTTGCCGGTGTATTGAAGAACAATACCGACTGCGAGGTTTCTATCCAGGGTTATACCGATGCTACAGGTAATGATGGTATCAACTTGCCATTGAGCCAGAAGCGTGCTGAGGCAGTTTACAACTATCTCGCTTCTTGCGGTGTTACAAGCCGTCAGGTAAAGAATGTTCAGGGTTTTGGTTCTGCTAACCCTGTTGTTAATACTACTGCTGCTTGTGCCCAGAACCGTCGTGTAGAGGTTTACATGTATGCTAGCCAGGCTATGGTTAACGCAGCCAACAACGGTACATTGAAGTAATAAGTTTCATGCTCCCGGAAGGGAAAAACTAAATAGATGATTTTGAAGAAAATCAAGAATATAGTAAAATGGGTGGTGGTGCTGTTTTTCAGTACCACCATTCTTGCTGTAGTGGCATATAGGTTCATTCCTGTGTATGTCACTCCTCTGATGTTTATCCGATGCTTCCAGCAAGTAGCTGATGGAGAGAGTATTACCCTGCATCATCATTGGGTTTCGATGGATAAGATTTCGCCTCACATGCCAGTGGCGGTAATGGCGAGCGAAGATGCGAGATTCCTGAAGCATCACGGTTTCGACTTCAATGCCATCGAGAGTGCGGCGAAGAATAATGCACGTGGTGGAAAGGTGCATGGAGCAAGTACCATCAGTCAGCAGACTGCTAAGAATGTCTTCCTGTGGCCTGGCCGTTCATGGACCCGCAAGGGATTTGAAGTCTACTTTACCTTCCTCATCGAAATGATGTGGAGCAAGCAGCGCATCATGGAGGTTTATCTCAACAGCATTGAGATGGGACCGGGTATCTATGGTGTGGATGCGGTTGCAGAATATCATTTCGACAAGAAAGCGAAAGATCTGTTTCGTGGCGAGTGTGCGCTGATAGCAGCTACACTTCCTAATCCGCGCAAATTCAGTTCGCTGCATCCTAGCGCTTATATGAAGAAGCGCCAGCGACAGATAGAACATCAGATGAGATTTATCCCTACCTTCCCTCGTGAGGGCGAAGATTTCGACCCAGGTACGGCTGTGGGCGGATATAGGGGGAAGTAATACTTAGTTGATAGTTTATAGTTTATAGTTGATAGGGGTGACCTTAAAATAGTTTTTTGCTTCAAATATTGATTCATGGATTTACTGAAAGACTTGAACGAAGCGCAGCGTGCTGCGGTAGAATATATTGACGGACCTTCACTGGTGATTGCTGGTGCAGGTTCGGGTAAAACGCGTGTGCTAACTTATAAGATAGCTTATCTCCTGAGCCAGGGCATGAAACCCTGGAGCATCATGGCGCTCACCTTTACCAACAAGGCGGCTAGGGAGATGAAGGAACGTATCGGAAAACTGGTGGGAAATGATCTCGCCCAGCATCTCTATATGGGTACCTTCCACAGCATCTTCTCCCGAATCCTGAGAGCGGAGGCTGAGCATATCGGCTTCAACAACAACTTTACCATTTATGACGAAAGTGACTCGCGCTCGCTGATCAAGGCGATAGTGAAGGAGATGGGGCTGGATGATAAGAAGTATAAGCCTGCTGCCGTTCATGCCAAGATTTCGATGGCGAAGAACAACCTGATGAGTGCTGCGGCTTATGAGAGCGATGCGGCTATCTTCGAGCAGAACAAGCGTGCGCAGATGCCTGAGGTTGGTAAGATTTTCGTGGCTTACGTGCAGCGTTGCAAGCAGGCCAATGCCATGGATTTCGATGATTTGCTGACGCTTACCTATCAGCTCTTCAGAGAACATGAGGATATTCGCCACAAATATGCCGCCCGCTTCGATTATGTCCTGGTGGATGAGTATCAGGATACCAATCACGTTCAGATGTCTATCGTCATGCAACTCTGTCAGGAGAAGCAGCGTGTTTGTGCCGTGGGTGATGACTCGCAGAGTATCTATAGTTTCCGTGGTGCCAATATCGATAATATTCTCAACTATCAGCGCCAGTTTCAGGGCACGCGTCTCTTCAAACTGGAACAGAACTACCGCTCTACCCAGACCATCGTTGAGGCGGCTAACAGTCTGATCAAGCATAACCGCAACCAGATTCCTAAGGATGTGTTCAGCGAGAATGCGAAGGGTGAGAAGATTCAGTATAAGCCTGCTTACAGCGACAAGGAAGAGGCGGCGATTGTGGCGAAGGACGTGAAGCGTATCCGGCGCGAGGATGGCTGCCAGTATAGTGATTTTGCCATTCTCTACCGCACCAATGCCCAGAGCCGCAGCTTCGAGGAGGAGTTCAGAAAGCAGGGTATTCCTTATCGCATTTATGGCGGACTGAGTTTCTACCAGCGCAAGGAAATCAAGGACATCATAGCCTATTTCCGTCTGGTGGCGAATCCGGATGATGAAGAGGCTATCAAGCGTATCATCAACTATCCGGCACGTGGAATAGGGGCTACTACGGTGCTGAAGATTGCTGACTGTGCCCATCAGAACCAGGTGAGTTTCTGGGAGGTAATCGGTGCCCCTGAGCGGTATGGACTGGCGGTAAACAAGGGTACGATGAACAAGCTGGAAACCTTCAGATTGCTCATTTCTTCGTTTATCGAACGGGCTCAAACCACGGATGTCTATGAATTGGGTGATGCCATTATCAAGGAGAGTGGTATCAGTCAGGATATCATGTCGGGCAAGGATGCCGATGATCTGGCACGTCAGGAGAACCTGGAGGAATTCTTGAGCGGTATGTCGGCTTTTGTGGAGGAACGCCGTGAAGAGGGTAGGTTTGATGAACTCTTCCTGCAGGATTATCTGCAGGATGTGGCGCTGCTTACCGATGCTGACAGCGATGGTGATAAGGATGAACCTCGTGTTTCTCTGATGACGGTTCATGCTGCCAAGGGTTTGGAGTTTCCTACGGTTTTCGTGGTTGGTTTGGAAGAGAATATCTTCCCGAGTCCGCTTTCTGCTGCTTCGCTCCGAGAACTGGAGGAGGAACGGAGATTGCTTTACGTAGCCATTACGCGAGCTGAGAAACATTGTATCCTGACGAACGCCAAGAACCGCTGGCGATATGGCAAGATGGAGTTTGATAATCCGAGTCGGTTTATCGATGAGATTGACGGCAAGTTGATTGATAGCCAGGATGAGGCTGGTGGAAGCTTGTTTGGCTCTATGTCTGACCAGCCGGAGTGGGCGAGAGCGCAACGTCCTCGCAGACCGTGGGAGGATGCTGAGCAGCCTAGATACAGTAGCAGGTATCAGAATTCCAAACCGGTAGCATCGCAGTTTGTGGCAGATCCTAAGCCATCTCTCTTTGATGATGAACCTGAGACTTCACGTACTTCCGGACGCTCGTCTGTTTCCGGACGCTCATCTCTCTCTGAAGGTAATTTCAAGTCTGTTAGAGCGCTGAATGCAGCGAAGCGTTATATGGAGACGCATTCTTCTCATCCTGCTTCTCGCGGTACTGGATCTTCTGCAGCATCAGTTTCTTCTTCTGCAGCTTCATCTGCTGGCAGTTCTTCTTGTGGTTTGCAGGAGGGAATGAAGATTGAACATCAGCGTTTTGGACGGGGAACGGTGTTGAAGATTGAAGGTACTGGTGAGAATACGAAGGCTACGGTTGAGTTCGTTCATTCTGGCACCAAACAGCTTCTGCTGAAATATGCCAAGTTTACGGTAGTAGATTAAGTTCTGTAGTCTGATGTTTATATTTAAAGGTTTATCCTGTTTTGAAGTTCTCTCTTACAGGTAGAATCTTATAATATTGATAAAGAGTTATAAAAATAGATTGGGCAAGGTCATCTCTGGTCTTGCCCTTTTTGTTTCTATATACTATAAATTGAAAAAGCGTCCCCGCAGTAGCCTCACGGTCACTACGGGGACTTATAATTACTAACATCTAACTTTAGCATTTTTGTTTAAACTTAAAAACGAATTCTTTATGAGAGTAATTTCTCCATTATCTATAAACATAAACCAAGTATCTCATATATTGCAAGTAACTTGTATCCTGCAAATAAATATCTTGTATCCTTAAATGCAAGTTCTTAGAAAAGTTAAACCCATAAATCAGTATCTCTACTAATATCTTGATTATTTTTATTTTATTGCTTTTTGTCTGTTTAATATTTAATACTTTTAATTTACAATGCAAAGATATAAAAAAAATGGGTAAACTCCAAATTAATTTTGTTTTATTTTGTGTTAAATGGCTTTTATCGTACTTATGCGGCGGTTTTTAAGGATTAACTGGCAAAGTTAAAAGGGTGTATCATAAACATTCAAATGCTTTATGATACACCCTCTTTCTCAGGATTCTGAATATTTTTTCGTGTTTATAACGCTTCGTCTTCAGGACGTGGCATCTGTGTCTGGGGCTTCTGTTTCTTGCCTGACTTCATGAATAGTTTCTTCTTCTTGAGCCATGCAGCCTTGCGTATTTCGTATTCTTCGCGATGACGCTCCAAAAAATTATCTGCCATGTTTCGTTTCCTTTTTTACTTTGCGTTATGAATGCTTATTCTTTTTCTTTAAACTTACTGTAAATCACCTTTATCTGTATAGGACTTGTCTCCTTGCCGTTGCTGTCGGTGGTTATTACACCTCTTTTCAGTCGGGTAGAAGCGAGTGACATATCGTGATTAATCTTGGAGATGACGGTAGTATGTCCCTGTGTGGTTGTGATAACGTTTACAGGAACCAGTACTACTTTATTCCAGTTTTCTCCCTTGCCCTTGTTCTTATACATGGCAGAAACCAGGTTGGCGATATTCTGGAATGTATAGGCATTCTTATAAGTACCTGTACTGCTGTAGCTTGTGGTATAAGAAGTACGGCTATCTGCCAACTTGCTCTTTTCGAAGAACGACTGCAAACTGTCTTTCTGAACCATCAGGATGGTGCTTGGTGTAGCAAAGTTGTATGGGTTGTCTTCGTTGTCATTGTTGAGTCGTGGGAAAGAGATGGTAGCTGTGTTGAGCGTATCCTTCTCATGACCTTTCATGATGTCTTCGATAGGGAGGGTAACCTCGGTGAAGATACCTGCTGGCGACTTGAGGTAAGTACAGTTCTGCTGACTTGCCAACGAGTCCAAGTTCGTGGTATCGTTCTCAATCTTGTTGAGCTGCAATACCTCTTCTGTACCATCGAAACGGTTGTATCCGATGCCTACAGCTATACTGTCTGTAACGCCGTCCTTTGCCTTGATGGTCTTGTGGCGGGTCCAGTAGAAGATAAGCTCTGTATTCCAGATCTTAGCCATGTTACCCGTACCGCCTACATTCTTGATGAAGAAGCCAGGGCAGACGTTGTGCAGGAACTTGTAGTTGGTCTTGAAGTACTCAGGATGTTCTGCGTATGTTTGCATGATGTAAGAACCATAGTTCTTGTATGTCTTACCATCTTTCTCATACTTCTTATTCAAGTAAATCTTGAAGTTCTTGACATCTGATGTATTGCTCAAGTTGTAATTACTGCTCCAATGCTGGTTGTTTTCGCTTACCCAGCCTTCCTTGAAGGCATCATAATCAGAGTAATACTCCTTATCTTCTGCCATCGGCTTTGTCATCTCATAGGCTGTCACCTTCATTGGGGCGATGGTATCGCCGTAGCTGGCATTGTATGAAACCAGGAGGTAGCATGAGTCTGCTTCGATAGAACCATTGTTTGCCTGCTTGATGTAATCGAGTGTATCTATAGAGAAAGTAGGCAATACGCTCAACTGGGTCATGTAGTCACCCTTTACATAGTTGCCGGTTTCCGGGTCTTTCATCTTACCGATGAGACCGCTGTTGTTGCGGCTCAATACGGCACCTGAAACCATAGACTTTGTAGCTACAGGAAATACTGCGCTAGTGATGTTGATGTTGTCAATATCGTTAGTGATGCTACCACCGATTCCCTCGGTGGTGTCATCACATGCAGCGAAAGTAAGCGCTGCTATTACTAATACTGTTAAGAGTCTTAAAATTTTCATTATCCTTGTATGTATGTGTCTCTGTTGTCGGAATTTTATTCTGCGTCAGGACAAACCTTGTTGATGAAGTCTGCGTATGGCTCCTGGATATCTTCTCCCGGATAAGCCAGTACAGGCTTGTTCTTCTCCTTCGCATAATCGAAGAGAATCTGGTTAGCTTCTTCTTCACCTTCTACTACACCGTCGCTATAGTCGATGGCGAGTTTGCCGAGCTCAATGAAGTTGAAGTCGTCCTGATAGCCGTCGAGCAGTTCAGACTTGGCATCGCGGAAGGCAACGCAACGTTTGAAGTTGGTACCCAGTTCACCCTTGAGTTCGTTGGTATAGAGAGCGGTAATCACCTTTGATTCTGCAAATGAAGGCTCTTCGCTGTAGGCTGTCTTTACATAGAATGGCACTACTGCGCTAGCCCAACCCTGGCAGACAATCACATCAGGCTGCCAACGGAGCTTCTTCACGGTTTCCAATACGCCACGTGCGAAGAAGATAGCTCTTTCTCCGTTGTCGGCATATTCCTTTCCGTTTTCATCGGTGCCCATCTGGCGGCTCTTGAAATAGTCGTCATTATCGATGAAATAAATCTGCTGTCGTGTTGTTGGTATAGATGCAACCTTGATGATCAGCGGATGGTCTGTATCATCTATGATAAGGTTCATACCAGACAGGCGAATGACCTCGTGCAATTGTCCGCGACGCTCGTTGATGGTGCCCCACTTAGGCATGAAGGTGCGGATCTCAAAACCTGCTTCCTGCATCTTCTGAGGCAGTTCGCGTCCCATGATTGACATGTGAGACTCGGCTACATATGGGTCGATCTCCTGATTGATAAATAATACTTTTTTTGCCATAAATTTAAATTTTATTCTTACGAATTACATGCAAAGGTACAAAAAAAACTTCAAATAGGGGCATTTTTTCTCCGAAATTCATTATTTTCGGCAATAATTCGCATATTTTTAGGTTTTTTCTTTCTCATTTGAGAAAAAAGTTGTTATTTTGCACCCGAAAACAGATTATGACGATGAAAGTATTCAATAAGATTGTTGACCTCCAGAACGAACTCTTCATGTGTCGTAAGGAGGGAAAGGAAATCGGCCTTGTGCCAACTATGGGTGCGCTGCATGAGGGTCACGCCTCTCTTGTTAAGCGCAGTGTGAAGGAAAATGGCGTGACTGTGGTTTCTGTGTTCCTGAATCCTACACAGTTTAATGATCAGGGTGACTTGGATCGCTATCCTCGTACCCTCGATGCTGACTGCAAGCTCTTGGAGGCTTGTGGTGCTGACTATGTGTTTGCACCATCGGTGAAGGAGATGTATCCTACACCAGATACACGCCACTTTGAGTTTCCACCTGTTTCTACCGTGATGGAGGGTGCCAAGCGCCCGGGTCATTTCAATGGTGTATGTCAGGTAGTGAGCCGTCTTTTCTATATCGTTCGACCAACTCGTGCTTATTTCGGTGAGAAGGATTGGCAGCAGATTGCTGTCATCAAGCAGCTCGTGAAGTACATCAACAGCGATGTGCAGATTGTGGAGTGCCCTATTGTCCGTGATGAGGATGGTTTGGCTAAGAGCAGCCGTAATACTTTGCTGGCTCCTGATGAGCGTGCCATTGCTCCAAACATCTATAAGGCCCTGAAGGAGAGTGTGGAGTATGCAAAGACTCATACTGTACAGGAAACTCACGATAAGGTGGTTGCCGACATCAATGCTGTAGAGGGTCTGGAGGTAGAGTATTTCCAGATTGTGGATGGCGACAGCCTGCAGGATGTTTCTTCATGGGAGGATAGTGCATACGTGGTAGGGTGCATCACCGTTTATTGCGGTAAGACTCCTATCCGTCTCATCGACCATATCAAGTATAAGGGATAATTCCTCGATAGATATTCTTTATTAAGTTTAATCCGTAACAGATCAAGTAATAACAGAACAATGCAGATAGAAGTATTGAAGAGTAAGCTCCATTGTGTGACCGTAACTGAGGCTAACCTGAATTATATGGGTAGCATCACCATCGATGAGGACTTGATGGACGCTGCTAATCTGATAGCAGGCGAGAAGGTTCAGATTGTAGACAACAACAATGGTGAGCGCTTGGAGACCTATATTATCAAGGGTGAGCGTGGCAGCGGTTGTATCTGCCTGAACGGTGCTGCAGCCCGCAAGGTGCAGGTGGGCGATACCGTCATCATCATCGCTTATGCCCTGATGGACTTTGAGGAGGCTAAGACCTTCAAGCCAACCGTAGTATTCCCAAAAGAGGGAAACAGGGTTTAATATTCAATGGAAACAAAAGAAAGGGTGTGTCATGGACTTATGGCACACCCTTTCTTTTGTTATGGTGAGGACGAATCACATCGCTCTTGTTCACCACGTTGTCGCCATCCTTGGCGCTGATAGGGATAAATAAGGTGTAATTACTATATAATTTAAGGTGTAATTGCGATGGGTTAAGGATAGATCTCGATATGGCTGCTGCCGGAGTTGCCATTCTTGATAATCCTTATCTGGGTGGTGATGCGCTCGCTCATCGTGTCGGTATGACTGATGACGCCCACCTTCTTGCCTTGCGAACTTTGCAGCATGGCGAGGGAGTCGATGACCGTGGCTAAGGTATCGGGGTCGAGGGTTCCGAAGCCTTCATCGATGAACAGGTTCTCGAAGGAGATGTTACGGGAGGATAACGCCGACAGGCCCAAGGCTAGACCCAGACTCACGATGAAGGTTTCGCCACCTGATAGGGAGGTGGTGTCTCGGATATCGTCGGCACGGTCGTGGTCTATGACTCGGATGCCTAAGGAATGCTTTACCTGCTGCAGTTCGTAACGGCTGTTGAACTTTCTGATTTCCTGGTTGGCGTGAGTAATCAGGAAACTGAGCGTATAGCATTGGGCTATCTTGCGCAGCGTCTTGCCGTCAGCTCCGATAGCATCCGTAATGGCTGTCCAGTCGTCCTTTTCCTGTGTTACGAGTTGCAGAGCCTCAGCCTTGTCGCCCAATTGTTTGAGGGCTTCCTGATGGTTCTGCATCCTGGCTTTGGCAGCAATCAGTTCGTTGCGCTGGCTTCTCTCCTGATACTCCTGCTGAATGGCTAGGAGAGCATCACGGCTTTGGGCAGGCTGATGTTCCAAATGCTGCTGATGCGCCTTTTCTGCACTCTGGTAAAGAGCAGTAGTTGAAGCCACGGCTTTCTCCTTTTCGTCCTTTTCCCGTCGGATAGCGTTCCAGTCTTCGGCAGAGTGAAGCATCTCCCGGATGGTATTTCGGTCGATGAATGGTGGTTCGATGCTCTTTTCTTCAAGCTGCTTATTGTATTCCTCAATCCAAAAGTCGAGTTCCTTTTCCTTCGTCAGCAGATTGTCTTTCATCGTCTTGTTCTGAGACAGCATGGTTTGATGCGAACCTTTACTGTTGGCGAGTTCAGCCTTCAGTTTGTTGATATTCTCGTTCTGGTTATCTGCAGCTTTCGTTGCCTCATCCTTTGCTGCAGACAGCCTTTGTTCAGCCGCATCTGGTTCTTCTCCATTCAGAATCTGCTTGTATTTCTCCTGCCATTCCTCCATTTCCTTCTTGGCGCTATTCCATGCCTGAAGGGCTTTTCCGTAAGCCTCCTCCTTACTCTTCTGCTGCGAGATGAGGTTGATGGTAAGTGCTTTTTGCTCAGCTAGTTTTGTGGCGCAGGTTGAAGTGTTTTCTTGGGCTTTGTTCTGTATAGTAGAAGCCTTGCTTTCATACGCAGCTTCATCCTTCACAGCCTTATCCTTGAGTTGGGTCAGCCGTTCTATCTCTTTCTGAATCTTGTTAAACAGGCTAAGTTTGCTGCTCGCATCTTTCGCCTTGTTTTCATAGATAGGCAAGAGCGATTTCAGTTCTGTTTCTGCCTTCGGAATCTTTGGATACTGGGCGATGAGCGCCTTCCAATCCTCTTCGTAAGTTGCGATTTCACCCGAGAGCTTTTCCTGTTGTTTCTGGAGCGTCTGTACTTCGCCGTCGTTCTGTTTTCTCTCACCGGAAAGTTCCTTCTCCTGTTTCTGCTGCAGTTTCAGCAGATTCTCCTTGGCTTTCAGAAGTTGAGAGAGTTCCGTGGTGGCTTCCTCAAACTGTCTGTTGTCGGTATGATAAGGATGGGTCGTGCTGCCGCAGAGCGGACAAGGCTTGCCTTCGGTCAGGTTGGCACGATGAATCTCCCATTTCTCACTCACCATGAGGGTATAGGCATTTCTCAGCGTCAGGGTCTCTTGGGTCAGCGCCTCAATGGTCAATTTGCCCAGGGCTTCATCTATCTCTGCGTTTCTCTTGCCCAAGACCAGGATGCGCTCCTCATTCTTCTGCTTTTCTGCTGTGGCAGCATCGAGATGAGCCACAACCTTGATGGCTTGCTGGACATCCTGTAGTTTCCTGTCAGCTACAGTCTTGCTGTTCTGCAGTTCCTCTATGTTCTGTCCGGCAGTCTTATTTCTTTCCGTCTCCCAAGCCTGTTCTGCGGCTTGCGTCGCTTCGTGCAGAACCTGTTTCTGCTTGGCAATCTCTTCCTTTGTCGTTTTGAGGGCAAGGTTCGCTTTCTCCGTTTTAGCTTCCCATTTTTGGATGTTTCGGGCGTTTTCCTCCACGTCTTTCTGGGCAGTTAGATTCTCTTTCTGAGCCATCTCCAATGCCTCTTTCTTTTCTTTCAGATTCGGCATTGCCGCTTCCATTTTTGTTTTCAGCGCTCTTGCTTCAGCGATGACCGGCAGGGCCTTTTCTAGCTGTTCCTGTGCCTTGCTTACTGCTTCCTTCAGACTGGCAAGAGTTTTCTCGCTTTCGCTGATGGCAGACTCTTGACTTTTGATGTTTCCTTCCGCTTTCAGGATGTTTTCTTCCTGCTCGTGGATGCTTTTCGTCTGTCGCTCTACTTCCTGCAGTAGGTTGACGGCTGGCTGTACTTCATCGTGCAACTGCAGACGGTGAATCTGGGCTTGCATCGCTTTAATGGCTTCTGCTGCTTGCTCCATATCTGTTTGGTAGATAGCGATTTGCTCGATTTGCTTATCGTTTTCCTCAAACCATTGCAGGTTTTTCGAGATGGCTTTCAACTGGCTGTCGAGTTCCTTCTCAGCCTTTTCCAGGCGGTCGATTTCCTCCTTCAGTTGTGCCTGTTCTTCATCGTTCAGCAGGTTCTGTTTAACGGCTTCCACCGATGCAGCCATCTGGTTGTAGGCATCCGTCGCCTGGTCTTTTGCCTTCTTGATTTCAGTAGCAATGTTCGTATAAGTTTCCTCGCATCCGATGAGTTTTTCCAGAAGTTCGTACCGCTCGTTTTCCTTTGCCGTCAGGAAGTTGGCAAACGAGCCTTGGGCGATGAGCACGGTACGGAGAAACTGGTCGTAGTCGAGTCCGATGATGTTCGGCAGTTCGTTCCAGTCGGCAGCTTCCTCTGTTATCTCTTCTCCGTTTCTTGCGATTTTATAGAGCGCAGTCTTGGCGTTCTCGTAGCGCACTCTCTGGAATCTGACGTGCCATTCTGCGCGGTAGATGCTGCCGTTGTTGGCAAGGAAGGTGAGTTTGCTGTAGCCCTCTTTCTTGCCCCGGGTCAGGATGTTTCGGCTGTCGGTAGGAGCCAGACGGTTACTTTCGCTGGCATCGGTAGCTCCGAAAATCTCGATGTTCTGGTTCTTGTCACCTTTCTTCCTGGGGTAGCGAGGGGCGCGGTTGTAGAGGGCCAGACAGATAGCATCGAGTAGGGTAGACTTGCCACTTCCCGTCGGACCTACGATGCTGAAGATGGTGCTCTCGCCTAAGGTACCTTCTTCAAAGTTGATGACCTCGCCTCCCTGTTTGTCAAGCGAAGCGAGGTTGAGTATTTCGAGTTGTAGGAATTTCATAATGATGATGTCGTTAATAAATCGGATAACATTTTCTCCTGTCTTTCGTTCATCGGAGCGTTGTGTCTGATGGCGAAGGCTTCCTTCAGCGTATCGAGCGGAGGACGGTTGATGATGTCTTCTATGCTGGTGATGTGCTGGGAACCCTGGATGGTGGAGAGGTCCAGTTGCGGGATGATGCGCTGGATTTTGCAGAGCACGGCATCCTTTTCGTTGACGAGTTTCTCCAGTTCCTTGATGTCATCGCTGGTCAGTTTCTCCTGTTTCACCTTCAGCATCACGTAGTCGAAGTGGTCGCTCAGTTCGCCGTCTGTTCTTTCCGAGAGTTCAGAATTGATGAGCTTCTGCCATTTCTTGAAGGTCAGCTCTTCCTCATCTTCGGGCAGGATGCGGAGGGCGTGCTGAGGCTTGTATTCCAGGAAATCTACTTTCCATTCCTTACTCTTGCCGGTTTCCTTTCCTTTCTCCTCTTCTCCGTGTTCTATGGTGATGAGGTCGATGCCGTGGGTATAGTCTTTCTCGGCAAACGACATCGGGAGGATACTTCCCGTGTATCTTGCCCAGTCGGTATTCCAGATATGTTGCCGTTTGTGGATGTGTCCGCAAGTCATATAGTCGGGATGGTCGTTCCATCCTTCCAGGTCCACTTCCTCCTGTCCGCCGATGATGATTTTCTCGCTCGCATCCTTTTTGGCGATATCCGAACCCTTGGCGTACATGTGTGCCATCATGATGCACTTCCTGCCCGGGTATTTCTTTCGAGCCTCAGCCGTCAGTTCTCTCAGAAAGTCGTTGACTCCCTGCGAGTAGCTGGCGTTCTGCACCACATCGCTTCTTAGGAAAGGTACGGCGAGGATGATGACTTCTTCTCCTGCCTCGTTGGTTACGGGGATGATGAGGTCATCGAAGGAATAGATCCAATGTCCGCCGGTTTTATCATCGTCCTCGCTTTCTCCCTGCTTCCAGTTTTTCCTTACGTTTCCTCTTATTTCCACGTGGTATCGGGTGAGTAGCGGACGTGGAGCCTCCAGTCGGCTGGCGGAATCGTGGTTGCCGGCGGTAATGATGACCTGCATGTTAGGGCACAGTTGGGTAGCATCGGCAAGAAACTCGTAATAAACGGTCTGTGCCGCTGCCGATGGATTTCCGTTATCAAAGATGTCTCCTGCGATGAGGAGAGCATCGGGCTTTTGTTCAGCGATTTGTTCCAGGAGCCATTTCAGGAAATGCTTGTGTTCCGGCAGACGGTCGTTGCCGTGAAACAGGTTGCCCAGGTGCCAGTCGCTGGTTGCTAATATCTTCATACTCATAAGGATGTCTAATCTTAGTCTTTTGCTTAGTCTTTGGCTTGCAATCCTTTAGCCTTTGGCTTGCAATCTGACTACAAAGTTAACACAATTATTTGGGATACGCAAAGAAATAAGCTCAAAAAACGAAGAATTATGGCCGGAAAAGTAAAGATATTCAGGAAAAGTCTTGTTTTATATCTGATAAAGTTGTATCTTTGCAAGGTAGAAATCTTCGTTCATAAACATTGAATGTCCGTTCAGTGTCTTTGAACGGCGGTTCATAGACTTTGAATGTCGGTTCAGTGTCTACGAACGGAGATTTCTCCTAGGATAAAATACTTTTCTTCCTAGGTTTGTGGTCTTTTCTTCTTAAGTATAACAATAAATACTATAGGATATAAAGGCTGTTGCAATAAGAAATACTAATAAACTAAAATAGGAAAGGAAACTGATATGGCTAAGTACAAATTGCAGGAAATGGGGGATATGCGCTATGATGGCAAGCGCAGAGTTTATCCCAAGATGGTGACCAACCGGACACTATCCCGAAAAGAGTTCGTCAAGATGATGCAGAACTACCATCGCGGTATTTCGGAAAGTACCACGGAGGCTGTATTGACCGATGTGGTTGATATGCTGACAGATATGCTCTCCATGGGTTACAACGTGAATCTGGAAGGTTTCGGCACCTTCTCCCTCTCCCTCGCTTTCGAGGATGAGAAACCTAGGGAAATTCTGAATCCAGATGATAAGATGACGTACCGCAAGGTGGGAGTGAAAGACATCAACTTCAAGGCGTCTCCTGAGTTTGTCAAGGATGTGAAGCGTGAAACCGACCGTGACCTGGAGCGTGATATGGGTGGTGTAAAGGTTATCCGTAAGCAGCTCTATTCCAGGGAAGAGCGCATCGCCCGTGCCCTGGAGGTGATAGAGAAGAACGGAGTCCTCACCCTAGGCGATTATGCCTCCATCAACAACCTGAGCCGTACTGCCGCCTCTATGGAACTGAAGGAGCTGACAAATGACAAGACTTCGCCGATAGATTCACTAGGAAGAGGCAGCCATAAGGTTTGGGTAAAGAGAAAAGAATAAAAAACAAGAGTGTGGCATTAGGTGACAATAGGTGGCATTAATTTAGAGAAAAAAGATTTTTCTTTATATAAAAAATGACTGAAATTTTGCAAGTAAACCCCACACGCCCTGAACCAACGGTCACCGGCGCATAGCGTAAAGGTAAAGGGCAAAAGCTTAGAATATAAGAACTGTCATTTATGATAGTTACCACAGATGACAGCTCTTTTTTATTTGAGATATCTATTTCCAAATAGGATTTTCTTCCCATGCTCTTGTGAAGCCTATCATAAAAATAGGAATGTTTGGGTATGAAGCAAAAAGCTCCTTTATCTCCTTTTTGATAGTGTTGTTTGGACATATAGCATTACACAGATATAAAAGACAGGATATTACGCCAAACGCACGTTTACGCTGGTGCTCTGTTAAGTTTGAATGCATCCATTCATTCCTATGATGGCTTATATTTGTCGGTTTCTTAGAAAATATTTTATACCATATTCTTGAATGGTGGGCAATGATATTTCGTAAGACAGAAATAGCTTCTAACCAACTTGAAAGTTCTCGGGCAGAATATAAACCAAATTCATTTGCTATTCTTGATTTTAATGGAGATTGATTCAATAGATTTTTGTACATCTTAGATAGAGTTCCAAATGTAGCAGTTTCAAAAATCATCCACGCATCAGGATTAGCTCCGGACAATGTATTTTTGTCCCAATTGGGATGGTCTAAAATATACTGGCGAACAAAAGGATCTGAGTTTCGAGCGAACTCATATTTCATATCCAGCACCAAGTTTGTGTGAAACTGCTGGTTTTCAAAAAGGGAATTATCCAAATACCATAATCCTGTATTTGTTGCCAACGAAAGAGTTGTGATGAATTTTGTACGTAATCCCACTTCCAGGATTTCAATTGCTCCAAAAAGAATATTACGCAACTTTTTGTCAAACTCATACCGGTCTATGATAGTATTAAAACTTGTGCCATTGACGAAATGCCCCGTATTATTATCCAACATATCCACCCAATAGTATTTTAGGCGAAAATAGCTAATCCTTGCTAGATATGAAATAGCAATTTGTTCATCATTGAATTCCATTCCCTTTTCTTTGAGTCTGGTCAATTGTTCTTGTATGGTTCTTGGTCTCTGATTCATATGCCTTATATATAAAAAATGACTCGCTTGCAGTTCTAATGGGATGCAAACGAGTTCTGTTGCTGCAAAGATACAAAGATTCTTTTATAAAACAAACTTTTTGAAAAGAAAAATCACAAAAAGTAGATTCTTTTTACATAATTGATGGATTTTATCAAAGATGATACTTCGCCGATAGATTCGTTAGGTCGTGGCAGCCATAAGGTTTGGGTAAAGAGGAAAGAATAAATGCAAATATCTCTCAGAATATTTGTTAGTTTCAATTCTTTTTCGTATTTTTGCGGTGTAATAAAAATGATAGTGTTATGACGACAATAACAAGGGAACATCTTGAAGATGAGGTACTCAAGTCGATTCAGAAGAAAGCGGAGTCGATTATGCCAAAAGATGCCAAGGTTATCCTTTTCGGGTCAAGGGCTAGAAGGGATGCTAAAGCTGATTCCGACTGGGACATCCTTGTGCTTCTGAACAAGGATAAGATAGATGAGCAGGATCATGATAATTACACCTATCCTCTTTGGGAATTGGGATGGCAAATCAATCAGATGATTCACCCGATAGTGTATTCGATGAAGGATTGGCAGAGCAAAAAGGACAGTCCTTTTTATAATAATGTAGAAGAGGAAGGGGTAATGCTATGCTAGATAAAAAGGATAATGGTATGCCAACAGATAGCCGTTATTTTGCGCAAAAAGCGATAGATGCCGCAAATGAATTGTGGGATAAGGGCTTGATAGATGAAAATACTATTGAGCAATGGAAGCATGAGCATATGAGAACGCCTTATTCTGAATAAATGTATCAAACTTAATTGTTTAATCGTATTATGAATGCAACATTACAAAAGAAAAAGTTACAATCAGAGTTAGATAAGGCTATTCTCAATGTAAAGGAGGGGAATGTCAAGAACTTCGATACATTGGAGGATATGATGAACTATCTGGAAGCTTAGACATGAGTATAAAATGCCTGGTTAAGAAGAAAATCATTGAACTTTTTCATGTGGTTCAAGCACGGGCTGAAGGCCCAAAAACTCCTAGCCCAGGGCAACACCCTGGGTATTAAGATGTTGTATCCCTGCGCCCTGTAAGGGCAAAAGCCTTGAATATATGCTGCTTTATAACCAATTTTATTTGGGATTTGCAAGAAACTTTCCGATTTTCTTGCAAATCCCAATTCTTTTTATTACCTTTGCCGATGTCTTGCTGTGGATGGCTGGCGATGAGTCGCTGGCTAGGTAAAAATCCATGGCTTGGCCTATTTTAATAAGAAAGACGTGTACTGACGTTTTCTTCTGTTCAATTGAAACCTGGAAAATTTCAAAATGAGAGACAGAGGAAGGCTGTAGTGGACGACTACTCATCGTGTATATACGCGAGGCATAGGTGTGCCCTTTCCATTCGTATGGAGAGGGTGCGTCCTGTGCTACCAATATATGCAAGTTTGGCGTAGGTGTCTATTGCTTCAATCCTTGTTCTCATAGGTTTTTCCAGGACCTCAATTGGCAAGGATAAAGTAATATGATTCCTACGCTTTTCTTTTTATTATAGCCATTACAAACACGAACAATCTTCTCTGCTTAGGGAATCGGTGGAGCATATTTATAGGGCTAGGAGACACCGATATGGCAAAGAAAATAGATTTGGAAGCTTTGCGCCAGCAGATAAATGAGCTTCAGATTGATAAAGATTTGAAGCACGACTTGTTGGCTGCTATCAACAATAAGCAACGTTATGGACTTGTGTGGGAGGAGAGTTCCGAGGAAGCATGGGATGAAATGCAAGACAAACTTCCTGTTTTTGTTGAGGATGCCACCAAGCGTTTGGATTCTGCGCCAGAAGGTTCGCCTAACCATGTGTTGATAGAAGGTGATAACCTCAATGCTCTTGCTGCTCTTACTTATGCTTATGCAGGGAAGATAGATGTAATTTATATCGATCCTCCTTATAACACAGGTAATAAAGACTTTATCTACAATGATTCTTTTGTAGATAAAGATGATAGCTTTCGCCATTCTAAATGGTTGTCTTTTATGAATCGTCGATTGAAAATTGCCAAGAAGTTACTTTCTGAAAAGGGAGTGATTTTTATTTCTATTGATGATAATGAACAGGCTGATTTGAAATTGCTTTGTGATGAAATATTTGGAGAAAGAAATTTTGTAGCAAAGTGTGTTTGGCAATCAACAGCAGGTTCTAATACTGGTACTGATATAGTAACAGTAACAGAGTATGTATTTGTTTATTGTGCGCATAAAGAGTATTGTCAATTTGATGGGGTCTTGTCCTCAGAAGATGCGTTTAAATTTACTGATGAGTATGAAATGGAGAGAGGAAAGTATTCTTTGGATAAATTAGATAGGCGGCGAGTTGCTGGACATTACTCGGATGCCTTAAATTTTCCGATAGAAATGCCTGATGGTACATTGCGCTATCCTGGTGGAGGTTGTGAAAAATCAATGGAGGGATGGAATTATCTTTGGAGTAAGACAAAGGTTCGATGGGGCATAGAACATGATTTTATTGTTTTCAAAAAGACGAAGGGAATATGGAATGTCTATAATAAGAGATATTCAAGGGTTGACAATTCTGGTAATCCAATAGACCGCAGTTTTCCTTTTCGGAATTTGATTACTTCAGATGCGTTCAATACAGCACAAGGTACCGCAGAAATAACTTCCATATTTGGTGTACGTACTTTTGATTTTCCCAAACCTTCAAAGTTCGTTAAGCAATTACTTGAAATATCTGTAAGGACAAATAAAAATGCAACCATCCTCGACTTCTTCGCTGGCTCAGGCACTACTCTCCATGCAACGATGCAATTGAACTCAGAAGACGGCGGTCATCGCAGATGTATCTTAGTGACCAACAACGAGAATAACATCTGCGAAAAAGTAACCTACGAGCGAAACAAACGAGTCATTAATGGTTATACGAACCAGAAGGGTGAAGATGTCCCTGGCTTGACTCACAATAATCTTCGTTATTATAAAACGGAGTTTGTGCCTCGTAACCAAAGCAACTTCAAAAGTCGTCGAGCATTGATGGCTTCTCTCGTTGACCTCCTCTGCATCAAGAACAATATCTATCAAGAGCAAGAAACATTTGGAGGCAAGAAATTTAAGAAGAACGTATTGCGCTATTTTAAGGATGAGGCTGGACAGATGCTTGTTGTCCTCGACGAGCGTGTAGTCAGTATTATCATTCCGATGATAGCTGAGGTTGCGACTAGGCAGAATCCTTTGAAGGTTTATGTTTATAGTGATGGCGCATACGCATATGAGGACGAATTCCATAAAGTCATGCCTGTTATAGAACTGTGTGCCATGCCAGATGCTTTCTTGCAAGCTTTAGAAGGTGGAACGGATATTCTGCCAAAGCAAAAGTATAGTGAGGCTATGATGAAAGAGTTTCAGCAAAACGAGGCACTCGCCATGCAAAACGAGGAGGTTGTGAAAGAAGCTCTCAGCGACGACTATGATTATGTGTTGAAGGAGAAAGAAGATAATGTTACTAATGGCATAATAGACTAAGGAGGTAACGAAAATGATAGAACTACGAGATTACCAGAAAAAGGCGGTGCGTGAACTGAAACAGAAGATGATTGACATGCTCAATGATTCTGAAGACCGCCAAAAGTTGATATTCAAGGCTCCTACAGGAGCAGGAAAGACGGTGATGGTGAGTACCTTGCTGGATGAGCTGACTCGTGACCTACCTATGAATGGGCAGTGCCGATATTCTCGTGTAGCATGGGTTTGGATTGCTCCTAACAAGTTGCATCAGCAGAGTTATCGCTCCATGCGCAATTTCTTTAGTGAACGAAGGTCGTTGCGTCCTGTTATGTTTGATGAGTGTGATCATGTGGATGGTCTGCATCCTGGCGATGTGCTCTTTTTAAACTGGGAGAGTATCAATAAGGATAATGCCGTCATGATTCGTGACAATGAGCAGAACCGCACGCTCTACGAACTGATACGGAAGACCAAGATAGAGCAGCATCTGCCAGTGGTGGTTATCATAGACGAGGAACACATGTTTGCAGGACGTAATGCCAAGAAAAGCGAGATGGTATTGCAAGCTATCCAGCCACACATAGAACTTCGTGTATCAGCAACACCAGTCACCCAAAGCTATCATGCGGTTCTTGTGAAACGCCAAGATGTAATCAATGAAGAAATGATTAAGAAGGGCATAGAACTGAATCCGAATGTAAAGAGCAGTAAGGAACAGTCGGAGCTTACGGTGAACCAGCGTCTCTTGAAGAAGGCTCTCGAAAAGCGAAAGGAACTGGCTGAGGCTTACAAGGAATATGGCATCAATCCGTTGTTGCTTATTCAGTTGCCTAATGATAGCAGCGAATCTATGTCGTCGAAGGACAAGACTATCGCCGAGGAGATGCAAGCCTACTTAGAACAGGTTTGCGACATCAGCGTGGCAAATGGCAGGTTGGCAGTATGGCTATCAAAGGATAAATCGCCTAATCTTCAGAATATCACTCAGCCTGATGATATTTCCGAGGTGTTGCTGTTCAAGCAGGCCATAGCCTTGGGCTGGGATTGTCCTCGTGCATCCGTTCTTCTGATATTCAGAGAATTGCAGAGCATGACTTTTACCACTCAGACCGTGGGACGAATACTCCGAATGCCAGAGCAGCATTTTTATAAGAACGACATTCTGAACTATGGTTATGTTTATACCGACCTTTCGGCAGACATGATTAATATTGTGGGAGATGACATGAACTATATCAGCACCCTCTACGCCAATCGCAAGAAAGACTTGCCGAACATCACGCTCCGTTCCTATTATACGGATAAGCATGGGGCAACAAGAAACCGCTTGGGCTCCCAGTTCCGCAGCATCTTCTATAAGACCATGGAACGGGAATGGGAACAAAACCCATTGTTGCTCTTCTCTGTAGAAGATTTCTTTGAGGATGATGGTGAGACTGAGGATGCTGACGAGGCGAAAAAAATGGAGGCAGACATGGATGCCAAAATCAAGTTGAATCGCTACAATGCCAAGCGACATGGCGTGCAGACCGATGTATCAAGAATCTTGGTGGCTATCCCGAAGGACACCCCATTGACGGGTGATTCGGGCATTGTGGAGATAACAGACAAGGCAAGGTTGGCTCTGAACGCATCAGAATTGCAGAATCTCTTTACGCTCTTCTGCCGTAAGAATGTGGGTGGGTTCTCCAAATTTGACAGTACGCCAGTCTTACAAGGAGCCATCGAGAGTGCCTTGGAGGAATACCTGCAAGTCTTTTCGATGGATGTGCCTAAGGTGGTGCTCTATCATCAGAACCGTCCGCGCTTCGAGGAACTGATACGCAAGGCGTTGGTTACCTACGAGGCTACGCTGAAGAAAAATGCCAAGGAGGTGTCGATGGAATATCAGCAGTCTGTATGGCAAGTGCCGGAGACTCGTCTCTATAATGCGGCAATGGTGAGAACCACGGAAGGCGAAATCTTCAACCATGCCTTGTATCCTTATTTTGAGCAGATTACGGCATCGAAACCCGAGCAAGAGTTTGCACGTTGGTTGGATGACAAGATGGAATATGTGGAGTGGTGGTACAAGAATGGAGACGAGGGAAAACAGCATTTCGCCGTGCCTTATACGGATTCGGGGAGTAGAAAACGTTGTTTCTATGTGGATTTCATCGTCAGATTGAAGTCGGGTACCATCTGCCTCTTCGACACCAAAACCAAGGGCAGCGATGCGGATGCGCCAGAAAAGAACAATGCCCTCTTGGATTACATCTCCAGTTATCAAGCTACAGGCAAGAAGATTGTGGGTGGCGTGCTCATCAAAGACGAGGGTACGAGCAACTGGTATTATCCTGGAGGCGTTATCGAGAACACAGACAATATAGATGGGTGGTCGGCATTGCATCTGGAAACCCTATAATATAATAAGGTAATCATATATAATAAGGTATGAAGAAAAGCTTGGACAGAACATTCCTGAACTATGGAATCAGGCAGGAAGACATGCAACTCATAGAGAGTGCATGCCAATCGGAGGGTATAGATGCGGAATGGCTCAAGGATTATATCCTCAAGCCTTTCCATGAAGAGCGTAATAACCAAAATGAGTCAAGTCTTGAGGAAAAGAAGGTGACGAAAATACTCAAGAAGGCTCTCAAAGAAATTAAGAAGTAATGAAACTGAAGCGTATCTACATAGAGAATTATAAGACCTACAGAAAGTTGGACTTAAACTTAGAGGTAACGAGCGACCGTCCCATCATCTTGATAGGTGGTGCCAACGGTTGTGGTAAAACTACGCTCTTCGATGCCATCTATTCTGCACTCTATGGATTGAAGATATCCAACAAACGACAGTTTGAGGAAATCTTCAATTCGGGGGTAAAGAACGAGAGCGGTATAGAAGGCAAGACCATCATGCTGGAGATTACTTTCTCTGGGATGGTTTTGGGGCAAGAAACGCCTTATCGGTTGTGTCGTGCCTATCGGTTTGTGGATGGCAAGATACAGGAGAGCAACGTGCTCAATATGAATGGTAACAGTTATCCTTACGGTTCTGGTTCCACAGCTATCCAACGTAGCAACAATGAAGCGATAGTCAACAAGATTATTTCTGCCAATCTGCCTGCTGAATTGAGCAACTATTTCCTCTTTGATGCTATGAAGACTTCCGACCTCGTGAAGGAAGAACAAATCAACAAGCTCATCATGAAGAACATCAATTCGGTGATGGGTTTCAATAAATACACTCAGTTGCAAAATGCAGCCTCGGCTTATCTTGATGAGAAGAAGGCGGAACGCTTGGAGAACGAAAACCTGCGTGCCGAATACCTGAAACTGACCAAGCAGAAGGTGGAGATGGAAAGGGATGTGGCAAGTCTCAACGATGCTTACAACGATGCATTGAACTATGCCAACGACCACAAACAGCAATATGAGCAACTGAAAGAAGGTAGAAACTCTGACGAGGTGATACGTGACAAGATGCGCCAGATAGAGGAGAGCATCAACAGTTACTATCAGAAGGAGAAGGAATACAGACAGGATGCCGAGGCTATCTCCAAAGATTTAGAGTGGAAAGTAATCATGCCAAAGGTTGCCAATAGCATCAGTACCGAGGTGGAACTTATTCTGAACGAGAAGGAGGTGGTGGCTTCTGCAAGGGGTAATATCCTCAATGACCAACAGATAGAAAAGGTTACCCAGGATGTAATACGATTGCTTAAGGAGAAATACCCGCAGGTAGGCGAGGTTTCTATTGCCGAGATTATTAAAGAAATCAAATGTGAGCAAGACAACAGCGATGATTATAATGACAAATATGGTTTTCTGAGTGATGCTGATGTCAATGTGTTGAGAAACCTGGTTCAGCAATCATATTCCAATCCTTTTCTTTCGCTGGATGAGAGACGTGAAAGCTTAAACTTAGAGTTGGCGGATATTCCAAAGAAACAGGAACAATTGGAAGAATATAAACGTGCCTTGACTGGTCACGATTACAGCATCATCGAACTCTATGAAAAAAATGACAGGAAGATAGAGGAATTGAAGGCAAAAATCGTGGAACAGAAGAATGCTATCAAGGAAATGGAGAGGAAGATTTCTACTTACGATTATGACATGCCACAAGTGCCAGATCCTCAGTATGATATGTTATGCAAACTGCCTGGTTTCTTCAAGTCGCTTTCCTGTAAGTTACTCAAGTCGAAGAAGGCAAGTATCGAGCGTATGATGAAGGAGCAGTTGAACATCAACTTGGTGATTTATGCTGGTTACATCGGTAGGGTAGAGCTTTCGGCAGATGATTCGGAGGAAATCTCGTTCAAGATATTCCACAAGAATGGTAATGAAATTTATCTGAGTCAGTTGAATGCTGGTGCCAAGCAAACTGTGATGCAGGTGTTACTGAAAGTCCTGTATGAACTGGGTGATTACGACCCTCCTGTAATGATAGATACTGTAATGGGTGTTCTTGACAAGGAGAGTCGTGAAGTTATCATCAACCGTTATTTTCCGGATTTGGCTCATCAAACCATCCTGTTAAGTACTGATACGGAAATAACAACAGAGACTGATTTCAAGAAGATCGTGGCTTATGTGGCAAGAACTTATACTTTGCATAGAGACCAGGAAAGGCAGTGTACTACTGTCAGCGATGATTACTTTGGATTACAAACTTACGAATTCTAGTAGAAATGAATGTACAAGATATAAAACTTGAGGGAATGAGAATTCTGGAAGGAACTCATGATTTGCTTGAAGAAGTGAAATATGCTATCGAGCAGAAACTGAACCTTTCGGATTACTCAGATATGGTTCGCCCTGTAGTATTGAACTTTACTACGGTTATGCGAATCTGTCTTCTTGTTGGATTGAGCGATAAGACACCAAGAAGTAAGTCAAAAGTAGAGAAATTGCAAACCTCTGCTGGTATGCAGCCATTGGGTGGTTCTTTCTTCACCAAGTCAAATATAAAGGAGGTCTTCGTGGCTCTTATCAAGATGCGTTATAGTGATATTGATGCCGACTGGCAGAATTCTACTTTTCTGAGCAAGGTGCTTTTTAGCGAAATGATGAGGGGTAAGAGTATCTTGATGGAAGAAGGTGGTATTGATGAATGGCTGCACTTCTCTCCGTTGAGAGGTGGAAAGTCGTTGATGGATATTCCTGAGTTGAATCTTTATATCGGTCAGTATGAGGATGGAATGGATGCGGCTTTAGACATCAACAGTACTGCTATTTCAAATACACAGATATTGATAGCAGGAACTACTGGTTCGGGTAAGTCAAACTTATTAGCTGTCCTCATCAATCAAATCAGAATGGCATCGGCTGATACCTACTATCCTGTCAACTTTCTCTTGTTCGATTACAAGGGGGAGTTCTCTGATCATGCCCATGCCGATTGGCTGTCGAAGTTTGAGACCGATTCCTCTGCCATCTTGAATCCGATGGAGAAACCTTTGCCGTTTACTCCGTTCAAGGACTTTACTGGCAGACCTATCAATGAAATCCACCTGTATTCCACGACCTTGGCAAATGCCATCTGTGCTATATCTTCCGCTAAGATTGGTGCTTTGATGGATAACAGACTGAGCGAAGCTATCATCAATGCCTACAAGGCAAAGAACCAGAAACCAATCACCTTTCAGGAAGTTTTTGATCATTATACGATGTTGATGCCCGAGAAGAAACAGGGTGATATGGATAGTGTAAAATCAGTCTTAAACCAGTTGATTCTGAATAATATTTTTGCAGAGGAAGACAAGGTAGATTTGGTGAAAGGTTGTTATATTATCAATTTAGGAAAGTTTGACAAGGAAGGTATCATGGCAAAGGCTATCGTATATTTCGTGACATCTAAGTTGAACAATATCTATGAGCAACTGCCTCCACAGGCAAAGAATGAGGACAGGGTGGAACTACGCCATTTCACCATCATTGATGAGGCTCACTATATGCTTGGTTTCGATAACAAGCCTTTACAGAACTTGATAGCTGTGGGTAGAAACAAGGGTATGAGCATCATCCTTGCTACACAAAATATGGATTCGTTTAAGAAAGCCTCTTTTGATTTCTATGCCAATGCCCAATATCCTCTCATTATGAAGCAACAGCAACAGAATGATGGAGTGTTGAAGGATTTGTTTGGTGTGAGTGGCATAGCTCTGCAGGAGCTGAAGCAAGCTATTGCTGGCTTGCAGAAGGGTGAACTGATAACCAAGGATACCCAGGCTATGACCCTCGGCATCGGCAAACATTGGAAGAAAATTAAGGTTACTCATCTTATTTGATAATGGATAAAGATATAGACTATTATCTGGGTGCTTTTGAAAAGATGAAAAGGGCGCTTATGCGGGACGTAAAAGCTCCGCATAAGCCCCTTTTGCTCTTGGCTATTTTAAATCTTTGCCAGCGAGGTACCATAAAAGATAATCATATCGTTCTTTCAAGTGAGTTGGTTGGGGAGTTTAAAAGGTTATGGAGATTGTATATTGGTGAACAGAATACAGGTGGTAGTATTTTTGTTGCAGAGGGATTGGCTATGGATATTCCTCATAGTTATCCTTTTAAATGTAGCATAGAGAATCTCTATTATCATTTGCAGCATGAATCCTTTTGGCGATTGGTAAAAAATGAGAAAGGCAAAGAAAGGAAGTTTTATTCTAGCTTAAAGTCTTTGCGTGATGTTTTTGCTTATGCAGAAATAGACCAGGAATTATATGATTTAATGGTTAATAGAGAGTCTGCTGTAATACTGGAGTGTAAGCTTCGGGAACTCGTATAAACTAATCCCGACGTATTTATGAATGCTTGCTAGGAGTAAAAATATTATACGAATCTTTTGCTCTTACAGGGCGCATTGCTGATTGCGAGTGTACCCAGGGTGCTGCCCTGGGCTACGAGCTTTTGGGCTTTCAGCCCGTTCCTGAACCACCTGCAAAGTTCTATTTTATGTTCGACCTTTCAAGTATTGTGCGCATAGCACGGTAGCGAGGATCTTTTTGATGTCTCGCTTGGGACTAATATCATATTTGCGCTCAGTTTCGTCTGCCATTTCTTGGAAACGACGAGCCTCTTCACCATAGAGTGTTGGTATTGCTTTTATTGGTTGAGCCATAATCCTTCCGATTTTAGTTCTTCTATAAATTCATCAAAATCAGTAGCCTTGCCTGTCCTTTCGTACTCCGCTTCAATGGCTTCAATCCTAGCCACGGCTTCTTCTTCATTAGCCGGATGCCAGCCAATTGGATATCTTTTCTCCTTCATAAGCTCTTTCCTTTATAGTTTTCTTTTGAATTGTCTGATCAGATATCTAGGGCTTCTTCTCATATCCCATAAATCTACGAAAATGACGAGGTCGTTGGCTTCGTCGTAGCGATAGATAATCTTCCAATTCTCTTTGATAATCGCACTATGGTAAGGGCGGTGGAATCGCTTAAGCAATGGTTCTCTGGGTGAAGAAAGAGGATGAAGCATCAGGCGATGCTTGATGTCTTTATACTCATTATGGAATCGCTTTACTGTGGTCTTACCGAATTCTACTAATCCATAGTCGATAACAGTCTTTAATTCCTTTTTGAAATAAAGTGTTAATCTTATGCTAGCCATGGATATTGTGCAATTAGTTCTCTTTCAAAATCTTCAGCATCAATATATTGCCCATTCTCATACTCCGCCTCAATAGCTTCAATCCTAGCCATGGCTTCTTCTTCATTAGCCGGATGCCAGCCAACAGGAATCTTATTCCAGTCAATATCTTCTTCTGCACATTCATCCTCGGGAAGTGCTATGGCGGCATTTCCGTGATAGGCTGGTGCAGGCTCTGCTGCGAAAGCTGCATCTTTCTGCTCTTCTGGCAATGTATATCTTTTCTCTTTCATAAGCTTGCGTATTTTATCTGCTGCAAATTTACGATTATTATCTGAATCATGCAAGAAAAATGGGAGAAATGTTTTATAAAGTATCTTATAATCAAGGTTTTTGCTCTTTATTGGGCTTGGGGACGGTTCTGAAAAAAAAAAGTCACAATATCCGGCAGATGGTGCTGGGTATTGTGACTTTGCTTTTTGTTATATGTGTTTATTCGATACTCTCTTCTATCGACTTCAATACGTAGTCGAGTATCTCATCGGGCCTTGAACTTTCAATACCTTGAAGGAATTGAGGTGAATCTTTCCGTCACTACATCGTCCTTGCCCAGAAGGAGTCCGCAACTCTCGATGGGAGCGTCCTTTTGTCTTGCTCGATAATAACCTTGATTACGTTGTCGTTAATCTTCATAAGCTATAGCGAAAATAATCACTGATAAATAATCACTAAATCTTAGTGGTGTTTCAAATCACACGCAGCCTGCTCATAGTCGATGAGATGATCGATGGTAGGGTGGTCGCCGCAGATTTCGCAGGATGCACGCTTCTTTACCTTGATGTTGCGGAAGTTCATCGTCTTGGCATCGAAGGTGAGCAATCGGTCGGTGAGCAGTTCGCCCACACCGAGGAAGTACTTCAACGCCTCGGCAGCCTGGATGGTTCCGAGCATACCAGCGATGGCACCAAGGACTCCTGCCTGGCTACTGGTAGGAACAGTGCCTGCTGGAGGTGGCTCCTTGAAGAAACAACGGTAACAAGCCGTGCCTGGAAGATGGGTGAAGGTCTGCCCCTGGAATCTCAGGATGCCGCCATGCGAGAATGCCTTGCCCAGTCGCACACAGGCGTCATTGATGAGGAACTTCACCGGGAAGTTGTCGGTGCAATCAATGACAAAATCCCATGGCTTGATGATTTCCTCGGCATTGTCTGAGGCGAGGAAGGTATGGTAGGTTGTTACCTCCACATCAGGATTGATGGCAATCATCTTCTCCTTGGCGCTTTCCACCTTAGGGGTGTTCAAGTCCTTGGTCTGGTGGATGACCTGTCGTTGCAGGTTGCTGAGGTCAACCACATCGGCATCCACGATACCGATATGTCCCACGCCAGCCGCAGCGAGGTAGAGGGCAACTGGGGAACCCAATCCTCCGGCACCAATGATGAGCACCTTGGCATTGAGGAGCTTTTCCTGTCCCTCGAGGCCTACATCCTGAAGGAGGATGTGGCGGCTGTATCTCTCTATCTGTTCTTCTGTTAAATCTATCATTTTATTGTACTTTATGTCTTTTTTCTTTAGTAAAAAATTACTTTGTATAGCAGTTTATGCTCATACAGCAGTATAGAAAAAGGTCGCAAACAATTAACAGCTTGCGACCTTTGATATTCTTTATAAGAACCCGAATTATAATCCCGAATCCGGAAGTATAATTCTCTAATTCTCAAATTCTTGATTTACTCGATAACTACGAGTGCATCCTCTTCGAGCACAGCCTGACCAGGCTTAACGCAGATAGCAGTAACCTTACCATCCTTCTCAGCCTCGATGTTGTTTTGCATCTTCATAGCCTCGAGAACGACAACAGTATCACCTGCCTTTACCTCCTGACCAACAGCTACCTCGATGCTGGTGATAGTACCAGGGAGAGGAGCCTTTACAGCGTTGGCTGTGTTTACGTTGGCAGCTGGAGTAGCCTCAGCATCATCAGATGCAGCAGCTGGCTGACCAAGCACAACCTTCTTCTTCTCTGGCTCAGCTTCCTGTTCCATCTCAACCTTGTAAGCTTCGCCATTCACGTTCACGCTTGCGATGTTACCCTCAACAGCGTCAATCTGAACCTTGTATTCTTTTCCGTCAATTGTATATTTAAACTCTTTCATTTCTATTACATTATGGTTTAGCTGTTAAACTCAAGAACTTGGCGTTCCACATCGTCTGACGTGGCTTGATAGTGATGATGCCAGGCTCCTTGTCGTGTACGTTATTGCCCTGGTACTCATAGAGTGCCATGGCAATCGCAGCATAAATATTCTTATCCATTTATTCTAATGTTTAATTGTATCATTACATTGGCATACAGCCATGCTTCTTAGCTGGCAAGCTCTGACGCTTGGTAGCGAGCTGAGCCAAACCACGGCAGATGCGGAAACGGGTGTTACGTGGCTCGATGACATCATCGATGTAACCATACTGAGCTGCCTGATATGGATTAGCAAACTTGTCAGTATACTCCTGCTCCTTCTCAGCCAGGAATGCCTTTACATCCTCGCCAGCTTCCTTCTTAGCCTTAGCTTCCTTACCACAGAGAACGGCAACGGCACCGCTGGCACCCATTACGGCAATCTCTGAAGATGGCCAAGCGAAGTTCAAGTCAGCGCGCAACTGCTTGCAACCCATCACGATGTGGCTACCACCATAGCTCTTACGCAATGTGATAGTAATCTTTGGCACGGTAGCCTCGCCGTAAGCGTAGAGCAACTGTGCACCGTGGAGGATGACAGCGTTGTACTCCTGACCTGTACCTGGCAAGAATCCTGGTACGTCTACGAGAGATACGATAGGAATATTGAAGGCATCGCAGAAACGAACGAAGCGTGCTGCCTTGCGGCTAGCGTTTACATCGAGTACACCTGCGTAAGCTGCTGGCTGGTTGGCTACGATACCAACGCTCTGACCATTGAAGCGGGCGAAACCAGTGATGATGTTCTTGGCGAACTTAGGCTGAACCTCGAAGAACTCTCCGTTATCGGTTACAGCACCAATCACCTTATACATATCGTATGCCTGGTTTGGATCGTCTGGGATAATCTCGTTCAGAGTATCGTCCATGCGGTCGATTGGGTCTGTGCACTCAACGCGTGGAGCCTCTTCTGTATTGTTGCTAGGGATGTAAGAGAGCAGGCTCTTGATCATCTCGATAGCCTCTTCCTCAGTCTTAGCAGCGAAGTGGGTTACACCACTCTTGGTTGCATGAACAGATGCACCACCGAGGTGCTCTGCATCGATATCCTCACCAGTTACGGTCTTGACAACCTTAGGACCAGTCAGGAACATATAAGAAGTCTGCTCCTTCATGATGATGAAGTCGGTCAAACCTGGAGAGTAAACGGCACCACCGGCGCAAGGGCCCATGATAGCAGAAATCTGTGGGATGACACCAGAAGCGAGGATGTTGCGCTCGAAAATCTCACCATAACCAGCGAGGGCGCAGATACCTTCCTGAATACGGGCACCACCTGAGTCGTTCATGCAGATAACAGGTGCACCCATAGTCATAGCCATATCCATTACCTTGCAGATCTTCTGTGCCATAGTCTCAGAGAGTGAACCACCATTTACGGTGAAGTCCTGAGCATATACGTAAACCAGACGGCCGGCTATAGTAGCGCTACCAGCTACAACACCATCACCGAGGTACTGCTTCTTCTCCATGCCAAAGTTAGTGCAACGATGCAACTTGAACATATCATACTCCTCGAAACTGCCGGCATCTACCAACATTTCGATACGCTCACGAGCGGTATATTTGCCACGTGCATGCTGCTTCTCGATGGCCTTCTCGCCACCGCCAAGACGAGCCTGTTCGCGCTTAGCGATCAGCTCCTTAATCTTTTCTACTTGTTTGCTCATAATTGATTATTATGTATTATTTCTTTATTCTTTATAGAATGGTTTCCTGAATCCATGGGATGAACGGACGAACCGTCATCGCATAATTCGGGCGCAAAGATACGAAAAAAACCGCAGATAGCGAACTATCTACGGTTAAATATTTAGAATAATGTGAAAAATCACTATTATTTGGTCCTAAAATTCCAAAAGAATGCGGGCATTAAGCTGTCTGCCGGTAAGATAATTAGGTACGGCGTATTGCTGACTGGTTACATCTGTCACCCAGTAATAGCTGTTTACGTTGTCTATGCCGAAGAGGTTGAGACAATCTACCCCCAGCATCACATTCTTCAGGAAGGTCTTCTTCTCCCGGCGGCTGTTGTCGAGCAGCTGATAACTCATACCGATATCTGCACGGCGATAGGCAGTGGCACGGAAACTGTTGGTCTCCAGCTCTCTGTGGGGTGCTGCAAAAGGAAGACCATCGGCAAAGGCGAGTTTCAAAGACATGCGCCACTTCTTGCTGCCCGGGAAATAATCGGTGAAGAAGAGGTTTACCGCATAACGCTGGTCGGTAGGCAAAGGGATGCTCTTGCCACCCAGTTTCATCTTGGTATCCATGAGCGAAAGACTGAGCCAGGAATCGGTACCCGGAACAAATTCTCCGTAGAGTTTGAAATCGAGTCCTGCCGCATGACCGCTGCATTCGTTCTGTCCGTAATAAACTACCTTCACGTTACTAACCGAATAAGGAACCAGATTGCTCAAAGCCTTGTAATAGGCTTCGGCAGAGAATTTATAGCGTTGGTCTCCTAGCTTGAACCTATAGTCGTAGCCGGCGATGAAGTGGATGCTTCGCTGGCTCTTGATTTTCTTGTTCAGCGATGCGATGGTTATGCCGTTCACCGTAGATGTATCTCTCAATTCCTTGAAGAATGGAGCCTGATAATACAGACCTGCCGCAAAACGGAGAGTTGTATTCTCATGGTTGGCTGGTATGATGGCGAGCGACAGACGAGGACTCACGATGGTTTCTCTGTTGAAGTTCCAATGACTCATTCTGATACCATAGTTCAGGGTGTAATGTGTCTGTCCGTTCCCGGTACTGTCGGCTGTTCCTCCCGAAAAACGGTAGGTGTCCTGGATATAAGCTTCCATTCGGTTGGCATTCAGTTCGTTGCGAGCCTTCAGTGAATAAACCATATAGAGGTCTTTGCCATTGTGAGGAATACTGTATCCTGCGGAATCACGCATCTCATATTCTACTGAATTCTCCTCGATATGTTCACGCTTCAGACTTACTGCGGCCTCCATCTGATGTTTCTTCACCTTGTGCTTGAGCATCAGTTTGGCACTCATCACGCGGGCTGTGAGATAGTTTCGGGCATGTTCGAAATAGGTACCTACACCCAGGTTTTCTGAAGTCTCGGTTTCGTCGAGCCAGTATTGTCCCTGAATGTCATATTTCTCCTGTTCCTTGGTATAGAAAGCACTGCCCAGAAGCGAGAGACTGGTGTTGGCTGTAAACTGGCGGGTAATGCCGAGTGTACCGAAGTAGGTGAGGAAGCGGTCTTTCTCCTGACCGTCAAAATATACTCTGAAGCTCTTTACGTTTTCCATTGTTCCGAACTTCGTTTCTCGGTCTTCCGGTTCGAAGTTGTAGTGATTATCAGAGATGTAGCCTATGAAGTCAAGCTTCCAGCGTTTGTTGGGCTGGTAACTCAGATAGGTCTGATAGTCCAGATAGTTTGGCTTGTATTCGCCTTTGGTTTCCATCGAACCGAGCAGGTAAGAGGTAGTTTTGTAGCGCACGCTGTTGAGCCATGAAAGTTTCTGGGTTCCCAGACCGATGTATGCGTCAGCACCCAGCAGACTGGCAGCCAGACTGCCTTCAACCACCGGCTTCTTGCTTTTTGCTTTCAGGGTTTTGTAGGTGATGTCGAGAGCCGAACTCATCTTGTCTCCGTATTTGGCAGCATATCCTCCGGTTGAGAAACCGATTTTATCTACCATATAAGGGTTGATGACGGAGAGGCCTTCCTGCTGTCCGCTGCGAACCAGGAATGGGCGGAATACTTCTACGTTGTTGATGTATACTGAGTTCTCATCGAAGGCTCCGCCACGCACATTGTATTGCGAAGAGAGTTCGTTGTGGGTACTCACGCCAGCCTGTTGCTGAACCAGACTTTCCACCCCATTTCCGTTGGCAGATGGCGTCATCTTCATGTCCTTAGTCTTCAGCTCCTGTATCTGGTCCGACTGTATTTTCTCTCCCTTGATATTCACCTCATCGAGGGTGGTGGATGCTTCGCGAAGTACCACCTGCAGGGTTTGTTTTCCTCGCGGTCTTCTCAGCACTTTTGTTTTTGTCTTGAAGCCGATATATGAGAATTTTACAACCACGCTGTCTGCAGAATGCAGTTTGAGGCTATAGTCTCCCTTGAGCGAAGTAACGGCAGTCTTTCCCTGGCTAGCCACCGAAACGATGGCAAACTCCAGTGGCTGGTTGTTCTCGTCTACCACTTTGCCGTGAAGGGTAAACTCCTGCGCCATCATCTTTATAGTTGCGATGAGGCATATTGTGAGTATCAATAATCTATTTTTCATACTTTTATTAACGAGAAAAACTGAAAAATATTGTAGATGGTTGCAAGTTTTGATGAATGTCACTGGTTGTAATGCATTTGCGTCAGCCAGATTTGGCAGTCATGACGAGACCATAACTACATCAACCTTTATGATTGATGTAGCAAAGATACATTCTTTTCTGTTTCATAGCTATGCGATTTGTGACAATTGTGTGGATTCGGGAAATAAAGTTGGCAAAAATTATATTTTTATGCCTTATCTTGAAATTCGAAGAAATATTTCCGAAGAATAGAAAATTATCTCCGAAGGATAAAATGATATCTCCGAAAGAGAATTGTCTCCTGATTATATATCCCGGCACAGATTGCTGCAGATGATTTTCTGTTGCATGCAGAACAGAATTTTGGATGTGATTTTTGGGAGGTGAAGGTGAAGGGTGTATTTTTAATCTTTATATTATATTCTTTTTTTTAGGGTTTTTCCGATTTTTGACCCTAGGGTCTTTTTCGGTTTTTACCCTAATCCTTCACGCGTATATATAAAAAAGAGTTTTCAAACCTTCACCCTTCACCTTTTTGGCGATTCTTTTGATGATCAGAGAGTTACGGGTGAAGGGTGGTGAAGGCACTTCTTTGCTTTCTTTAAACACTTTTTTGCATTTGGGCATTCTAAGGAGAGTTTGGTTGGGAAAGGAGAAATATGAACTTGTTTAGGAAAAGAGAAAGGAGATTATAAAAAAAGCCCGATAAAAGTGCACTTTTATCGGGCTGGAATTGTTATGATTATTTACTTGTTAAATGCATAGAACAAACCATCATTCATAGCCATGCGGACCTGGTATAAACCATTGGCATCTGCTGGGACGTTGATCTTCTCGCCACTTGGCAAGCAAGCCTGGATGCTGCCATCCTCGTTGAAGCTGAAAAGCTCACGGATATCGCCATCCTTGCTGTATGACCAACTCTTGTGCTTCTTGTCGAACACAAAGTATGATTTCTCACCATCTGGGTCGGTAATCTCGTAGCCATTCTTCAATGTCTTGATGGCATACATGCGACCATCCTTACCCATTACGTCCTTAGTAGTTCCTACCTGACCAATCACCTTGTTGCCTGTCCAGAACTCGATAGAGTTGAGAACGAGAAGGTCTGCAACTGAACATACTGCGTAAGCTGGAGAGATAAGCACGAAGATAATCTCGTTTACAAACTTGTTGTCTGTTGCTCTCTTGTTCCAGTTAAGTACGGAATTTGTCAGACTAAATGAGCCGATGCAAGAACTGAAAGTCAAGGCGCCCAACAGGACTGCGATGACAGGTTTAGTTAAATTTTTCTTCATAGTCATAAATTAATTTATATGTTGAGTATCTTTTACTTCGCAGACTCAAACTCGCGCAAGAAACGAGTATCGTTCTCAGAGAAGAGACGAAGGTCGCTCACGCGATATTTCAAGTTGGTGATACGCTCAACACCCATACCGAAGGCATAACCCGTATAGACATTGCTGTCGATACCGCAAGCCTCAAGATCATGAGGGTCAACCATACCGCAACCTAAAATCTCAACCCATCCGGTATGCTTGCAGAAGTTGCAACCCTTACCGCCACAGATGTTGCAGGAGATATCCATCTCGGCACTGGGCTCTGTGAATGGGAAGTAGCTAGGACGGAGACGAATCTTGGTATCTGCACCAAACATCTCACGGGCAAAGGTAAGGAGCACCTGCTTGAGGTCGGTGAAACTTACGTTCTTATCTACATAGAGACCTTCTACCTGATGGAAGAAACAGTGAGCGCGGGCGCTGATAGCTTCGTTACGGTAAACGCGGCCTGGGCAGAGCACACGGATAGGTGGCTCATGGGTTTCCATATAGTGAGCCTCGTCGCCTGAAGTATGGCTGCGGAGGAGCACATTCTTGGTAACATCGTCAGAGTTGGTCTTCTCTATAAAGAAGGTGTCCTGCATATCGCGGGCTGGGTGGTCGGCAGCAAAGTTGAGCATCGTAAATACGTGCTTGTCGTCATCTACCTCAGGACCCTGGAAAAGGGTAAAGCCCATGCGAGCGAAAATGTCGATAATCTGATTCTTCACTACGGTGAGTGGATGGCGGGTACCGAGTGCTACAGGGTAGGCGGTACGGGTCAAGTCGATATCATCGCTTGATGCCTCGGCTTCTTCCATCTGCTCCTTCAGTCCGTTGATCTTCTCAAGGGCTGCGTTCTTCAGTTCGTTGATTTTTACTCCAACCTCTTTCTTCTGGTCGGCTGGCACTGTGCGGAAGTCGGCCATAAGGGCGTTAATCTCGCCCTTTTTGCTCAGATACTTGATTCGAAGCTGCTCTACTTCTTCTGCGTTTTGGGCAGTCAAAGTGCTCACTTCTTTCAAGAGTTCGTCTATTTTTTCTAATAACATATCTATATTTTTATCTTTTTTGACTGCAAAGATAACATTTTTTGGTTAAAAGATGAAATAATTCAAAAGAAAGTTGTACTTTTGCATGGAAAATTTGAGAAATTTAATAGGTTTATGAAAAAACTCTGTTTATTAACGGTGTTAATGGCGGTGCTTACCATCGTTTGTTTCACGTCTGTGGGATGTACAGACAAGAAGCCTGCGCCTGCCATTGATTCGGCTTCATCCGACTCGGTGATTGCCGACACCCAAGCGATGGACTCTACAGAAGAGCTGATAGAGGAGACTCCGATGCCAAAGGCGGCTGACGAGCTTTTTGATGATTTTGTGTTTAATTTTGCAGCTAACAGAAAGTTGCAGAAAAGTCGTATTGTCTTCCCGCTGCCGGTATATCACGGTAAGAAACTGACCAAGAAGATAGAAAAAAATCATTGGAAGATGGAGCATTTCTTCATGCGCCAGGATTATTACACGCTGATCTTTGATAATCAGAAACAGATGAAACTGATGAAGGATACTACTATCGATCATGTAGTAATAGAAAAGGTGTTCTATAGTAGAAAGACTGTTCAGCAGTTTGTGTTTAATCGCATCAATGGTCAGTGGATGATGACTAGCATCTGCTACAAGCCTATTTATCAGAATAATAATGCCAGTTTCCTGAAGTTTTACGGCCATTTTGCTACTGATACCGCTTTCCAGGCTCGCCACATCCATAATCCGGTGAAGTTTACCGGTCCTGATCCTGATGATGATTTCAGTACGATGACAGGCGATATAGAACCGGAAACATGGCCTGCCTTTGCGCCTCAACTGCCTCACGGCATGATTTACAATGTAATCTATGGTCAGAAATATACCGAGAGCAACCAGAAAATCTTCGTGATTCGTGGTATCGCCAATGGTATGGAAACCTCTCTTACTTTCAAAAAAAATGGAGGAAAATGGGAACTGATCAAACTGAATATGTAGCTTTTTAGTTAGTAGTAATAGTTTAACCAGATATGAAGGATATTCGTAACTATGGCCTTTTGGCTCACAATACATTCGGGATTGATGCTAAATGCAGCAGATTTCTGGAGTATGAATCGGTAGAGGAAGCCCGACAGATAGTGGGCTTGCTGACAGAGGCAGATCAGCCACTGCTCATTTTGGGCGGTGGTAGCAATCTCTTGCTGACCGGTGATTATGCAGGTACAGTGCTCCATTCGGCTATTATGGGTATTGAGGTTCTTGACAACAAGACTTTGGCAGTTGCAGAGGGGGATGATGCTTTGTGCAATCCGGATTGGGTATTCCTTTCCTGTGGTAGTGGTGAGGTGTTTGATGATGTGGTAGCTTATGCCGTAGAGCATGGCTATCATGGAGCTGAAAATCTGAGTATTATTCCGGGTGAAGTAGGTGCCAGTGCGGTTCAGAATATTGGTGCCTATGGTGTGGAAGCCAAGGATATTATATATAAGGTGGAAGCGGTTGAGATAGCTACGGGCAGGGTAGTGGTGTTTGATAATGCTGACTGCGAGTATAGTTACCGTCAGAGTAAATTTAAGTATGAGTGGAAGGATAAGTATCTGGTGACGCATGTGATTTACTGTTTGCAGAAGACCTTCCGTCCGGATCTGGATTATGGTAATATCCGTTCTGCGCTCGAGGCTAAGTGTATTGCTGAGCCTACAGCCCAGCAACTTCGTGATGTCATCATAGAAATTAGAGAGGCAAAATTGCCTGATCCTAAGGTGTTGGGTAATGCAGGCAGTTTCTTTATGAATCCTATTGTAGAGAAGGCTAAGTACGAAGAACTGGCTGCTCTTTATCCGGGTATGCCTCATTATACAATCGATGATTCTCATGAAAAGATTCCGGCTGGTTGGATGATTGATCAGTGTGGCTGGAAAGGAAAGAGTCTGGGACGGGCCGGTGTGCATGATAAGCAGGCACTGGTGCTAGTGAATCGTGGCGGCGCTACGGGCGAGGAAATCGTAAAACTCTGTGAGACCATCCAGGAGGATGTGAAGCAGAAGTTTGGCATAGAGATTCATCCGGAAGTGAATGTTAAGTGAAGAATTCGGTTGTTTTCAGAAAAATATTTGATAATTAATGAAGGTAACTTTGTTAGGTACAGGCACATCGGGCGGTGTTCCTTCGTTGGGATGTAACTGTGAAGTGTGCCGAAGTACGGATCCGCATGATAAAAGATTGCGCAGTGCAGCAATAATAGAAACGGAGAATACCCGTATTCTGATAGATGCCGGACCTGATATCCGACAGCAGTTGTTGCGTGTGCCTTTCAGAAAGATAGATGGCGTCCTGATTACGCATATCCATTACGACCATGTTGGTGGTATTGATGATTTGCGCCCTTTCTGTATCTTTGGTGATATTAATATCTATGGCGATGAAATCGTTACTGCGGGGCTGCCTCATACGATGCCTTACTGCTTTCCGAAGAATGCAGAAAAACTCTATCCGGGAGCTCCTAAACTTAAATTGCATACCATTCATCCGCATGAGCATTATCAGATAGGTGACATTGAGTTTCTTCCTATCCGTGTGATGCACGATAAGATGCCTATTCTCGGCTATCGGTTTGGTAAGTTTGCCTATATTACTGATATGAAATCTATGGGTGATGAAGAATATGCTTATTTGGATGGTGTGGAAACACTTGTAATTAACGCACTCAGATTTGAGAAAACACATCACAGTCATCAGCTTGTATCTGATGCTATTGAGGTGTCGCGCAGGATAGGAGCAAAACATACTTATTTTATCCATGTGACTCATCAGATAGGTTTTCACGATGAGGCGAATAAAAGGCTGTCCGAAGGCTTTGAATTTGGCTTCGATGGAATGGAAGTATATGTAGGAAATAGATGAATTTTTATTGAAAAAGGTTTAAAAATAGGTTAGTAAAAGTTAATTAAATTAAACTGGTAAGTCTTTTACTAAGAAAAATTTGCGAGTATCATAGATTATTTCTATATTTGCATGTGTGTTTTTCATAGTATTAGATTTAAGGTTAACAAGGTATTGGGGTCGCAGCGGCGACCCTTTTTTGTTTTTATCCCCTTTGGGATGACTAAAAAATGCCTTTTTCCAAGGCATCTTTCCTTTCCCCAAAACGGTATATGATTCATCTCTTCCGAGGTTTGAATCTCCGGTAAAGTTTCCAAGCCAACAGTGCACCGTCGAATGCTCCTGCTCCCACCTGCAGCAAACTCTGCAGTCGCTTGCTAGGACTCGCATTGCGTGACAGGATTTCAGGTTTTGTGAAAATCGAGTTCCATAAAGTCTGAATCTTGGCATCATCGGCATCAATTTCCTTGCGTATCGCCTCTTTTTTGAGTCGGATATCGTTTAAGGAATTATATTCTGTGGTTTCTGAATGATTTGTCATGTTGCGAAAAGGAGATTATTTTTCCATTAAGAGGCTGGCCAGAAATCTGACCAATGGTCTCTCGATCCACTTATGGCGGAAAATTACAAATAATATTAATATAAATAGGTATACTGCAGCAACAATGCAGAATCCGAAAGTCAGACTACCTATTAAGCCTGCCAATGCAAAAGCAGCGCCAAAGGATAGGTAAATGAGGGTAAGCGTAAGTAAGCCCAGGAGTACCACCGTCATGGTGATGACTGTAAGCAGGCGTACCACCTTATCCACAACATCGAGCTTCAGAAATTCGCTCTGAAGCCCGATGTAATGTTTAAGCACCTCAATGAGCTGCCCGATAGTTTCTACATTTTTATCGTTAGAGAACATCATGATAGGTGATGATTAAACCTCAGGAGCTGCGTCCTTGATATCGTCAACCAGATCATCAACGTCCTTACGGCTCAACTTGATGTCGTGCTTCTTGCAGAAATCGTCTACTGCACCTGCAATCTTACTACGTGTATCCTCACCCTTCTCAGGAGCGAAAATCAAACCGAGTGCTGTACCAGCGATAGCACCGCCGAGGAAAGCACCAATGTAACCTAATGTTTTCATATGCTATAAATTTTAAACGTTAAACGATTATATTCTTGTCATTTTCATTTGACGATGCAAATATACTAAATTCTCTTTAAAAACAAGCCTTTTAGCCTTAATTTTTTATTAAAAAATGTTTTAATAGCCTTATTTAACAAACTTTAGGCGGCAGATTCTTCGTTTTTCGGGTATTTTTTGTATTTTCGCAGAGTAAAAAACGCATAATGCGAAATTTATATTGAATGAACAACAATAATAAACAATAAAACGAATAAGAATTATGAAGAAAATTACAGTATTAAGCATGGGAATGTGCGCAGTTTTGGCGCTCGCAAGTTGTGGTACATCTAAGGAAAGTGCATACAAGAAGGCATATGAGAAGGCTCAGCAGCAGGAACAGCAGGCAGCTCAGGCTCCTGTTGCTCAGGAACCAGTTGTAGCTCCTCTCGAGACTCAGGCTCCTTCTGATGAGCAGACTGAGGTTGATAATGCTACTGTTCGTTCTGAGGATGTTTCTCTCATCTCAGGTTCTGGCTTGTCAAGCTATAGCGTAGTAGTTGGTTCTTTCTCTCTCAAGGCTAACGCTGAGGGATTGGCTAGTACATTGAAGAGCGCTGGCTACGATGCTCAGATCGCCCTGAACACAGAGCGTAACATGTATCGCGTGGTAGCTTCTACATTTGCTGATAAGGCTGCTGCTGTCAAGAGCCGCAATCAGCTTCGCGCTGGTGAGTATCCTGATGCTTGGTTACTCCTTAAGAAGTAATCTGATATTATATAAGGATAAGATATCCGTAGATTAATGCGAATTTTATCTATAGATTACGGTAAAAAACGTACCGGACTGGCTGTGACCGACCCATTGCAGATTATTGCCAATGGGTTGGCCACAGTTTCTACACATGAACTTTTCACTTATATCGAAACTTATATTCAGAAAGAACAGGTGGAGCGCATTGTTATCGGAAAACCGATGCAACCTAACGGGCAGCCAAGTGAAAACCTGGCAAGAGTAGAAAACTTCTACAACCGTTGGCGAAAGGCTCATCCTGAAATTCCAATTGAATATTATGACGAGAGATTTACATCAGTTCTGGCACATAGAGCCATGATAGATGGAGGTGTAAAGAAGAAGGTGAGAAAAGAAAATAAAGGATTGGTAGACGAGATAAGTGCTACCATCATATTACAGGATTATTTGCAATCAAGAAGATAATGATTTTACCGATTTATATTTATGGTCAGCCAGTGCTGAGAAAAGTGGCTGAAGATATTACACCTGATTATCCAGATCTCAAGGTGTTGATTAATAATATGTATGAAACCCTTGATTCCAGCAACGGCATTGGACTGGCTGCACCCCAGATAGGCTTGCCTATCCGCCTCGTTGTTATCGACCTGGATGTGCTCAGCGAGGATTTCCCTGAGTATAAAGGATTCCGTCATGCTTTCATCAATGCCCATATCCTAGAGCTCGATGAGGAAAATACCGACTCTTCTGAAGAGGGATGTCTTTCTATTCCTGGTATCAATGAGAAGGTGGTTCGTCCTACACGCATCCATGTAAAGTATATGGATGAGGATTTTAATGAACATGATGAGTGGATAGGGGGATATCTGGCTCGCGTGATGCAGCATGAATTCGACCATTTGGAGGGTACAATGTTTGTTGACCGTGTGTCTCCTCTTCGCAAGAACATGATAGCAGGTAAGCTCAAGAGTATCATCAAGGGCAATTTCCGTGCTGCCTATCGTACTAAGATACGTCGATAGTTCTTCCGAAAATATAGTAAGCTTCATGGTAATCGTGACGATTGGGCTTACTATATTTTTTATTCTACATTCAATAGGTTTTATTTCAGAGAGTTACGAACAGATGAAGAAGATTCTCTTGGTTCTTTTTATGGTAATGGGCACCATGTCGACTTCTGCCCAATATCGTGTAGACCGACTTGTTACGGCCGGTCGGAGTGCATTGTATTATGAGGATTTCGTCCTTTCAATCAAGTATTTTAATCTGGCTATCGGTGCCAAGCCTTATCTGTATGAGCCTTGGTATTACCGCAGTGTGGCAAAATTTAATCTGGATGACTTTACGGGTGCCGAAAGTGATGCCACCGAGGCGTTGCATCTCAATCCCTATATCAATGATATTTATGACTTGAGAGCCATCTGTCGCATCAGACAAAACAGGTTTGATGATGCGATAGCTGACTATAATGAGGCTATCAGACTAGAACCGCGCAACCGAAATTACTGGTTCAACCGGGCTATCTGCCAGATGGAAAACAAAAAGTATGAGGCGGCGCAGCAGGAACTGGATACCATCGTGGAAAAATGGAAAGACTGGTCGAATGCTTATTCGCTCAAGGCTGAAGTGTATCTGCATCAGAAAGATACCGTGCAGGCTGAGAAATGGCTAGACAAGAGTCTGCAGCTCAATCCGTATGATGGGGATGCCTGGACTACGCGTGCCTATATGGCGCTGGCTAGAAAGGAATGGAAAACGGCTGATGAGGCGCTGACCAAGAGTCTGCATTTCAAACCTAACAATGTCAACAGTTACATTAACCGTGCTTTGGCGCGTATCAATCTGAATAACCTCAGAGGGGCGATGAGCGATTATGACAATGCCCTTGATCTGGATCCGAACAATTTCCTGGCTCATTATAATAGAGGACTGATGCGTGTACAGTTGGGTGATGATAACCGTGCTATCACCGATTTCGACTTCATTATCAAGATGGAACCCCAGAACTTCATGGCTATCTTCAACCGAGCTCTATTGCATGACAAGACCGGTAATCTGAGAGCTGCCATCAAGGATTATACTAAGGTTATCAACCAGTTCCCTAACTTCTGGACCGGTTTGTCTAACCGTGCCAGCTGTTACCGGCGCCTGGGCATGACAGCCAAGGCAGAGATGGATGAATTCCGTATCTTCAAGGCGCAGATGAACAAGCATATCGGAATCCAGCCGAGATGGAGCGCAAAGACCAAGAAGGAGATGCGTAAGCGTTCTGAGGTTGACCCGAATAAGTTTGCTTCGCTGGTAGTAGATGACGAACCGAAGTATGAACACAACTATAAGAGCGAGTATCGTGGTAAGGTTCAGAACCGTCAGGTAGAAACCGCCTTCCTGCCGATGTATCAGCTCTCTTATTTCCCAAACAATCAGAATGTAAATGGAGTTCAGGCTTATGACAAGGAGGTTGATGCGCTCAATCAGCATACCAAGGCAGACAAGGTTTATATCGTTTGCAGTAAGGAGCAACTCGATGAGAATGGTTCTATGAAGATATTCTCGATGATTGATAAACTTTCGGCAGAGTTGAGTGTGGCGAGCGATAATGAAACCAAAAAACGTCTCCTGATGCGCAGGGCCATCGCTCATAGTGTACTTCGTGATTTTGAGGCTGCCATCAGTGATTTCACCTATTATATCTCGCTCGATGACAAGAATTCTTTGGCTTACTGGCAGCGTGCTGTCTGCCAGGCTGAGATGGATGAATTTAGCAAGGCTGAGGGCAAGGGTGTTCTGAACATCCATTCTGCCGAGGCTGATTTCAGTGATGCCATCCGCCAGAACAGTAACAATGCTTACATCTATTATAATAGAGGTAATCTTCATGCAGGCAGAAACGAACTTTCAAAGGCAATAGATGATTATACCATTGCCTTGAGAATTGATAACCGCCTTGCAGAGGCTTATTATAATAGAGGTATAGCACGAGCCAAGAGTGGCAATAAGCAGACTGCCATCCAGGATCTTTCAAAGGCAGGAGAACTTGGTTTGTATGATGCCTATTCTGTGATCAAGCGCTTGAATAAGTCGAAATAAAAAAATCCCGCAGATTTTCTCTGCGGGATTTTTTTATGTATTCCGGTTTTATATTCTCGTTACCTGCTTAACGCCCTTCACGGCGCTCAGTTTCTTGATGAGTGCATCGGTCTTGCCAGCATCATCAATCATTACGGTAACATTGCCAGAGAAGAGACCATCCTTGGAAGAGATGTTGATGCCTCGCATGATGAGTTTGTCTTCCTTGGAAATGATGTTGGTGATGTTGCTCACGATACCGATATCGTCGTTTCCGATGATGCGGAGCGTGATGGCATACTTGGATGTTCCCTTGCCGCTCCATTTCGCCTTCACGATGCGGTAACCGAAACGGCGGCGCAGTTCCTTGGCGTTAGGACAATCCATGCGATGTACCTTGATACCCTTGCTGATGGTAACGAATCCGAAGATTGGGTCGCCGTAGATAGGGTGGCAGCAATGAGCCAGTTCGAAATCGATGCCCTTGAGGTGCTCATCGATAACCAGCACATCGTCGCTCTGTTTCATCAGTTCCTCGGTAGGATTCTCAAACTCAAAATTCTCTGCACTTTCTGCAGGCTTGTTGGTATTGGCGAGGTTCAGGTCGTGGTCGCGCTCCTCTATGTATCTCTCGATGATGCTGTTCACGTCGATTTTCTCTTCGGCTACATCCTTATAGAAGTCTGAGTTCTCCTTATATCCCATTTTCTTGATGATGCGCGCCATGATGCTCTCATCAATTTCCAGTTTCCTGTTCTTGAATCGGCGCTCCAGAAGTTCCTTGGCATAGAGACCGTCCTTCTTCTGGGTTTCCTTCAGCGCTAGACGAATCTTGGCTTTAGCCTTGGATGTCTGCACGATGTTGAGCCATTCGCGGCGTGGCTTCTGGTTGCTCTGTGTGAGGATTTCTACCTGATCTCCCGAATGGAGTTCCTGTCGGAAGGTGACGGCTCTTCCGTTAATCTTTCCGCCCACACAGGTATTGCCGATGCGGGAGTGGATATAGTAGGCAAAGTCGAGTACCGTAGCTCCCTTCTGGAAGTTCAGCAGGTCGCCCTTTGGAGTGAACACGTATACTTCGTCTTCCTTCAGGTCGGTGGTAAACTGGTCCATCAGCTGCAGATCATCGTTGTTTTCGAGGGCAGCACGGATATTGGCAAGCCATTCGTCGATACCGCCTTCTCCCTGCTTAATACCCTTGTAGCGCCAGTGGGCAGCGAGTCCGTGCTCTGCAATATCGTCCATGCGCTCGGTTCTGATCTGTACCTCTACCCATTTGTTTTCAGGACCCAGTACAGTGGTATGCAGACTTTCATAACCGTTGCTCTTAGGCACGCTGAGCCAGTCGCGCATACGCTTTGGGTTTGGCTGATACATGTCGGTGATGAGGGCAAAGGTCTGCCAGCACTGCATATACTCTTTCTCTCTTGGTGCATCGAGGATAATACGGATGGCAAAGAGATCGTATACACCCTCAAAGGCGCACTTCTGCTTCTTCATCTTCTGCCAGATAGAGTGGATACTCTTGGTGCGGCCCTTCATGTGATATTTCAGACCGGCAGCATCGAGCTTCTCCTGGATTGGCTGGATGAAGCGGGCGATATAGGCATCGCGCGAAGCCTTGGTGGCGTTCAGTTTGTCCTTTATCATATAGTAGGCGTCGTGCTCGAGATACTTCAGACTAAGGTCTTCCAGTTCGCTCTTCAGTTTGTAGAGTCCCAGTTTGTGGGCGAGTGGGGCATAGAGGTAGCTTGCCTCTTCGCTTACTTCATGCTTTGCCTCTTTCTGTTCGGTATCGCGAATCTGTCGCATCACGTTCACGCGGTCGGCTATCATGATGAGGATGACGCGCATATCCTCAGAGAATGAGATAAGCAGATTCCTGAAGTTCTCGCTCTCTATGATAGGGTTGCGCTTATATAAATCGTGGATGCGAAGCAGACCACTGATAATGTGGGCTACGCTATCTCCGTATTTCTTCTGTATCTCTTCGATGGTCTGATAGCCATCGATGACGCTGGTCTGCATCAGGATGGCGATGATGCCATCTCGTTTCAGACCTATCTCGTTTACTGCGATTTCTGCGGTTTGCAGGGCAGCGAGTATTGGATTCATTCCGAAGACATTGCGCTTAATCTGATGGTTGATGAAGGCATGCTGTATGTCTTCACGCAGATGCTGCTCGTCGCCTGGCTTGAATGTATCGCCTACGGCGGTTCTCAGACGCTCCAATATCTGGAGTGTCTGCTCCTTTTCTTCGGATGTGAATTTAAAAGGTGTTTCGTTCATTGTCGTTCCCTCCTGCTGATGATATATTATTGAGTTGTTATAACTCGTCTATCCACTTCTGGCCAGACTTTGTGTTAAGCCAGATGGCAAAGCTGGCGCTAATTACGGCACTCAGCCCCATAAATATTGTTATTAACTCCATAATTATTATTTTTTATCGTTATACTTCATCACTCTGTTAGCACTATAGGCAAGGAAGAGTGCTGAGGCTATGCCCAGTACTAAGAAGAGGATATTGTAAATGCCAATAGTTTCGCCGGTAACCAAGGGGGAAAACCCTCCAATTCCGGTTCCACTAATGAATAAGTTTGATACTCCGTACAGATACGTTGATAGCAACGTTCTTCTGTCGTGCTCTTTTGATAATTTACTAACCATGTTGCAATATTCTATTTTAAATTTGACAAACAATGGCGATTCGGCGTTAAAAAACGCCTACTTCGTTAAATTTTCAATGCAAAGGTACAAAAAAAAGCGGAAATATTTCTGATTATCAGAAAAAACTATTATCTTTGTAGCACATATAGTGTAAATTTAACATAAATATGGTATTATGAATCAGCAAGATCTAAACCAAATCTCTGCTCGCGGTATCTCCGAGCAGCAGATTGAACACCAGTTGGAACAAATCAAGAATGGCTTCCCATTCCTCAAGCTCGAGGGTGCGGCTGCTATCGGTAAGGGTATCATGGCTCCTACAGCTCAGGAAGTAGAGAACTACGAGAAGGCGTGGAACGACTACAAGGCTGAGGGTCACAAGATTGTGAAGTTCGTACCTGCTTCAGGTGCGGCTAGCCGTATGTTCAAGAACATGTTCGCGTTCCTGGATGCTCCATACGATGTTCCTACTACTGACTTCGAAAAACAATTCTTCGAGAATATCAAGAAGTTTGCTTTCCGCAAGGCACTCTGCGATAAGTGCCATGTTAACAACGAGAAGGGCATTATGTGCCTTATCAAGAAGGGCGATTACAAGGCTATCGTGGCTAATCTCCTCAAGCCAGAGGGATTGAACTACGGACAGTTGCCTAAGGGATTGCTCCAGTTCCACGAGTATGAGGACGAGGTTCGCACCCCAATGGAGGAGCACCTGGTTGAGGCTGCGCTCTATGCTAGCAGCAACGGCGAGGCAAATGTTCACTTTACCGTTTCTCACGACCACCTGGAACTCTTCAAGCAGATGGTAGCCGAGAAGGTAGATAAGTATGCACAGCGCTACGGCATCAAGTACAACATCTCATTCTCAGAGCAGAAGCCTAGCACCGATACCATCGCTGCCAATCCAGACAATACTCCTTTCCGCAACGAGGATGGCTCTTTGCTGTTCCGTCCGGGCGGTCATGGTGCACTCATCGAGAACCTCAACGAGATTGATGCTGATGTGGTATTCATCAAGAATATTGACAATGTGGTTCCTGATCGCCTGAAGGCTGAGACTGTTACCTGGAAGCAGGTGATTGCAGGTGTATTGGTTACTTTGCAGAAGCAGGCTTTCGATTATCTGAAGGTTTTGGATTCTGGTCAGTACAACCATGAGAAGCTGGAGGAGATTATCCGCTTCGTTCAGCGCGACCTCTGCTGCCGTAAGGCTGATATCAAGGAGCTGGAGGATGCCGAACTGGTTATCTATCTGCGTAAGAAGTTGAACCGTCCTATGCGTGTCTGCGGTGTCGTTAAGAACGTGGGCGAGCCTGGTGGTGGTCCATTCCTTACCTATAATCAGGATGGCACGGTAAGCCTTCAGATTTTGGAGAGCTCTCAGATTGACAAGAATAACGAGGAGTATATGAAGATGTTCACCGAGGGTACTCACTTCAACCCGGTAGATCTCGTCTGCGCGACCAAGGATTACCAGGGCAATGCCTTCGATCTTCCTAAGTTCGTTGATCCATCTACCGGTTTCATCTCCAGCAAGAGTAAGAATGGTAAGGATTTGAAGGCACTCGAGTTGCCAGGTCTCTGGAATGGTGCGATGAGTGACTGGAATACAGTATTTGTAGAGGTTCCTCTCGGTACATTCAACCCAGTGAAGACCGTGAACGATCTGCTCCGCGACCAGCATCAGGCTGTAGAGGGTGGTATCAAGCACGAGCATCATCACGAACACGGAGAGGGCGGCTGCTGTGGTAAGCACTAATATCCGATTCCGTATATCTTGATGGTAAGATATAAACACAATAAAGGCTCAGTTCCCGATTTTATTCGAGGATTGAGCCTTTATCATTGAGCTAATAATGTGTCTGCTAAAAATTATAAGATGTTCTGAATCAAATAAAAATAGCCTCTTGTTTCAAGTCTGCTAAAGGAAAAACTATCGGTTACAAAGGATAGAAATCCTTAGCAGGAAGTTCTTAGTTGTACCAAATTTCTCCGCCTAATACTGTTGGATACTCTTCAGCTGTTGCTCTTTCTACAGGAGCCGCAATTTCTACGAACTCACCATACTCCTTTACCTTGTTAATGTTCATAATTTGTTGGTTTTGTTGATTTATTAATTTATATTACGGATTGGTATCTAATAAGGATACTGATCTTTTACTTTTTTTCTACGCTGCAAAGTTACACAAAAAATGATATGCAACAAGTTTTTTGGCAAAAAACTGTCAATATTTAACCTTCGTTAAATGTTTTCTGCATATTTCCTGTAATACTATTCGGTTTTGTAGGGTAATTTTCTTTGTTTCGCTAAATGACTCATAATGAGCAAGTAAATGACAGTTTGCCAATCTGTAGTTTAATCGTATACACTATCGGGAGACTGTCATTTACTTCATTGCTTCATTATATGGATGAAGATTTCACCTTATACTATATAGAGATTTCGCCCGCCAGGGATTCGGTCAGTTTTTCTCTTACCTTTTTGTTATCTGCATATCTTCCCTGCAGATACATCATCTTGGTGACCATAGCCTCTACCGTAGAATCGTATCCGCTTATCACATGAGCTGCTTTCAACTGGAAGCCGGCTCCGTAGCGTTCCATCTCTACACTGCCCGTAAGACATTGGCTGATATTCACGATGTTTATTCCGCGATGGGCAGCCTGATCCAGAAGACGCATGATCCATGGCGTGTGAGGAGCATTGCCTGAACCGAAAGTACGCATCACGATGCCGCGGAGGTCTGGTGATTCCATCACGTGGCGCACAATGTTATCCTGGATACCCGGGAAGAGACTGAACACGATGACGTTCGGATCGAGCTTCAGGTGTGGAACCATTGGCTTTCTGTAATCCGGCGTAAGAATGTGATGGTCGTGATATTGGAAATTGATTCCTACATCGCAGAGGTGAGGGTAGTTGAATGATTCGAAGGCATGAAATCCCTCGGCATTGATCTTGATGGCACGGTTACCGCGAATCAGCTTGCCGTTGAAAAAGATGCATACCTCGGGCACCATAGGGCGTCCTTCAGCATTCTTGGCAGAAGCAATCTCTATGGCTGTCATCAGATTCTCCTTGCCGTCGGTTCGCAATTCACCGATAGGCAGCTGGCTACCTGTCAATATTACAGGCTTGGTCAGATTCTCAAGCATGAAAGATAGGGCAGACGAAGTGTAAGCCATAGTATCAGTGCCATGAAGGATTACGAATCCGTCATAGTCGTTGTAGTTGTTGGATATCATGCTTACGATTTCTGCCCAGCGCATTGGATCCATGTCGCTGGAATCGATAGGTGGGTCGAATTTTCGCACATCGATTTCTGCCTGAATGAGCTTGAATTCGGGCATGGAAGAAACGAGGTGATTGAAATCAAGAGGTTCCAGTACACCTGTCATCGGGTCCTTTCCCATACCGATGGTACCACCGGTATAGATGATGAGAATCTTTGGTTTTGCCATTTTCTATATTTCTTTACATTTTGTCACGTTATCGGATGCAAAGATAATGAAAATATTTGTTTCTCCAAAACTTATTGGCTAAAAATGTATCTGAATTTTACAAAGTGTTACGAAATATTGGTAGAAAAGCAGATGAAAATTTCAATATCTCAGCATTTTCGGTCTTAAAAGCCCTTAATATAAAGAGGTGTTAGCAAAGTTTAGCAAAATAAATGCATTTTTATTCGCTTGTTACAAAAAGAAATCGTACTTTTGCAGACGATTTAATAAAAATACTAAGTTGTTATGGTAAAAATCACATTCCCAGACGGATCTGTTCGTGAGTATGAACAGGGCGTAACTGGCTTACAAATCGCCGAGAGCATCTCACCGGCTCTCGCTCGCAACGTTGTATCTTGCGGTGTTAATGGTGAGACAGTAGAGTTGAACCGTCCTATCAATGAGGATGCAAATGTAGAACTCTACAAGTTTGAGGATGAGCAGGGTAAGCACACATTCTGGCATACATCTGCCCACTTGTTGGCTGAGGCTCTTCAGGAGCTTTACCCAGGCATCCAGTTCGGTTTCGGTCCAGCCGTAGAGAGTGGTTTCTTCTACGACGTGATGCCAGCCGAGGGTCAGGTGATCTCAGAGAATGATTTCGCCAAGATTGAGGCTAAGATGATGGAACTTGCCAAAAAGAACGAACCTGTGGTTCGCAAGGAGGTGGCTAAGGCTGATGCTCTCGCTGAGTTCAAGGCTGACGGTCAGACTTACAAGTGCGAGCATATTGAGCAGGACTTGGAGGATGGTACCATCACCACATATACCCAGGGCAATTTCACCGACCTCTGTCGTGGTCCTCACTTGATGAACACTGGTCTTATCAAGGCTGTGAAGATTACAAGTGTGGCTGGTGCATTCTGGCGCGGTGATGCCAAGCGCGAGCAGATGACCCGTATCTACGGTATCAGCTTCCCTAAGAAGAAGATGCTCGATGAGTACTTGGTAATTCTCGAAGAGGCTAAGAAGCGTGACCATCGTAAGATCGGTAAGGAGATGGAACTCTTCATGTTCTCAGAGCGTGTAGGTAAGGGTCTTCCTATCTGGTTGCCAAAGGGTACACAGCTCCGCCTGCGTCTGCAGGAGTTGCTTCGTTCTCTCCTGAAGCCTTACAACTATCAGGAGGTTATCTGCCCAGGTATCGGTGGCAAGAGTCTCTATGTAACATCTGGTCACTATGCTCACTATGGCAAGGATGCATTCCAGCCTATCCAGACACCGGAGGAGGATGAGGAGTATATGCTCAAGCCAATGAACTGTCCTCACCACTGCGAGGTCTATGCTCGCAAGCCTCGTTCTTACAAGGATCTTCCTTTGCGTATTGCTGAGTTCGGTACCGTATTCCGATATGAGAAGAGCGGTGAGCTCCACGGTTTGACTCGTGTTCGTACATTTACACAGGATGATGCCCACATTTTCGTTCGTCCAGAGCAGGTAAAGGCTGAGTTCGAGAATGTAATCGACGTAATCCTGAAGGTATTCAAGATTTTCGGTTTTGAGAACTACGAGGCACAGATTTCTCTCCGCGATCCTAAGGATACAGAGAAGTATATCGGTTCTGATGAGATTTGGGAAGAGAGCGAGAACGCTATCCGCGAGGCTTGCAAGGAGAAGGGCCTTGAGACACGCGAGGAGGTTGGCGAGGCTGCCTTCTATGGTCCTAAGCTCGACTTCATGGTAAAGGATGCCATCGGTCGTCGTTGGCAGTTGGGTACCATCCAGGTGGACTACAACTTGCCAGAGCGTTTCAAGTTGGAGTATACAGCCGAGGATAACTCTAAGAAGACTCCTGTGATGATTCACCGTGCACCATTCGGTTCACTGGAGCGATTCACAGCCGTTCTCATCGAGCATACCGCCGGTCACTTCCCATTGTGGTTGACTCCAGACCAGGTTGCAATTCTTCCTATCTCTGAGAAGTTTAACGATTATGCTCAGAAGGTACGTCAGTACTTTGACAAGCAGGGTGTACGTGCTTTGGTTGATGACCGTAACGAGAAGATTGGCCGCAAGATTCGCGACAACGAGTTGAAGCGTGTTCCTTACATGGTCATCGTTGGTGAGAAGGAGAGTGCCGAGGGCTTGGTATCTATGCGTAAGCAGGGTGGTGGCGAACAGGCTACCATGAGCATGGAAGAGTTCGCTCAGCGCATCAATGCCGAGGTTGCAGAGCAGCTGAAGGCAGCTGAGGAGTAATCCCGCAGATTGATATTTTCTAATCTCCCGCAGATTTCACAGATTTACACAGATTTTTTCTGTTGAGGGTTTAGTCCCACAGATTTCACAGATTTACACAGATTTTTGTGTGTTCTGTTGAATATCTGTAACAACTGTGACGTCTGTGGGAGATTTTTTGTTAAGGAGGATTTTAAAATCGTTTGGTTATGACAGAAAATGAGATATCTTATAAGATCATTGGAGCTATTTATAAGGTTTATAATGAATTGGGACCAGGTTTACTTGAGTCGGTTTATGAAGCAGCTCTGTGCTATCAGTTGCGCAAAGATGGACTTAGGGTAGAGAATCAGGTAAAGTTGGATGTCATGTATGATGGTAAGTTTTTGCCTGTAGATTTCCGTCTGGATATTCTTGTAGAAGATAAAGTCATAGTCGAACTGAAGTCTGTGGCAGAAATGAAAGATGTCTTTCATAAGCAATTGCTTACGTATTTGCGTGTGGCGAAGAAGCATCTTGGAATATTGGTCAATTTTTCCACCACAGATATACGAAAATCAATCTTCCGTAAAGTCAATGGATATACTCCCATGGATTGAAAGCTTTTCTTAGTCCCCACTGATTTATTGTTTTCTTAAGTCCCACAGATTTCACAGATTTTTACAGATTTAGTTTCTTTATCATAAAGATCTGTGTTAATCTGTGAAATCTGTGGGACTAAAATATATCAATTTGCGGGATTAAATATATCAATCTGTGGGGTTAAAACATTAAATCCATTAGAAAAACAAAGAATCTGCGGGCAAAAATGAAAATAACCCACTGAAAATTTGGTGGTTTCACAAAATAATCGTAACTTTGCAGCCGTTTAATCAAAAAGACAAAAAAGAATATATCGAATAGTTAATGAAAAATGACAAAATGAAAAATCAGTACCGCGTAAACGAACAGATTCGTGCACGCGACGTGAGAGTAGTGAGTGATGGTGGAGCAGAAGTGATGCCAGCACGTAAGGCGTTGGAGTTGGCACGTCAGCAAGAGCTTGACTTAGTCGAGATATCTCCTAATGCGCAACCACCAGTTTGCCGTATAGTTGACTATTCTAAATTCCTTTACCAGCAGAAGAAGCATGCAAAGGAAATGAAGCAGAAGCAGGTAAAGGTGGAGACCAAGGAAATCCGTTTCGGACCTCAGACTGATGAGCACGACTATCAGTTCAAGCTCAAGCACGCTAAGGAGTTCCTCAACGAGGGTAACAAGGTTCGTGCATACGTTTTCTTCCGTGGTCGCTCTATTCTCTTCAAGGAGCAGGGTGAGGTTCTTCTTCTCCGTTTCGCCAATGATTTGGAAGAGTACGGAAAGGTGGAGCAGATGCCAAAGCTTGAAGGTAAGAAGATGTTCCTCTACATGAGTCCTAAGAAGGCTGGTACTGCAAAGAAGAGCCAGCAGAAGATGGATCGTGAGAAGCGAGAGGCTGAAGCTAAGGCTGCTGCAGATGCAGAGCGCGCTGCTAATGCTGAGAAGAATGGCTTGCTCGCCAATGCTAAAGGCGGCGATGCACTGAAGAAACTCGCAGAAGGAACAGAGGATTAAGAAAAAAAGATGCGTAACGCCCTGGTATATGCGTTGCCATCGCTATAATAAATAACAATTTAAAATTAAAAGTAAAAATGCCAAAAGTAAAGACTAATTCCGGCGCAAAGAAGAGATTCCGTTTCACCGGTACAGGTAAGATTAAGCGTCATCACGCTTTTCACAGTCACATCTTGACTAAGAAGACAAAGAAGCAGAAGAGAAATCTCCTTGGTGAGACTCTCGTAGACCGTTCAAACTTGAAGCAGGTTCGCGACTTGCTCTGCCTCCGTTAATTATTAACTTTTTAGTCGAACTTTTAAAGAAAAAAAATTATGCCAAGATCAGTAAATCACGTTGCATCAAAAGCAAAAAGAACAAGAATCTTGAAGCTCACTAAGGGTTACTATGGAGCTCGCAAGAATGTATGGACAGTAGCTAAGAACACTTGGGAGAAGGGTCTTACCTACGCTTATCGCGATCGTCGTAACAAGAAGCGCACATTCCGCGCATTGTGGATTCAGCGTATCAACGCTGCTGCTCGCCTCGATGGTATGAGCTACAGCCAGTTGATGGGTGCTCTTCACAAGGCTGGTATCGAGATTAACCGTAAGGTTCTCGCTGACCTCGCTGTAAACAACCCTGAGGCTTTCAAGGCTATCGTTGCAAAGGTGAAGTAAATCCGACGCTAGGCTCTTTTCTTCCGTGAATTTTTCTCGTAAGAAAGTGTTTAGCCTCTAGATTAAAGAAAACTGAAGATTGCATTGGTTGGAAGTATTTCCGCTGATGCAATCTTTTTTTTGTGCCTGGAAAACTAGACGTTCTCGCTTGTAAGAACGTCTAAAACGCTACCTAATCAGACTTGAGTAGGCGAAGTAATATGGTTGAGCAAGCGAAATGAGACTGCTGGACAAGCAGAACGAGATTACTGAGTAAACGAAGTGAGACGTTTAGTCAGGTTCAAAGATATAGAATATGAGGTGAAAGGAGATAGGTTCTAAGGTATAAGAAGACTGCTTCTAGAAGATTCCCACTAGGCTCGGCAGAGCTGCTGAGCCTAGTCAGCAGCTCTGCTGACTGCAGTCGGCAGGTCTGCCGAGCCTAGTGACAACATCTTTAGTTGTACGACTATACATCCTTTAGTTGTACGACAATAAGCCGATTAATAAAATAAGGGTGTGTCATGTTCCATTATTATGGACTTATGACACACCCTCAGCTTGATGATTTATAGTTCTTTCTCTTTACTTGATCAACTCAATACCTGCCTCAAACTTGGTGGTCTTTTCCATGATGGCAGGAAGCTGATTGACAACTGACTTCAAAATCATGAATCGTGCCAAATCTTCCTTGTCCATACCTGTAGTAGGAATCTTGTTAACCTGAGCATAAAGCATTGCGATGATAGGAGCTACGAAATCCTTGTCAACATAGAAATATACCTTGTTGGTTGCTGGATAAGATACGTGTACAGGAATACCGGTCTTAAACTGATCCAACATGTTAGTAATCATTGCCTTCTCCTGAGCATCGTCGATGTCTTCTGTAATCTTGGTTGTATTCAGGAATAAGGTAATCATATTCTCGTTAACTACCTGGTATGAAGCGTAATCGTTAGCAACCTTCCAGTCCTTGTCATCAGACTCTTCCTTATAGGTTGCAGAAATCTGTCCCTTCTCATTGAAGGTTACATCCTGCAAAACGTTTCTGAGTTGGGTGTTGAGTAACATTGGAGCCATTTTGATGGCATCCTTTATAGGATATGGTTCATCCATCAAGCCTGGGATAGTAATGGTTGCATCATTAGAACCTTCCCAGTTTAATACAACTGAACCTGTAGAATTGCCATTTGCATCAAAACCTGCTTCCTGTACCTTCCAGGTTCCTTCAATCTTCTCGTTGCGTACAAAGTAGTCTTTGTCATTGTCATCATCATCGCTGCTACAAGCAGTGAAGAAGCCAAGGGTGCAAACCATGGCCATTAAATAAATAAACTTTTTCATTTTTCTTCTCTTTTTTGTGTATTAATAAATAATTATTGTATTGTTTCTATTTATTTATATAATAATGTACGCGTACATTATATTATATATTACTTCAGCTGATACGTGATACCTACGCTGCCGTAGATAGGATACATCGTCTGCTCGATGGTCTCGAAATCTTTCTTAAAGATACCATTTAAGCCCCAGCTCAGATCAGCACAGAGGCCCCAACGGTTGTTCAAGCGCCAGTCTATTCCGAAATCTACGCCCACCTGCCAGTTGCGCATGTCATCGCTGAAATCGTAATCACCACGCTCGCCTTCGTCATGACCCAACTTTATCTTCTGTCCGGTAGGATCGCCCTTAGGATGACCTTCCTCTTGGCGGCGCAAGTAACCATCGTATGCCCAGCCTTCAAACTTCTTTGATGTTACATAGCTAACATACGGACCCAACTTGAAACGGAGGTTGTCACAAATGTCGTATGTTGCCTGCAATGGTACTGTGATGAGACTCATGTCTACCTTCGTAACCACGTTGCCTGTAAATATACCTTTCAGTTCTTCTCCGCCACGTACTATTCTCATATAATAGTTTTTTACGCCTGCATCAATCTTCATGCCCTTGTTTTCAAAGTGCAGACCTCCAACGAATCCCCATTTGCCTGAAAGTGGGTGATAAGCATCGATACCCAGACTGAAGTTAGGTTGCAGGGTATAGCTGTGTAGTGTACGGATGGTGGCTGGAAGACCGATAGGGGCTGTGCCTCCAATATTATACGCCACGCGAGCCTGATACTGGTAGCCGTGGAGATATTTGTTCCACGAGGTGCGCTTGCTTTCTTCTACCTGCTTGTGCTCCTCTGTCTTCTGATTCTCATTTTCTTCTGCCCATGTAGCAGTGCCCCATGTCAGCAGGAGAGCTAATATTGTTATCTTCTTCATTATATAGTTTCCTCCTTAGCTTATTCGCAAATCAACTTGAAACTGTCTATCCAAAGTGTACTACCTACGGCACCCAGGAAGTTAGCTCCATCTGAACTAGATGAACTGACAATAGTGAGACTGTAGCCACCATTCTTCAACTTGATTGGGTCTATGGCTTTCTTATACTTGAAATCTACGCTGAAGTGATGCCATTCCTTTGTGTTTCCAATAGCAACTTTTCCGTTGTCATCATGGGTTTCACCTACCAGGGCAAGTGCTACTATCTGTTTGCTGGTCTGTACATTATCTCCGTAGAGCAATACGGCATTTCCTTTTTCATCGATGTTCTCATAGAGTACAGCATAAATGGTTCCGTAGTCATGGCGGTCAAGTTCTTGCATATTCTTGTCGGTGAATTTTTCGCCAGCCTGATACTTATACCAGCCTTCCAACTTTACCGGTTTGGCACTAAAACTGAATGGGCGACCGAACTTTGTTGCCTTCATTGCATCGGTAAGGGCATCGGTAGCATTAAACTGTCCGATAAAGAGGTTGCCGGCAGCGATAGGTTTTTTCACTACATCGGCAAACCCACCTGTGCGTCGGGTTGTGAGTTGCACTCCCTTTCTCCTGTGTCCATCTTCTATCATCACGGTAGGATATTCCTCTGGTTTAGCTGATGGGTTGCTGATATTGAATCCTGAGTTTCCGGTTGCCCAGATGCCGAGAATATCTCCATTCCAATTTTCCTGCCAGTTGTAGTATCCCTTGCTGAGGTATGCGTCTTCAAATTCGAATTCTTTCTCTTTTGGCATAGTAGTCTGTCCCTTCTTGATGCTTACCTGATAGGTGCGACTCCATTGCTTGTTTTCCGATGTAACCACGTATGTAACTGGACCTTTGGAGAAATCGTGTACGCTTCCGCTTTCCGGCTGGATTGTGGCTCCTTGAGTAAGTCGAAACATAGGCGCCTGCTTTTTAAGGTCTGCGAATTGCGTCATCGTGAACTCGATTTTTGTCGTATCACTCTGCACATTGACCAATGTATCAGATGGATTAGTAAACAATAAGTTCAATAAAATCTTGTTGTCTGCATGTATGTATGCCTGCTCGATGTCGCATTCGGCATTGAGTGGTTCTTCCTTAAAGCAGGAGGAGAGGGTAGTGATACAACTCATTGATAGAGCAGCTACTATAAATCTTGACTGTTTCATATCTTGAACTTTCTTTTCCTTTTGTAATCTGGAGAATCGCTTCTCTTTCTTTGCTGATAATTCTTGAGAGAATGATTTCTCTAGCTTATATAATTAATTACTTTTATCTTTTGCAAAGATAATGCAAATGAGTGCAATGAAAGCTTGCTTTCAAATTGCCGAGTGCAGCTTATCTTCTGCAAAGATAATGCAAATGAGCGCAATGAAAGCTTGCTTTCAAATTGCCGAGTGCAGCTTATCTTCTGCAAAGATAAACAGAAAACTCGAAACCGCCAAAGTTTTTTGTGATTTTCGACATGTTTTGATAGAAAAATACTATGAATTAGTGGTTTTAGGACATGAATTAGTCGAGATGAGTTTACCGAAGATGGCAGATAGTGTCCGATAGTTTATTTTTTTTAATACACATAATAAAAAAGGGGACTGAAATCTCATTACTGAAATTTCAGTCCCCTGAATGTTATTTAGCTAATGAATAGCAAATGCCTGATCTGTTTAAGATTAAGCCTTGCCCTCCATCTGAGCCTTCAACTTAGCGAGTGCATCGATATCACCGAGTGATGTGCTAGCAGCAACGTTGTTGATCATAGCTGTCTCGTTGTTGCTCTTGCGACCGCCGTTTGCACGCTTGTGAGCTGGTTTAGCAACTGGCTCGTTACCCTCCTCGAATGTACGAGAGTGAGAGAGGATGATGCGCTTTGTCTCCTTAACGAACTCGATAACCTTGAAGTCGAGAGTCTCGCCCTTCTTAGCCATTGTGCCGTCCTCCTTAGTGAGGTGCTTAGGAGTAGCGAAACCTTCACCACCCTCAGCGAGAGCTACAACAGCACCCTTGTCCATCAACTCAGTGATAGTACCCTGGTGAACAGAACCTGGAGTGTAGATTGCCTCATACTCATCCCATGGGTTCTTCTCCAACTGCTTGTGGCCGAGGCTCAAGCGACGGTTCTCCTTATCGATTTCGAGAACTACTACGTCGATAGAAGCGCCTACAGAAGTGAACTCAGATGGGTGCTTAACCTTCTTAGTCCAAGAGAGGTCAGAGATGTGAATCAAACCATCAACACCTTCCTCGAGCTCTACGAAGATACCGAAGTTAGTGAAGTTGCGAACCTTAGCTGTGTGCTTGCTACCAACAGGATACTTAGTCTCGATAGCCTCCCATGGATCTTCCTTGAGCTGCTTGATACCAAGGCTCATCTTGCGCTCAGCGCGGTCGAGAGTCAGGATAACTGCCTCTACCTCGTCACCTACCTTCATGAAGTCCTGAGCAGAACGCAAGTGCTGGCTCCAAGACATCTCAGATACGTGGATCAAGCCCTCTACACCTGGAGCAATCTCAACGAATGCACCATAGTCAGCCATAACCACTACCTTACCCTTCACGTGATCACCTACCTTGAGGTTCTCGTCGAGGGCATCCCATGGATGTGGAGTGAGCTGCTTCAAACCGAGAGCGATACGCTTCTTCTCCTCATCGAAGTCGAGGATAACAACGTTGATCTTCTGGTCGAGAGATACAACCTCGTGTGGATCGCTTACGCGGCCCCAAGAGAGGTCTGTGATGTGGATCAAACCGTCAACACCGCCGAGGTCAACGAATACACCGTAAGTAGTGATGTTCTTAACGGTACCCTCGAGGATCTGACCCTTCTCGAGCTTGCCGATGATCTCCTTACGCTGCTGCTCGAGCTCCTGCTCGATGAGAGCCTTGTGAGATACAACGACATTGCGGAACTCCTGGTTGATCTTTACAACCTTGAACTCCATTGTCTTGCCTACGAATACGTCGTAGTCGCGTATAGGGTGAACGTCGATCTGGCTTCCTGGCAAGAAAGCTTCGATACCGAAAACGTCAACGATCATACCGCCCTTAGTGCGGCACTTGATGTAACCCTGGATAACTTCCTCGTTCTCGAGAGCTGCATTCACACGCTCCCAAGACTTGCTGAGGCGAGCCTTCTTGTGAGAGAGTACCAACTGACCCTTTACGTCCTCCTGGTTCTCTACATAAACCTCAACCTTGTCGCCTACCTTGAGGTCTGGGTTGTAACGGAATTCAGAAGCTGGGATAATACCATCGCTCTTGTAACCGATGTTTACGATAACCTCTTTCTTGTCTACAGAGATTACTGTTCCCTCTACAACCTGGTGTTCTGTTACCTTGTTAAGAGTTTCGTCATAGGCCTTCTCGAGGTCTGTTTTGCTGACGTTTGCGCTTGTGCCATTCTCAAACTCATCCCAATTGAAGTCGTCCAATGGCTTTACGTTCTTTAAATCTGACATAAAAAATAATTAAAAAATTAAAATTAATAAAGTTTGACTTTATGTGAATTGTATAAATCGGGCGCAAAATTACTCATTTTCTTTGAGTTACAGGCATTTACTCTTGATTTTCTTCTTTTTGTTAGTAATATTTAACTAAAATCACTGTTTTTGCTGGGTTCCTTCGGGGAAATACATAATATATATATGCGCATAACCTTTAAAATGTTTTGATAACTTCCTCCTCGATATTTCTTCCTGTGATGTTCTTCTCTGTTATCCGAGTTTTCATCTGATTCTATGCTGAAAATGAAGAGGGAAGAAAAATAATGGCGAAAGAAAAAACAGGGCGAAATTTTCATTTGTATGAAAATGAGTTAAATTCATTAAAAAAAGATACCGAAATGTTGGCGATAACAAAATAATTGTTACCTTTGCGTTCAAAATGTAATGAATATAATAAAACAAATGATATGACACTAGTCATCCTTGCCATACTGATACTGGCATATATTCTCATTGCAACCGAGAATATTACCAAGGTGAACCGTGCTGCCGTAGCCATCTTTGCTGGAACGGTAGGATGGGTTCTCTATATTTGTTTCGGTATGGACTTCGTGACCAGTGAACACTCTTCTGATTATTCACGCTATCTGAATCTCGGAATGTGGAACGAGATAGAATCAACCAGTACAACGGTGAAGTATTTTATTGCCCGTAACATCTTCCTTCCTTATGTGGGTAGAGCAGCAGAAATCGTACTCTTCCTGCTAGCCACTATGACGATAGTTGAAATTCTCAATAACAATGGTTGCTTCGATTTCATACGCCAGTTGTTACGTACCCGAAGCGCCAAAAAAATGCTATGGATTCTCGCTGCCGTGACCTTTGTTATCTCGGCAAATCTCGATAATCTTACTACAACAGTGATGATGCTTACGATGATGCATGGAGTGATTCCAAACCGTCGTCAGCGCATGGTGTATGGAGGTGCCATTCTTCTTTCTGCCAACTGTGGCGGAGCTCTTACCGTTATCGGAAATCCGGAAGGACTGGTGATGTGGAATATGGGTGCTGTAACGGCTACTCATTATTTCCTGTCGCTTCTGCTGCCATGTCTTGCAGCCTGGCTCATTCCGTTGTTGATGATGCAGCGCATGCTGCCTGAAAGAGTAGAGACAGAATGGATTGCTATGCCATACCGCGGGGATGATACCCGTCTCAATGTATGGCAGCGCTTGCTGATGCTCTTTGTGGGCATCGGTGGATTGTGGTTTATCCCTACCTTCCATAATATTACGAAATTAAGTCCTTTCCTCGGTGCGCTCTGCGTATTGGGCGTACTTTGGATTGTGAACGAGATATTCAACCGTAAACTCATGAATATGGATGCGATGGCTGACCGTCGTACTCCTAGAGTGTTCCAATACGGAGTCGTCCAGATGATTCTCTTCGTGATGGGTATCATGCTTGCCATCGGAGTGGTGAAGGAGACCGGCGCTTTTGACGATTTTGCTACTCTTCTCAACTTGGATGATAAGCGTTCTGGCGTGCTGTTGCATGGCGTCTTGGCTGGTATCATCAGTACTGTACTAGACAACTTTGCTACAGCCATGAACTTTTTCTCCCTTCATGATCTGGCAAATGTGAATGATCCTTCATTCAGTATGCTTACTGATTATCATACCAATGGTATCTACTGGCAGATGATTGCATATTGCGTAATGGCTGGTGGTAACGTTCTTGGTATCGGTACAATCAGCGGTCTTGCCCTGATGAAGATGGAACGTATGCACATGGGATGGTATTTCCGCAATATTGGCTGGAAAGCTTTGATGGGTGGCGTCATCGGACTTGCTATCCTTTGGCTCTCTCATATCCTGGTGGCTGGTGCCGCAAACCTAATTATTTAAATCGATAAACCCAAACAAAGCAAGGGGTATACCCTTGGATACCTACTGTATATGTAGGGGTAATGGATGAAAAACATCATCCTGAGAGGATAATAAACTAACATTAAAAAATATATATAATATAATAAGGTATAGTTATGGCAAAGATTAAGACTATTGGAATTTTAACATCTGGAGGAGATGCTCCAGGTATGAATGCTGCTATCCGTGCGGTTACCCGTTCGGCTATCTACAACGGTTTCACTGTGAAAGGTATCTATCGTGGTTACGATGGTCTCATCAATGATGAAATTAAAACCTTTTCTACAGAGAATGTAAGCGGTATCATCGGCACAGGTGGTACGATGCTGAAGACAGCCCGTTCTAAGGAATTCATGACCGAAGAAGGTCGTCAGAAGGCATTTGAAACGATTCAGAAAGAGGAAATAGATGCGCTTGTCGTGATTGGCGGTAACGGTTCGCTGACAGGTGCGATGAATTTCGCACGTGAGTTTGATGTATGCTGCATCGGATTGCCAGGAACAATTGATAATGACCTTTATGGTACAGACAATACAATCGGTTATGATACTACGATGAATACCATCGTAGAATGTGTAGACCGCATCCGTGATACTGCGCAGAGCCACGAGCGTATCTTCTTTATCGAGGTGATGGGCCGTGATGCCGGTTTCCTGGCGCAGAATTCAGCTATCGCCAGTGGAGCAGAGGCAGCTATCATTCCAGAGGATTCTACCGACGTAGACCAGTTGGCTCAATTCATGGAGCGTGGTATCCGTAAGTCTAAGAAAAGTTGTATCGTCATCGTGTCAGAGAGTCCTAAGTGCGGTGCTCTTTATTATGCCGACCGTGTGCGCAAGGAGTTCCCTGAGTTTGATGTACGTGTATCTATCCTGGGTCACTTGCAGCGTGGCGGCCGTCCGTCAGCCCGTGATCGTATTCTTGCGAGCCGTACCGGTTGTGGTGCCATCGAGGCTATCATGCAGGGACAGCGCAATGTGATGATTGGTGTACGCAATAACGAGGTAGTATACGTTCCGCTTTCTGAAGCTATCCGCTCAGATAAGCCATTCGACCGTAAACTGATCAAGGTTTTGGACGAGTTGAGTATCTAATTTATAGAGATTGGAGTAAGAAGAAGGGAGTTTGGACTCCTGACTTCTTGCTTTTGCATAGGAAAATGGTTTAAAGGGAACTAAAAATGGTTTAATAAGGTATAAAAGCCGAATAAAACTTTAAATTAATTTGTAGTTTTCATAAATTGTTGTTACTTTTGCAGTCAAGAATAATATAAATATATATAACTTTTAAACTAATAAGCTTATGTCACAAATTAACGGACGTATCTCTCAGATTATCGGTCCTGTTATCGACGTTTACTTCGATACAAAGGGCGAGAATCCAGAGAAGGTGCTTCCTAAAATTTATGAAGCTCTGAAGGTAAAACGTCCAGACGGACGCGAACTTGTCATCGAGGTGCAGCAGCACATCGGTGAGGATACAGTTCGCTGTGTCGCTATGGATAATACTGACGGTTTGCAGCGCGGCTTGGAGGTTATCCCTACAGGTAACCCAATCCAGATGCCAGCCGGAGAGCAAATCAAGGGCCGTATGATGAATGTCATCGGACAGCCTATTGATGGTATGAATGAATTGGACATGAAGGGTGCTTATCCTATCCACCGTGAGGCTCCGAAGTTTGACGAACTTTCTACTCACAAGGAGATGCTTGCTACCGGTATTAAGGTAATCGACCTGCTTGAGCCTTACATGAAGGGTGGTAAGATTGGTCTTTTCGGTGGTGCCGGTGTAGGTAAGACGGTGCTTATCATGGAGTTGATCAACAACATTGCCAAGGGACACAACGGCTACTCTGTATTTGCCGGAGTAGGTGAGCGTACCCGTGAGGGTAACGACTTGATTCGAGACATGCTCGAGTCTGGCGTTATCAAGTATGGCGAGAAGTTCCGTAAAGCGATGGAAGAAGGTAAGTGGGATCTCTCACTTGTCGATCCTGAGGAACTTGCCAAGAGTCAGGCTACCCTGGTATATGGTCAGATGAATGAGCCACCTGGGGCACGTGCTTCTGTAGCTCTCTCTGGTTTGACCGTAGCTGAGGAGTTCCGTGATCACGGAGGTAAGAATGGTGAGGCAGCGGATATCATGTTCTTCATTGATAACATCTTCCGTTTCACCCAGGCTGGTTCTGAGGTGTCTGCGCTGTTGGGTCGTATGCCATCAGCCGTAGGTTATCAGCCAACGCTGGCTTCTGAGATGGGTGCCATGCAGGAGCGAATCACTTCTACCAAGAATGGTTCCATTACCTCTGTACAGGCCGTTTATGTGCCTGCCGATGACTTGACTGACCCTGCTCCAGCTACCACCTTTACTCACCTGGATGCTACCACTGAGCTTTCCCGTAAGATTGCATCTCTCGGTATCTATCCTGCCGTAGACCCGCTGGGTTCTACCTCTCGTATCCTCGACCCGCTGATTGTGGGCAAGGCGCACTACGATTGTGCACAGCGAGTAAAGCAGTTGTTGCAGCGTTATAACGAGTTGCAGGATATCATCGCCATCCTCGGTATGGATGAGCTCTCTGATGAGGATAAGTTGACCGTGAACCGTGCACGCCGTGTACAGCGTTTCCTGAGCCAGCCATTCACCGTAGCAGAGCAGTTTACCGGTTTGAAGGGTGTGATGGTTCCTATCGAAGAGACTATCAAGGGCTTCAACGCTATCCTCGACGGTGAGGTAGATGACCTGCCAGAGCAGGCATTCCTCAACGTAGGTACTATCGAGGATGCCAAGGAGAAGGCTAAGCAGTTGCTCGCAGCAGCACAGGCGTAATCTTTAAATCCACGGCTTATGTTACAGCTAAAGATAGTATCTCCTGAGAAAGTAGTCTTCCAGGGTGAGGTAGAGAGCGTACTGGTTCCGGGAACCCTCGGCTCGTTCGAGATTCTCAAGGATCATGCGCCTATCATCTCTTCGCTCGAAGTGGGCAAGGTGGAATACACTACCAAGGAAGGCAAGCAGGTAATGAACATCAAGGGCGGATTCGTGGAATGTAAGAAAAACGAAGTAAGCCTTTGCGTAGAAGTTTAGATAAGTGATTAATTTTTAGTGATTAATTATTAGATAATGGAAAAAGACGAAAAGTTGCGCTTGCAGACTATCAGACAGGCGAGTATCAGGTATAAGCAGATTTCTTTGTGGCTTACAGCAGCAGTGGCTCTTGCCGTGCTCTTTGCCTGCAGATTATCTGCTCAATGCGATGATATGATAGCTCAGGTTGTTAACCCGTTGGTAGTGAGTGCGATATTCTCACTCGTTGCAAGTACTGCTTATGGTGAAGCATGGAAGGCTGTTGCAAAGTCATCGCCAGCCAATCTCGCCAAGTTCTATCTGGCGGCACTGGTCTTGAAGCTGATGGCTGGTACATTGGTATTCCTCATCTATGTGCTGGTATGCGACAGGCAGAATATTCTGGGCTTTACCGTCATCTTCGCCCTGTTCTATGTCATGCTTCTCGTGTTCGACTGCATCTACTTCGCTCGGGTAGAGAAAAAGAACCGTCTTTCATAAGCGGTTCTGAAACAAATAATTAATAAACAAAAGTAAGAATTAAAGAATATGAAACATCTCAAGCAATTCCTCTTGATGGCGATGCTGCTCTTTACGCTGGCATCTCTGCAGGTATCGGCTAAGGAGAACATCGATGTGAAAGAGATATTGTGGGGTCATATCAAGGATTCTTATGAATGGCATATCACAAAGGTGGGAGACCATCCCGTAGTGATTCATCTGCCTGTCATCGTGAAAACCTCGACAGGCTGGCACGTGTTCTGCAGCAGCGAATTCTCGGAAGAGAAGGATGCCAATGGAGACCGTCCGGGCCCTTATAATCTGGTGATCAAGAACGCTGATGCGCAGGCGAATCCCAACAAGATAGTAGAGAAGGTGGGAGACCAGGAGGTTCGTCCGCTCGACATCTCCATCACGAAGACCGTTTGCGTGCTCTTCATCGATGCTATCATTCTGTTGTTGTGTATCCTGATACCAGCCCGCTGGTGCAGGAACCACAAGGTGGATGATCCTGCACCAAAGGGTTTTGTGGGACTGATGCACATGTTCATCATGTCGGTATATACCGATGTAATAGAGGCCACCCTGGGTAAGGAAGCCCCAAAGTACGCACCATGGTTGCTTACTTGCTTCTTCTTTATCTTCGTGGCGAACATCATGGGTATCGTACCATTCCCTCCAGGTGGTGGTAACCTGACGGGTAATATCGCCTGCACCGTATTCTTCGGTGTAACGACATTCCTGATCACCAACTTCACCGGTACCAAGGAATACTGGAAGGAAATCTTCTGGCCGGAGGTACCAACGTGGTTGAAGGTACCAGTGCCACTGATGCCATTCATCGAGCTCTTCGGAATCTTTACGAAACCGCTGGCTCTGATTATCCGACTCTTCGCCAACATGATGGCGGGTCACGCCATCGCACTTTCGTTTGCGGCTATCATTTTCATCATGTTCAACATCAGTGAGAATGCTATCGCCAACTATGTGGCAGGTACGGGTATGACAATAGTAAGTGTTGCGATGAGCGCCTTTATGATGCTCCTCGAAGTATTGGTAAGCTACATTCAGGCATTGGTATTCACCATGCTGAGTGCAGTATTCATCTCGCTGGCTCATGTAAAGTCTCATGAGGCTGAGCCAGAGGTAGTGAAGTAGTTTATAGATTATAGATTACGGATCTAATTTCATTCAGATAATAAACAAAGAAAATATTAACAACTTAAATTATTAAGATTATGTTATCACTTTTATTAGCAGCAGAGATTGCAAAGTTGGGTGCCGCAGTAGGTGCAGGTTTGGCCGCTATTGGCGCAGGTATTGGTATCGGTCGCATTGGTGGCCAGGCTATGGACGCTATGGCTCGTCAGCCAGAGAAGATGGGCGACCTCCGTTCTTCTATGATTATCGCAGCTGCGTTGGTTGAGGGTGTTGCGTTCTTCGCTGTCATCATCGCCATCCTGGCAATCGTTATGTAATCATCTCATCTGTCACTATCATTTGCCCCGATAAAAGGAAGTCTCAGGCATCAGCCTGATGTCTTTCCGGGGCATGATAGAGATGATTCTAGAGTTAGTTAAAATAAAACGTTTAAGTAAAACTTTAACCAGTATATATGGATTTATTAATTCCTGATAGCGGTTTGCTCTTCTGGATGACGCTGGTCTTCATCATCGTCTTCATCATTCTTTGGAAGGCTGGATTCCCAGCCATCATTAAGATGGTGAACGAACGTAAGGCTTTCATTGATGATAGTCTGAAGAAGGCTCACGAAGCCAACGAGAAGCTTGCCAATATCCAAAAAGAAGGTGAATCCATCTTGCAGGAAGCTCGCGAGAAGCAGGCTGCCCTCCTCAAGGAGGCTGCCGAAACCCGCGATGCCATTGTAGAGAAAGCGCAGGATAAAGCACGCGAAGAAGGCGCACGTCTCCTCTCTGAAGCCAAAAAGCAGATTGAGACCGAGAAGCAGAATGCCATTCGTGAAATCCGAGGCCAGGTAGCCGAACTCTCTGTTCAGATTGCAGAGAAGGTGCTCAAGGCTAAGCTCTCTGATGACAAGGCACAGATGGATATGATAAATCGACTGCTGGACGAGGTTTCTTCTGACAACAAATAGTAAAGCTTATGGATATAGGTGTAATATCGGTGCGTTATGCCCGTGCCCTCATCAAGGCTGCACTCGGCATGAAGCTCGAAGATCAGGTCTACCAGGAGATGCAGACGCTCTTTAAGAGCTACATCGACGTGCCTGAACTGAGATTTACGATAGACAACCCTATGCTTTCCAAAGACAAGAAAGAGGCACTTCTCATCACAGCCCTGGGCAAAGAGCCTACGGAACTGAGCAAGAAGTTTATCGCTCTCGTCTTGAAAGAGGATAGGGAGAGCACCCTGCAATTCATGGCTGCTTCGTATATCACTCTTTACAGGAAACAGAAGAACATCATCCGCGGTAAGCTGATCACCGCCACTGCCGTTGACGCCTCTACTGAGGATAAGATGCGCAAGATGGTGGAGCAGAGAACGAAAGGTACTGTGGAGTTCAAGACCGAGGTGAACCCTGAACTGATTGGCGGTTTCATCCTTGAGTATGATACTTACAGAATGGATGCGAGCGTAAAGACTAAGCTCAACAACATTCTGACACAGCTCAAAAAGTAAAAATAATTAAAGTAAATAAACAATGTCAGATAAAATTAAACCAAGTGAGGTGTCTGAGGTTCTTCAGCAGCAGCTCCAGGAGGTTAATGGCTCTCAGCAGTTTGACGAGGTGGGTACCGTGCTTACCGTCAGCGATGGCGTGGCTCGTATCTATGGTCTGCGTAATGCCGAGGCTAATGAACTTCTTGAGTTTGAGAACGGAACCATGGCTATCGTCATGAACTTGGAGGAAGACAATGTAGGTTGTGTCCTCTTAGGTCCTACAGCTGGCATCAAGGAGGGACAGAGCGTGAAGCGTACACACCGTATTGCTTCTATCCGCGTAAACGACAACTTCCTCGGACGTGTCGTAAACCCTCTGGGTCAGGCTATTGATGGTCTGGGTGACATCGACCTCACCGATTCTTTCGAGATGCCTTTGGATCGTAAGGCACCTGGTGTAATCTATCGTCAGCCAGTAAAGGAACCTCTTCAGACTGGTTTGAAGGCGGTAGACTCTATGATTCCTATCGGTCGTGGACAGCGTGAGTTGATCATCGGTGACCGTCAGACCGGTAAGACTGCCATCGCAGTGGATACCATCATCAACCAGAAGAGCTTCTATGAGGCTGGCAAGCCAGTATATTGTATCTATGTAGCTATCGGTCAGAAAGCATCTACCGTTGCAGCATTGGTACAGAACCTCAAGGAGCATGGCGCCCTGCCATATACCATCATCGTAAGTGCTACCGCTGCCGATCCTGCAGCCATGCAGTATTACGCACCATTTGCCGGTGCAGCTATCGGTGAGTACTTCCGCGACCGTGGTTACTCAGCTCTCGTAGTATACGATGACTTGAGTAAGCAGGCTGTGGCTTACCGTGAGGTATCTCTGATCCTCCGCCGTCCATCCGGACGTGAGGCTTATCCTGGTGATGTGTTCTATCTCCACTCTCGTCTGTTGGAGCGTGCCGCTCGTATCAACGACCAGCAGGAGGTAGCCGAGCAGATGAACGACCTTCCAGAGTGCATGAAGGGTCACGTAAAGGGTGGTGGTTCTTTGACAGCCCTTCCTATCATTGAAACACAGGCTGGTGACGTATCAGCATACATCCCAACCAACGTGATTTCTATCACCGACGGTCAGATCTTCCTTGAGACCGACCTCTTCAACCAGGGCTTCCGTCCAGCTATCAACGTAGGTATCTCCGTATCCCGTGTAGGTGGTTCTGCCCAGATCAAGAGTATGAAGAAGGTGGCTGGTACACTGAAGATTGATATGGCTCAGTATCGTGAGCTGGAGGCCTTCTCTAAGTTCTCTAGCGATATGGATGCCGTAACAGCGATGACTCTGGACCGTGGCCGTAAGAACGACCAGTTGCTGGTTCAGCCTCAGTACCGCCCAATGCCGGTAGGCGAGCAGGTAGCTATTCTCTATTGTGGTGTTCACGGATTGATGCACGACGTGCCAATGGATAAGGTTCGCGACTGTCAGGATCTGTTCCTCGATGCAATGCGCAGCCAGCACGCTGATGTGATTGAGACTTTGGGCGATGGTAAACTCACCGATGATGCCATTAAGGCAGTCGAGGAGACCATGGCTAATGTTGCAGGACAATATAAAGCGTAATAGCCTATGCCGTCATTAAAAGAGATTAAAACTCGCATAGCCAGCGTTAACAGTACCCGTAAGATTACGAGTGCGATGAAGATGGTGGCTTCCAGTAAGTTGCATCATGCTCAGGTAGCTATCCAGAATATGCTGCCTTATGGAAATATGCTGGAACATATCCTCAAGAGTTTCCTGGTAAGTACTCCGAATGTCGACCATCCGTTGCAGTTGGAGCACAAGGAGACCAAGCGTGTAGCTCTTGTGGTATACAGTTCTAACAGCAGCTTGTGTGGTGGATTCAATTCCAACGTTATCAAGATGATGATGCATGCGGTGGACGAGTATAAGACTCAAGGCATTGACGACATCACGGTATATCCTATCGGACGAAAAGTGGCAGAGAAGGCACAGAAACTGGGTTTGAAGATTGGCGGTAACTTTAATGATCTTGCCGATCATCCTCGTGCCAGCGCCTGTGCAGATATCGCCTATTCACTTGCCAGGCAGTATGCTGCTGGTGAGCTCGATAAGGTGGAGATGATTTATCATCACTTTAAGAGTGCCGGCTCACAGATTCTGACCCGCAAGACTTTCTTGCCTATTGACCTCAGCACTGAGTCGATAGGAGTGGACAACGATCGTGACCTTACCTCTAATGTGGCTACGGCAAAGGCTCAGAAATATCTGCGCCAAAAGCAGGCTGAAGCTGACGGACGCCAGAGTTCTGAGGCAAAACCTCTGAATGATGACTTCATTGTAGAGCCAGACTTGGAGACTGTTTTGGGAGTCTTGATTCCTAAGCAGCTTCGTCTGATGATTTATACAGCGTTGCTGGATAGCCAGGCGAGTGAGCATGCTGCCAGAATGGTGGCCATGCAGACCGCTACGGATAATGCCGATGAACTCTTGCGCGAACTCAACTTGCAGTACAACAAGAGTCGTCAACAGGCCATTACCAATGAATTGCTTGATATTGTGGGAGGTAGCGTAAACAACTAAGTTTCCTTCCATCTGTATAATGTTTAATCGGGGTAAATCACTTATTGAAAGAGATTTACCCCGATTTTATGTTTTGTATGCAAGTAAACAGTAGAATTAACAAATATTAAGAAAATAGCTTAAAAAACTAATTTTATTTAAAGTTGCGCTAACATTCTTTCGTTTTTTTTTTTTTTTGTTAACTTTGCGGCGCATTTGAGAACTAAACCAGAAAATATGAGGCTTAGTTACCCAAATGGGATTGCGGGTACAGCATCGCCTGGATCAGGGTTGCTCCGAACGACAGAAGCTTTACGAGAAGTATACTGTCTCAATCTCCTTGCTGCTTGTGACGACTCGTTTCGACATAAGGGGGAAGAGAAAATGTGTCTGTATAAGAATACTTAAAATGAAAGAATGGACAATTCAATAAAAGATATCAATCATTCTCTAAGCATACAAGCCGAGATTCTTGGCGAACCAGCCGAGACAGAGGCATCATGGTATGCCATGCGCGTGTTCATGAACAAAGTGGCGCTTTGCCGAGACTTGTTCAACCTGTTCAACAACGCGCTTAAGGATCCTGACCAGATGAAAAACACATTCCCCGAAGACATGATGGGCGATGTGATGGAATATTACGCCCCTTTCGTAAAAGAGAGACATGTAAACAGCCAAGGCAAGAAGATTGTGGTGGAGCGCCCACTCATACCCTCGCTTTTCTTCATGCGCAGCAACAAGCGACAGGCGCTATGCCTGGAGCGGGAACTGTGTGGCAAGGCAAGGCTATATCGCCAGCTGGTGGACTTCGACCCACAGCCCATCGCCATTCCCAAGCGACAGATGCAGATGTTCATGATGGTATCGTCGGGCGATCAGGAGGGGCTGGAATATTTCGAGGATGGAGCCTTCAACTGGAAGAAAGGTGAACGTGTCAGGGTCATCGACGGCAGGTTCAAAGGTCTGGAGGGCGAAATCAAGCGCATCAATGGCGACCATCGCCTCATCGTGTCGATAGACGGGGTCTGTGCTGTCGCCACCACCTATATACCAAGATGTTTTCTAGAAAAAATATAAAATCATATGAAATATCGTAATTCATTGCTTTCTGGAGCTTTTTGTACGGGACTTCTTGTCCTGTCAGCTTGTGGAACCCCACAACAAATAGCTTATTTCCAGGATTTTAACCAAAATCCTGACACGCTAATCAATCTGAAAAGTGCGGTAATCACCGCCAAGCCAACAGATAAACTCTACATCGGCGTGAAGAGCAAGGATCCACAGATCTCACAGCTCTTCAACCTTACGGGAAGCTCCACCAGCTACTCTACGTCGTCCATCGCCAAGGATGCCTATTATTATACGGTAGACAGCAAGGGCAATATCGACTTTCCTGTGCTGGGCACCCTGCATGTGGCAGGTCGTACCCGAGAGCAGATTGCCGAGGAAATCAAGAAAGTTCTGGTGGAGCGCAACTTGGTGAAGGATCCCGTGGTGACCGTCAGCCTGACAAATCTCCACTATTCGGTGATGGGTGAGGTGGCACGCCCTGGACAGTATGAAATCGAGGACGAGAAAGTGACTATTCTCGATGCCCTTAGCAAGGCGGGCGACCTGACCATCTATGGCACCCGTGAAGACGTGATGGTGCTGCGCCAGGAAAACGGCCACCAGAAGATATACAAGATCAATCTCTGCTCGGGAAACAGCGTGTTCAACAGTCCGGTATATTACCTGCAGCAGAACGACGTGGTTTACATCAGCCCCAACGAGACCAAGGCTCGCCAGAGCACGGTCAATGGCAACAATGTCAGGAGCACGGGCTTCTGGATTAGCCTTGCCTCACTTGCCACCAGCGTGGCGGTACTTATCAAGAAATAATGTAAGAGTAGAGTGAACACTCAACATTCAACACTCAACATTCAACACTCAACATTCAAATTCAATGATTCAGAATAATCAAGCGACGATGCAGAATGCTCTGGTTCGTCGCCCCCAGCAGGCAGAAGACTTCATTCGTCTGCAAGACTTAATGTATCTGTGCCTTGTGCGCTGGCGATGGTTTGTTATCTCGCTCGTCGTCACCCTGGGCATAGCCACTTATTACCTCCTCTCCACGCCGGGTGTCTATCAGCGCACGGCATCCATCCTCATCAAGGAAGACGGCAAGAGCCAGAGCATCAACAGCGATGTGGCCAGTATGTTCTCCGACATGGGAATCTCGGGAGGCAAGTCGAACGTCAACAACGAGTTGATTGCCATCCAGTCGCCAGCCGTCTTGCTGGAGGCTGGCAAGCAGCTCAAACTCGACGTAAACTACAGTGAAGACGGTACCTTCCATCCTGTGGCTCTCTATGGCAGAACGCTGCCTGTAACCGTTCATTTCTATAGCTTGAACGATATGCAGAGCGCCAATTTGGATGTAGAAGTAAAGCATGGCAACCTGTTTTCCATCGTACACGTGAGTGGCACCGACAAGGCTGGAAACCAAGTGGAATCGGACGAGGAGGTACAGGGCAAGCTGGGCCAGACCGTCCGCACGGCGATGGGCTATGTATGCGTAGACCAGGCACCGGGCTATTCTGCCTTCGTCAATGGACATGAGAGCAGGAAACTGCATGTGACTCGCACCAACCTCTATGCCATGACCGACCATATCAAGGCGTCGCTCTCGGCAAGCATCAGCGAGGAGAAGGCAACAGTCATCGACCTGACCTATAAGGACCAGCTCACCCAGCGCGCCGAGGACGTGCTGAACACCATCATCTCCGTATACCGCAAGAACTGGATGGAGGACAAGAACCAGATGACCGTCTCCACCTCCCATTTCATCACCGAGCGCCTGGGCGTCATCGAGCGGGAACTGGGCGACGTAGACAAGGACATCTCCTCGTTCAAGAGCCGCAATCTGCTGCCCGACGTAGAGACCGCCGCACAGCAATACATGCAGAAGAGCGGCGACGTAGACAAGCAGATACTCGAGCTGAACTCACGCCTCTCCATGGCACGCTACCTGCGCGACTTCCTGACGGGCAAGGTGGGCAAGAACCAGCTCCTGCCAGCCAATATCGGCATCGACAGCCCGGGCATCGAGCAGCAGATTACCGAATACAACAAGCAGCAGCTGGAGCGCAACAACCTGGTGGCTAACTCCAGCGAGCAGAACCCATTGGTGGCTGACTATGACCAGAGCCTCGCCTCCATGCGCCATAGCATCGTAACCAGTATCGACAACTTCGTGGTGACACTCAACTCGCAGCTTGGCAACCTGCAGGCAAACGAGGCGCAGACCACCAGCCAGATAGCCAGCAACCCTAGCCAGGCAAAGTACCTGCAAACAGTGGGTCGCCAGCAGAAGGTGAAGGAGGCGCTCTACCTCTTCCTCTTGCAGAAGAGAGAGGAAAACGAGCTTTCCAAGGCTTTCACCGCCTACAATACGCGCATCATCACCCCTCCTACGGGCGACACCAAGCCCGTGCAGCCTGTGCGCCGCAACATCATCCTCGTGGCTTTCGTTCTCGGAGTCCTGATACCTGTGGTAGTCATCTTTATCCGTGAGAACATGAACACGACGGTGAGGGGCAGAAACGACCTCAAGAACATCACCATACCATTCCTCGGTGAGATACCATACTGCATCAGTCGCAAGAACAGACCAACTCTTCTGCAGCGCATCCAGTTCTGGAAGAAGCCGAAGGAGACGCTACAGATTGTGGTGAAGGCAGGCAAGCGCGACATCGTGAACGAGGCGTTCCGCGTGCTGCGCACTAACCTGGAGTTTATGATAGGTACCCATCCCGAGCAGAACGTCATCATCCTTACGTCTTTCAACCCAGGCTCGGGCAAGAGTCACCTGGCAGGCAACATCGCCATGTCGCTCGCCATCAAGAAGAAGAAGGTGCTCGTCATCGATGGTGACCTCCGCCATGGTTCCACATCCATGCTCGTGGGCAGCCCTGGCGAGGGACTCAGCGACTATCTCAACGGCAGGACCGATGACCTGGAGGGCATCATCTGCCATGGAGAGGAGTATGGACTGGTGAAGGATTTCGACGTGCTGCCTGTCGGTACCATGCCGCCTAACCCTACGGAGCTCCTCTTCACCGACCGTCTGGAGAAGCTGATCAGGCAGATCAGGGGTGAGTACGATTATGTGTTCATCGACTGTCCACCAGTGGAAATCGTGGCAGATACCCAGATTATAGAGAAACTTGCCGACCGCACCATCTTCGTGGTACGCTCGGGCTTGATGCAGCGCAGTTTGCTGGGCGACATCGAGCAGTTCTACAAGGACAAGAAATTCAAGAATATGTCGCTCATTCTGAACGGAACCAAGGCTCAGGGCGGCCGCTACGGCCACTACTATCGCTATGGCTACCACTATGGCTATGGCTACGGCTACCACTACGGCTCCGACAAGAATGGGGGGGGCAAAAATAGGAAAGTAGAAAATTGGATAAAAGAATAGAAAAAATATTCCGTGAGGCGTTCCGTTGGATTTGCAATCCGACGGCAAGCAAGAAAGCACCATCAGAGAGACTCCCCGGCGGCATCGACTGGCACTGCCACATCCTGCCCGGCGTGGACGACGGATTTCAAGAGGTAAAGAAGTCGTTGGAAATGTTGTGCTTTTACGAAGGCGCAGGCATGAGGGATGTCTGGCTTACGCCTCATATTATGGAAGACGTACCCAACGAGACCACCCATTTGCGCCAAGTATTTGCCGACTTCCAGAAACAATATCAGCAGGACTTCGCCGAGCGAAACCCTGCTGACAGAAAAATGCTCCGGCTGCATCTCGCAGCCGAAAATATGCTAGATGCGCTCTTCGAAAAGCGCCTGAAGGCAAACGACCTGTTGCCGCTGGGCGAGGATGGCAAGCTCCTGTTGGTGGAGACGAGCATCTTCTCTGCCCCGATGAATTTTCATGCCCTCCTGGAGCGCATCAAGAACAAGGGCTACACGCCCGTGCTTGCCCATCCTGAGCGCTACCTCTATATGGAGAAGCGCGATTACGAGAAGCTCAAGTTGATGGGCATCAAGTTCCAGCGAAATGCGTTCTCGATAGATGGGCAGTATGGCAAGAAGGTGCAGAAACGATGCAAGTGGCTCATGAAGCACGATATGTACGACATGGTGGGCTCCGACATGCACCGCCTCGGCATCTTCAGGCAATACTGGTAGAATTAGAACTTAAGGTTTGATTACTGGGAATTTACTGGCAGCTCTGTACGCAGAATGCGCTAGCTACGGCGGTAAGTACGGTGATGATGAAATTGATCACCTTCTTGATGGTTTCTTTCTTCATAGTTCAAATTAAAAATTCAACATTCAACATTAAAGTGGAAATTTTTTCGCTGCATCGAAGCAAGGGCATGCCTTCGGGGTGGTGCCCGGCAAGTCACGATGACCCACTATCTTAGCCTGTGGAAACGTGATTTTGAGCTTGCGCAGCAGATTCCACATTGCGTCATACTGGGCGCGGGTAAGGGTGTCGGCAGGACGCCCCTCGTCATCCAGCCCGCCCTCGTAGCAGATGCCGATGGAGCAGCGGTTGTAGGGGCGGGCATGTGAGCCCACCTCCAGCAGCTTTCTGAACTGCGTGATGCTTCCGTCCTTGTGGACATAGAAGTGGTAGCCCACGGTGCGGAATCCACGCTTCTTGTGGTCGCGCATCAGTTGCTTGTCGGTGTAGTTACGGTCGGCACGTGTTGCCGAGCAATGGATTACGAGAAAACGGACGCTCAGAGGTGAGTCCATCATCTCGCCGTTCTCTGTGTAGGCGAGCAGGAGATGCTCATTGAGCACCTCCTCGCCGCCAATCGTCATCGGAAATCGATCTTGTGTCATTTTCGGTCAATATATTAAAAAAAGTTACTCAAGTCCATCGCCTTCCGAACCGCTGCCTGGGTTAGTGGTAGAGCCAGATTCGCTCTTGCCTGTATCTCCCGATGGCGTAGTTGTTTCGGTGTCGGTGGTGGTCGAAGACTTCTTTTTCTTAGCACCATACTTCTTCAAGTTGGCGTCGAGGTTGAGATTCACAGAGCGGAAGTCGCCCGTGGCGCGGGCTTTCATTCTTACTCCTTCGATGTTCTTAGATACGGTGAAGTCGTCGGCGTTCTCTGCACCCATCTTGTTCTTGATGCTGATGTAGAAGATGGCGAGGTTGTCGAGCTTTACATTCTTGCCCATGAGCAGGAGCTCCTTGATGTGGGTCACGGCATCGATGAGGATGCCCTTGATGGTCCCGGCTGAGAATGGAGAGTTGTGACCATGCATGTGGTCGGCGAGCTCATCGAGATCTACAGTTTCACTAATGTGGGGCTTGGCGTAGTACTTGCCATAAGCCTTCACGTTCTTCTTGTTGTTGTTCTTCTTTAAATCGTACTCAATCATAAGGCTAATAAATTGTTTTATGGTTCGTGTTTCATGTATTAAAGCGCTGCGCAGTGCTTGTTTCTTGTTTACGGTTGCAAAGATACGACTTTCAGAAGAGGCTTCTGTACGATAGGGGTGAGATAGGGATACGATGGGGCATAAAACTGGAAAACTCAGTATTATGGCTCGCCCAGATACTCATAGATGAGCAGCGTCTGGCGCATGGTGAAGGTCTTCGCCAACCGTTCGTAGCCCTCTCTTCGCAAGGCTTCAAGCAGGGGCGGGCAGTGGTTTACCATTCGCATCAGGTGGTTTAGTGCCACGTGTTTCGACTGCTCCGGAAAGTAGAGCTTGGCAAGCTCGAATTTTTTGTATATCTTGATTTTCATATAGTTTTGACTTTTATGAATCGCGGTAATAATACTTAGCGTTTCTCTTGATGATACTTAGCGTTGCTGGCAATGCTGGTTAGCACTTGCCAGAATGCTGTTTACTGTTGGTCAGAACCATTCTGGCTATCCGTAGCTACGGCTCTGTACGGTTTCAGGTACGTTTCTGCGCATTCGTTTGGACTGCAGATCGCCTCGGTGTTGATTTCTCCCGGATTCTTCTCTATCACGAGCCATCCGTTGCCTTTGGCGCGGTGTACCTTCTTGAATCCCAGTCGCTGCATCACGGCGCTCAGATTCTGGTGACTCATGTTGCGGCTCAGGGCGGGACTTCCGCCTATGCGCTCCATGATTTCCGATGAATAGCGGAACTTTACATATTGAGGGGCGGTGTCTGATTTCGGCACCTTGTAGAAGCGCAGTATCTGGTCTTCCATGAAGTTGGAAACCATGAACATGCCGTTGTGCTCCCTCATCACGTCGATGTCGACGGTGGTGAGCCAGTATACCCATCCCTCTTCCTGGTTCTTCACCCGATTGGTTACCTCTTGTCCCAGAGCTACAGCCTGGGCATAGACGTGCTGGTAGTCGATGGGTGTCTCCCTAGGGCTCTCGATGTTGTCTACGAACCAGGGTGAGTAGCGGCGGTTCTCCTCGTCGGTGATGATCTGTATGCTGTTGCTGGTGCCACAGAGGGCACCACGGTGCAGCAGTTCCGAACGATACTTGTCGTAGGGGCGGCGGATGGAGAACACCAGCTTGGTGACGTTGCTCTTGAGGGCGCTCAGCCCCTTGCCGAAGGTAGACTCCAGCTCGTCGAGGCATATGAGTGCCTTGCTTGAGAAAGCCTCCATGAAGTCCTTGTCGGTATAGTTGGCGGTTGACTCGTTGATGAAGTACTGGCGCAGGCAAGGTGGCAGGATATAATAGAAGAATGTGGTTTTGTTGATGCCACCCCTCCCGATGAATATCAGGATGGTCTGGCTCACCACTCTCGGTGATACCCATGCCACCACCATCGATACGAGCCATTTCTTGAAGAAGTATCTGAACTCTTCCTGCGAGTGGTGGTAGCCAGGGCAATAGTTGATGGTTACCCGGTTGGCAAGCTCGTCGATGTAGTCGGTCTTTCCGTCCCATTTGGGCAGACTCCTGAGATATTCGTCGAAGGGGTCCCAAGGCTCGCTGAAGTCGCTGTTGATGATGGCGTGCAGCTTGATGGCGCTCACTTCGAGTCCCATCTCGTCCATCTGGGTCCAGATGGTGTTCTCTATGTTGTCGTCGATGCGGGTCCACTTATGATATTTGCCTTTGATTATATCGCGACTCAGCACCTCGTGAAATCCCGTCACCTCATTGTGGTGAAACTCGTATCTCATCGAGAGCCACTGCTTGATTACCTTGACTGTCGGCTTACCCGAGAAGCCCTCGCCTTTGCGGTAGAAGTGCCAGGTGCCTAGCTTCTCGGTGTGCTTGTAGCATGATTTCATCACGCTGTCAGCATCGGGATAGTCGGAGCTGAAGTTGCTCTTGGCGTAGGTCATTGCCTCTTCCTTGTCTATGCCATAGCGCACGCACACCTTGCCGAAGTGGAGCACATACTCGTTGTGGGCACCGCTCTCAAACTTGTAGCCCCACGTGTCGAGTAGGTTCAGTATGTGCTGCGCTGCCTCGTCCATCGAGGGAACCCCCTTGCCCAGTGCCACCATCTTCTGGCTGTTTCGCTTGCGCTTGCTGGCACGTTTGGCATATTTCGCCTCGTTGGCCTTCTTGGTGTAGAGCGCCTTCAGGTCGTGGGTGTCCAGGCCGAAAGCCTCTGCGTCCCAATGGAAGTAGGCGGTAGGGTCGTGTGCGAGTCCGCACATCCGGGTGATGTCTACGCATTGCTCGTCGGCAGGCACGCCTAGCAACTTACTGTAATAGCTCATCGCCTTGCGTATGATCACATCGAAAAGTTCCAGTGCGGTCACCTCGTCGTCATCTATGGGCAGGTATCTGGAGATGATGCGCAGACCCCGTTGGCTCACGGTGATGAACCTCATCATGGTATGAGGGTCGGCGTCCGCCTTCTGTACGACCTCCTTCATCTTTTCTGCAGGAATCTTGTCGATGTCCACGGCGATCATCTGGGTAGTCTTCACCACGTTGCGCAGTTCCTTGCCCCGTCCGTCCATGAGCACGGAGGTAGTGATGCCTGGCATCATCACCTTGGTTTGATGAGCGAGCTCGCTGCTGATGCGCATGTTCTTGCGGTAGTCTTCGGTACGAGCCTGGGTCATGGCGTCGAGGGTGATGATTCGCTGCAGTTCATCAAGACTGATGAGTTGTCTGCTTTCGCTGGAGGCGATAGCATAGAAGAAAGATGGTAATACCATTTCCTGTCTTTGTTGTTGTTCTTTTGTTGTCATTTTTAAGCCAATGATTAGAAGTTGATGTAAAATTGAATCATACAGATTCCGCCGCAAAGCTAAGCATAAAATTTGGCATTGAAATCAAAAAGTTCCGATTTTGGAACATAACATAAAATTTTCAGTATGTTTTTCAAAAAAATCAAAAGTGAAGTCATGGGAATCAAGGATTCCTACGACTACAGACGGACATGATTTCTGTCCACAAGTGTTTTAATCTTTTAGTCCACAACGTGTTCTGGGCTATGCGTGAAGAACTGAAGGAAGACCGTTTTGAGGGTGGTCTTACTGAGGAGGAGAAGCATTGGGCTTCCACCAAGTCAGCCATCCGCAAGGAGTTCCGGCTGTCTGATGCGTACACCAAGAGTCTGGAGGCGATGGACCGTGATGTTTCCATCGACGACTACTGGGGCGCGATACGTTGGATGGAGTCGTTGGTTGGCGAGGCTCACAGAGACGAGCTGCTTCGTCTGATTGACGGGTTGCTGGAACCTTTGTCGCCGAAATGATCGATTTTTAGATTAGCAAACAAAGCGTGAAGTGTGAAGGGGGTAAATGAACTTTAGCGTGAAAAGCGTGTTAAAAAGAAGGCATAACTATCTGATACCCTTTCTCTTTATCTTTTGCGCACGATGTATATACAAAAGTTCTTATACACCCCCTTCACACCCACCCAAACATACAAACAAGAAGAAGTGATCGTAAAAGTCTGTGAAAATCCGTGAATTGAAAATCGGCGGCCGAAGGGAGATTTGTCCTCCGGACCCACTGACCAGCGGGAAGTAAAGCCAAATCTGTGGGACTTCGATAATCCTCCGATTTGTTAAAATCCGGAATTTTCTTGCCTATTTCAGATATTTCCCTTATATTTGCACCATGTAAACAATAAAGAAGGAACAAAATTATGGAAGATGTCGTGAAAATAGCATCCTATATCAGCCAGCGCTACGAGCATCAATATGGTACTCGCATTGATGAGATGAAGCTACATAAGTTGCTTTATTTCACTCAGCGTGAATGCTTGGTTCAGTTAGGAGAACCCATGTTTGGAGCAAAATTCAAGGCATGGAAATATGGTCCTGTTATACTTGAAATTCGTCAGCACTATAAAGATAACTCATTGAGTTTTTCTCTATCCCGAGAAAGTCTCCAAAAATATCAAGGTGTCTTTGATAAGGTCTTTGAGCAGTATGCTCCCAAGCAGTCATGGAGTCTCAGTACTTTGAGTCATGGCGAATATTCTTGGAAGAAGGCGCGTGAGGGCTATTCACCCTACGATACATGTGATGTTGATATAGATTTATCGGATATTCGCAAGGATGCAGAAAGAATCAATATCCGTAGATTCTTATTAGCCCGATACAAGGATTTTCAAATGTCAAGAGCATGAGAATTACAGAAAAACAAGAACGGATATTAGAATCCTTACATTGTGAAAGATTGTCCTCTAATGTTGATAATTTCAGATTGGTGGATGACTTTTATAATGGAAGGAATCCCAGTATTGTCAATACGCTGCAAAATGAGGCCTATGAGGATGATGCAAATCACCGAGTTGCTTATTATGTGGTTAAGAACAATTCTGGTGAAATATTGTTTTATTTCTCATTGAAGTGTGGCTTGTTGTATGATGAGTTTCTGGAAGGTGATCGACTCTTAGACATGAAAGCCTTTTATGAGCATATTTTTCAGTTGAGCAAAGATCCTTCATTGCAAGGAACAGATAAAGATGCAATCAATGCGATACTTGAAAAAGCAAGAACCAAGAAGGGATTGAAAAAACTGGAGGTAGCAAGAGCTCTTCATCTTTCTTTGGATTCAGAGGAACTTCTTAAAATCTTTGGTGAGAATAACAAGAACGTAGGTACCACTTTTGCAGGAGTAGAGATTGTGCATTTCTGTGCAAATGAAGCATATCGTGATTTTTGGTATCAAACAGGGATACATCAGAAGTTAGGAACAGTTGTGTTTTGGCAATTCATAGTACCTAAGATTCTTGATTTAATGGAAATTGTAGGTTGTGAGTATCTGTTTTTATTTGCAGCTGACTTATCTGAGGATGCCGACCTGGTAAACTATTATGTTGATAATTTAGAGTTTATTGATGCCAGTGAGCATAGTGCTGCTACGCCGATGTATGATTTTGCCTGTCGCTTTTTGTGTCAGGAAACAAGTACATTACAAGAGCGAAGAACCAGTTTCTTTGAGCACTTCAATCCAGATGAGGAAGTTTAAATATTTGCAAATCGCCTTTCCACCCCTGGCGGTCCCATCCCGCATAACTTGGCGAGACCTTTGATGGTCTGCCAACCTTATAGCGTAGCGGTTCGAGCACCGAGTAGGGCGGTTTTCTCCCTCGCTCCTGAGGAGAGAGGGCGGGGTGAGAGGTGGAGCCTTCTTTAATGGTAAAGAAGGTTTCTGTCCCCTACAAGGGGAACCGAAGGGGTCGTAAAGACTATTGAAGGATGATTTTAGAACAAAGGCACAGGCTCCGCTGGCTGACCAAAACTCTGGCAGAGCTATAGCGTCGCCAGCTACATCATCTCTGAAATCTGTGGGACTTTTCCCAGACCGCACAGGCCGCAAAGAAATCTGTGTAAATCCGTGAATTAAAAATCGGCGTGCGAAGGGAGATTTGTCCTCCGGCCCCACTGACCAGCGGGAAGTAAAGCCAAATCTGTGGGACATCGATGTGTTAAAAACCGGAAATATCTTGGCTATTTCAGATATTTCCTTTATATTTGCAGCATGTAAACAATTAAAAGGTACTCGATTATGATTAGTAAGAATGTTGAAAATATGATTCCAAAGATTCAGCAATTCTTTGGAAGCCAACCCATCAAGAAGGCTTGGCTCTTTGGTTCATGCTCAAGAGGCGAAGAGAGTATGGATAGTGATATCGATATTCTTGTAGAGTATGATCGCCAGAACTCCAGCGTTTCATTGATGAAGATTGCTGCCATGATGCTCAATTTAGAAGATTTACTTCATCGTAAGGTAGATATGGTAGAAGCCAGTCGCCTCTTACCTTTTGCGTTAGACTCAGTAAATAACGACAAGTTCTTGATTTATGAGAGAAAAAGTTAAAGTATTATTCATGGCTATTATACTGTAGATCCGGAAAGTCTTTGGGATACAATAGAATGTGATATTCCAGAGTTAAAGCCTTGGATAGAGAAATATCTGCAAGAACAACCAGAATAAAGTTTTCCGTCAGGCGACAGACAATCGCAATTTTATTGCGTAAGCACTCTCAGCCAGCCCCTTGCGGGCACAGGCTCCGCTGGCTGACCAAAACTCTGGCAGAGCTATAGCGCCGCCAGCTACATCCCTTGCCCTTATGCTAAGGGCGAGGGCTTGGGAGTGGGATAAGGACCCCTCTTCGCAAGAGGGGGACAGGGGAGTCGAAAAATCTGCGTAATCTGACCGAATAGGTCTCATCTGCGGATAAGATATAAAGGAAAAATCTGCGTCATCTGCGAATTGAAAATCGGCGGCCGAAGGGAAAGCCAAATCTGCGTGACCCTCTTAAATCCCCCGCCGCCCAGGCCGCAAAGAAATCTGTGTTCATCTGTGAAATCTGTGGGACATCGATGTGTTAAAAACCGGAAATACCTTGGCTATTTCAGATATTTCCCTTATATTTGCACCATGTAAGGTACTAAATATTAGAATTATGAGAACGTTCAATTATAATGAAATGCCTCATGAAGTTTTAGAAATGGCTTCAGAGTACGCCATTAAGGAAAGTCGTTCGGGAAGAGGTCTTTCTCATTCTCAGGCAATGGAAAAGATTAAAAAGCAAAGAGGATGGTGAAATCATTAATATAATGGTGATAGCTCATTATAAGCAGTCAACTGTCACTGTTACAAGAATGATTAATCGTTTCATCGAGCATCATACGAAATAAAGTCTTCCTCTAGGCGACAAACACTCGCAACTCTGTTGCGTCTAATAATCGCAATTTTATTGCGTAAGCACTCTCAGCCAGCCCCTTGCGGGCACAGGCTCCGCTGGCTGACCAAAACTCTGGCAGAGCTATAGCGTCGCCAGCTACATCCTTCCCTTCTGAGAAGGAAAGGCTTGGTTAGGATGTGGAGCTCTCCTTGCAGGAGAGACGGAGAGGTCGAAAAAATCTCTTTGCAAGAGGGGGACAGGGGAGTCGAAAAATCTCTTATAATATCAAATTCAGACTATTTTTACTCAATCAATATTCAGGTAAGAATACCCTAAAAGCTATTCTTATCTGGTAGGGACTCTATGTCCTTAATTTCCGATACGAACCAATTATATAGTTAGAAATAACAAAAAAATATATATAACGAGAAGTAGCTTAGTAGTCTGGGCGCTACATAATCACCCACAACGCATCCTGCAGTTCTCTTTCGGAAACTGACCCACCGAAAGAGGCTCAGGATGCTTATTATTCAAGAACTTAAAACAATGCGTAATTTTAATCAATTAAAAATTGCCGTAGCCGGAACCGGTTACGTAGGACTCAGTATTGCTACGCTTTTATCCCAACATCATGAGGTAACAGCAGTAGATGTAATTCCCGAGAAAGTAGATAAACTGAATCATCATATATCACCGATACAGGATGAGTATATCGAGAAGTATCTGGCAGAGAAGCCTCTTCATCTCACAGCAACCTTGGACGGCAAGTCAGCTTACAAAGATGCCGACTTCGTAGTCATTGCAGCACCAACGAACTACGACCCAGTGAAGAATTTCTTTGACACCACTCATGTAGAAGAAGTTATCGACTTGGTATTGGAGGTAAATCCTGATGCAGTGATGGTAATCAAGAGTACCATCCCTGTAGGTTACACTCGAAGCCTGTATCAGAAGTATGCCCAGAAGGGAGTGAAGCAATTCAATCTCCTTTTCTCCCCGGAATTTCTCCGAGAGAGCAAGGCACTCTATGATAATCTCTATCCAAGCCGCATCATAGTTGGTTATCCTAAACTGATAGATCGCCCTGAGTTTAGAGATGAGAACGAGGCAATCTTGAAGGTTACTGATGTCGAAAAATTGAAAGAAGCAGCCAAGACGTTTGCCGCTTTGCTCCAGGAAGGAGCCATTAAGGAAAATATCGATACACTCTTTATGGGCATGAAGGAGGCAGAAGCCGTCAAGCTCTTCGCCAACACCTATCTTGCTCTAAGAGTAAGCTACTTCAATGAGTTGGATACATACGCCGAAGTCAAGGGCTTGGATACCAAGGCAATCATTGATGGCATAGGCCTTGACCCACGTATCGGAACCCATTACAACAATCCAAGTTTCGGCTATGGTGGTTATTGCTTGCCAAAGGATACCAAGCAGCTTCTGGCAAATTATGCCGATGTTCCGGAGAATCTGATAGAGGCAATTGTTGAGAGTAACCGTACAAGAAAAGACTATATTGCAGATGCCGTGCTCAGAACAGCTGGTTATTATAGCTATGCCGATGCCAATAGCTATGATGCAAGCAAGGAGCACAACTGTGTGATAGGAGTTTATCGCCTGACGATGAAGAGTAACAGCGACAACTTCCGCCAGTCTGCCATCCAGGGTATTATGAAGCGAATCAAGGCAAAGGGTGCTGAGGTAATCATCTACGAGCCAACCCTGGAGGATGGCAGTACTTTCTTCGGAAGCAAGGTGGTGAACGACATGGATGTCTTTAAGGCTCAGAGCCAGGCCATCATTGCCAACCGCTATGATGCCTGTTTGGATGATGTACAAAGTAAAGTATATACACGAGATATATTTAGAAGAGATTGATTGTATGGCGATAAATCAATTAAAAACAGGTGCAATATTAAATTATGTAGTTTTAGGTCTTAATGCTCTTGTAGGATTAGCCTATACTCCTTTTATGCTTCGTATGCTTGGTAAAAGTGAGTATGGTCTATTCGCTTTAGCTGCATCGGTCATAGCATATTTGTCGATGCTTGACTTAGGATTTGGAAATGCAGTAATCAGATATACTGCCAAATTCAGAGCAGAAGGTAAAACAGAAGAACAGTATTATATGTTTGGTATGTTTACAATGCTCTATTCTGTTCTTGGATTTATAGTATTGTTTGCAGGAGTATTATTGTATCAGCATCTTGATTGTATATTCGGACAATCTCTTACCGTAGCTGAATTGGAGAAGGCTAGAGTAATCGTCTTACTAATGGTTTTTAACCTAGCTGTTACCTTTCCTTTGAGTATATATGGAGCAATCATATCAGCTTATGAAAATTTTATTTTTCTTAGAGTGGTACAAATTGCTCGTATATTACTGAATACAGCTGTAATGATAATCCTTTTATCTTATGGATATAAGGCGATTGCTATGGTTGTGGTACAAACAGCATTTAATATCATCACCTTGTTTTTGAATGTTGTATATTGTAGGCGGAAGATAAATATAAAAGTGAAGTTTGGAAAGGTAGATAAGAGATTATTGAAAGAAATTTCTATTTATTCTTTTTGGATATTCCTTAATACAATCATGGATAGAATATATTGGAGTACAGGTCAGTTTGTATTAGGTGCAATGGTTGGAACAGTTGCTGTAGCTGTATTTGCAGTAGCTATTCAGCTTCAGGGAATGTATATGATGTTTTCTACAGCTATTGTTGGTGTTTTCTTACCACGAGTAACTGCGATGGTTACAAAAAACAATGATAAGAAAGAATTATCTGATTTGTTTATTCGAACAGGTCGAGTTCAATATGTAGTTATGGCGTTTATCTTATCTGGTTTTATAGTTTTTGGAAAGTATTTTATTCGTTTTTGGGCAGGTGATGGATATGGCGATGCTTACACGATAGCTTTGTTGTTTCTTGTTCCGCTAACGATTCCTTTGATTCAAAACCTTGGCATTACTATTTTGCAAGCACGTAATCAAATGCGCTTCCGTTCCGAAGTATATGTTATTATAGCTCTGACAAGTTTGGGATTTCAGATTCCACTGGCAAAATATTACGGAGGTATAGGGTGTGCTATGGCTATTGCTGGTGCTTTGACATTGGGGCAGATTATAGTAATGAATATTTATTATCATAAAAAGCAGGGGTTAGATATCATCGGTTTTTGGAAAGAAATTATTCAAATGAGCATAGTTCCATTTTTGCTATGTACTGCTGCTATTTGTGTACTTCATTTTTATCCTATCCTTACATTTAAAAATATGTGTCTTGGAATTCTAATATTTACAGCTTTATATTTACCCTTATTTATGAAGTTGTCTATGAATAGGTACGAACGTAATTTGGTATTAGCTCCTATTAAAAAGATATTCTTGAGAAATGATTAACATAGCGGTAAAATCAAAATGTACTGGATGCTCTGCTTGTGTACAAAAATGTCCCAAGCAGTGCATCTCTTTTGAAGAAGATAGTGAAGGATTTTATTATCCTCAAGTGAAATTATCATTGTGCATAAATTGTGGCTTATGTGAAAATGTATGTCCTGTATTACATCAAGATAAACCTAGAACTCCAGAGATTGTATATGCAGCTAAAAATTCTAATTTGGCAACCCGTCTTGCAAGTTCTTCAGGTGGTATTTTTGCTTTATTAGCAGAAACTATTTTAAGACAGAATGGGGTTGTGTTTGGCGCAAGATTTGATAATGAGTGGAATGTTTTTCATGACTATACTGAGTCGTTAGATGGTTTATCTGTATTTTTAGGCTCTAAGTATGTACAATCAAAGATAGGTAATACTTATAAACTAGCAGAACAGTTTTTGAAAGAAGGTAGAAAAGTTCTGTTTTCAGGAACTCCCTGTCAAATAGCTGGATTAAAAAGATACTTAAGAAAAGAGTATGATAATTTGCTAACTGTGGATTTTGTTTGTCATGGAGTGCCTAGTCCGATGATATGGAGAGATTATCTGAATGCAAAAATACGCCCTTTGGGCGTCGATGGAAGAAATATGGTTTCTCAATTATCTCTAAAAGATTTGCCCGTGATAACGGGTATCTCTTTTAGAGATAAACGATACGGATGGAAGAAATTTGGTTTCTCAGTCCGTGCAAAGTCCGCCTCTAAGGCGGACAAAAATTTGGTTTCTCAGTCCGTAGAAGTAACAGATAAAACGTTGCTTTATGAGCCTCATAAGGCGAACCTTTATATGAAAGGTTTTCTTAAAAATTTGTATCTTCGTCCATCTTGCTATGCTTGTCCTGCTAAATGTGGTAAGAGTGGGGCTGATTATACATTAGAATAAGGTAAATATAGAGTCTTTTGATATGGGTTTTAAGGTTGTTGGCTTGAATGATATTCTTTCTCAAAATCCTGCAGTCATAAAGTCTTCTAGAATGAAGGGAGGAAGGAATCAATTCTTTCAGCATTACAATAGAGAGCATCAGATAGATTTAATCAATCGATATTCGAAATATACAATAAAGGAAAATATTCGTTACACTGCCATTACACTGCTTGTTAGTTTACATTTGGCAAAATTCATTAAAAAGATAATTAGAAAATGAAAAAGATAGGTGTTCTTACACTTCCCACTTTAACTAATTATGGTGGTATTCTTCAAGCGTATGCTTTAGTTTATGTCCTAAAGAAATTGGGCTATGATGCATGGCTAATTAATCGTCGATGGAATGCAGATAATCATAGTATTTTGCATCGGATAAAAAAAGTATTTTATCATCTTTTTGTAATACGTAAATTCGATAAGTTTTGCGAAGAGTATATTGTGCCGAGAACGGAAGAAATTGATACTCGTGCTAAGATGGATGAAATTAGACAAGCTGGATTTGATGGATATGTTGTAGGAAGTGATCAGGTTTGGAGAATTAAGAATGTGCGTGGAGCTGATTATAACTTTTTCTTAGATTTTGCTAAAGATGATCATGTTAAACGTATTTCTTATGCTGCTTCTTTTGGTGTAGATTATTGGGATGATAACCAGAATCCGGAAAAATCAAGAGCAGAAGTTAAACCTTTACTTCAAAAGTTTGATGCGATTTCAGTAAGAGAGGATAGTGGAGTTAAAGTTTGTAAAGATTGCTTTGATGTGCCAGCTACTCATGTCTTGGATCCTACGTTATTGATCGATAAAGAGGAATATGTAAAGAATCTAGGATTAAAAGTTCGTAGAAAGAAATATTTAGCAGTTTACATTTTAGACATGACTGAGGAGAAAAAGAAAATAATAAAAAAAATCTCATCCGAGTTAGGACTTCCTATTAAATATATAAATTATTCCTCTCTGTTGTGGAAGTGGATGCCATCTTCAATATCAGATATAGTAAAACCGGATGTTAAAGAGTGGATGCAATCTATTTTAGAGGCAGATTATGTTTTGACAGATTCTTTTCATGGTATGGCTTTTTCCATAATCTTTGAAAAACAATTTTTAGTGATTGGTAATGAAAGAAGGGGATTGACAAGATTTGCTTCTTTGTTGAAGTCTTTATGTATAAACGATAATTTGGTGATGGATTTGGATTCAATCGATATTTCTATTGTTGAAAAGAATTTAGATTATTCGGCTATTTTTATGCAAAAAAAGAAACTTCAAAAACAATCTGAAAGTTTTATTGTAAATAATATTTAGTTTTGATATTTATATTATGGTTAGATCGAATTTTACTTTTGTTGAACAATAGAAAAAATGAGAAAATGAAAAGAGAGAGTAACATAGAATTGCTTAGGCTGCTATGCATGTTTTTGATTGTCGTGAATCACATGCTGGGGCATGGCGTGCTATTAGACCCGACTATTGCGGCCGGACCGATGGAGTTATTATGCTATGATATTGGTTCTTCCATTTGGATGCCGGCAGCCTTGGTATTCATACTGATATCGGGCTATTTCGGCATCCATCCCACGATGAAAGGCATTGCTAGATTTGCCTTTGTCTGTACATTTTATTTGGTGATATCCGGATTGATGGGGGGGGGTAAAAAGCGTATCCTTATTCTTTAAGACATGCTGCATACTTTCTTCAGCTACAGGCCTCTGGTTTATTAGTGCCTATTTCTATTTATATTGTCTAAGCCCGATGCTAAATGCCTATATGAATACTTTGTCAGTAAGGGATTTTCGAAAGTATATACTTGTGTTCCTGCTGTTTGAGATAGGCATTGGCTGGGTGATGGAAAGCCCGACTTATAACCATATAATCTTGATGATGCTGATATATAGCATCGGTTATTATTTGGGGCACTCAAACGATGAATGGATTCAGCGAATAACCGTAAAGAAGTGTATCCTCGTATGGCTGTTGCCGACGGCGGTTCTCTTTAGCTCGCAATATTTCCACTTGGGGAGACCCTTTAGCAACCTGAGCTACACCAACCCCTTCATTTTGCTGCAAGCCGTGATGATATTACTCATCTTCACGAAATGGAAGATGCCCTATCGCAGCGGCATCAATTATTTGGCAAAGAGCGCACTGATGGTGTATCTCGTTACCTCTAACGTCCATACTCGGGATTATTTTGCAGAGATGGTGCAGTTCTGCTATACCTCGCTCAACGGAATCCTATTGTTATTGGTGTTAATCCTGCTTTTTGTTTGCTTGTTTTTCGGATTGCTGCTACTCGACAAGTTGGTGGCAAAAATATATAACCCCCTTTTTAATGTGTTAATTCAATGGAAAAAATAATGATATGTATATAGCGTATGTAATCAATGTGGATCTGGCTGTATCCCCCTTCAATGGTATCCGCATCCAGGCTGAGACTTGGGCCGACGAACTTGCGCGGCAAGGCCACAAAGTGGTGAAGGTGAATCCTTGGGAGAAGCAAGAATGGGCGGAGTATGACCTCGTGCACATCATTGGGGCCAACAGAGCCATCGATGACTTGGTGTCTTCGCTGGCCAGGAAATGCAAGAAGATATGCTTTTCCCCTATCATCGACACGATAGAGTCTACTTTTAAGTATCGATTGGCTTCTTATATGGGCTGCAAGAGATTGCGACTCTATTCCGTGAACTATGCCATTAGGCAGGCATCCCAGTATATTGATCAATGGTTTGTGAGAAGTCATTATGAATTAACTTACGTGAACCACTCTTATGGCGTTCCGCTCGATAGGATATCCATCATCCCCCTCTCGCCCAGGATACCTATAATAGACCAGTATCCAGAAAAGGAAGACTTCTGCTTTCATTTGAGCAGCCTGGCCGATGGCAGGAAGAACGTGATGAGATTGGTGCAGGCTGCCATCAAGTATCACTTCAAACTAGTCCTTGCAGGATCCGTAAATTCAGACGCAGCCTTTAGTCCCATCAAGAGTTTGATAGATACCCATGATAACATCTCTTATCTGGGCAGGGTGCCCGATGCCGAACTGTATCATCTCTATGCCAGAGCCAAGGTGTTTGCACTTCCCAGCATCAATGAGGGCGTGGGGATGGTGGCCGTAGAGGCGGCATCGTATGGTTGCGACATCGTGGTTACGGAGATAGGAGGCCCCAAGGAATACTATGGCTCTAGGGCTTTTGTAGTGAATCCATACGATGTGGACGAGATAGGCAAGGCCGTTGTTGCGGCTATGGTGGAAAAGGAGTATCAGCCACAGCTGATGAAGGAAATCAACGAGAAGTATAGTTTGCCACGATGCGTGGCGCAATTAGCGGAGGAATATAGCAAATGAATTTATTGATTGACAGGGAGTGCCCTCGGTATGTGGTACTTTTGGCCACTCTCAATTTCGTGCTTGGTTTGTATGGATATGAGTTTATTGCAACGATGGGAAATTCCTTTATGACAGGAGGGCATAGCCAGATTGTAACAATCCCTTATCGTGCGGTATGCCTAGGTATATCCTTGTATCTCATTTTCTGCTGCAAGCCCAACTATGTCAAGCTCAAGCCCGTTATCGTTTGTCTCATCATTTATTGGGTGATACTGATCCTGAGGCTTGTGTACGACTTCTATATACAATGGGACTTCGAAATTCGACCCGAGGGAAGGAACAAGGTGTTGCTGTTCTTCCTTTGCATCAACCTGCCCCAGTCGCTGAGTTATGCCCTATCGTGGGAGAAAGTGGATTATGGCAAGGCATTCAAATATCTGGCATTGATGCTAGTCTCGATAGCCGTGTTTAACTTCATATTCAACCCCGCCTTGCTGTTTGGGACTACTATGAACACGGATGAATCTTTGGTTACGTCTGATGGCCGATTGACGGGTGGCGTGGCGCTCAATACGATTTCCTTCGCTCACTGCGGCGTGGCGTTGAGCTTGGTAGCCTTGTATACGTATAACTACGTGAAGGAAGTGAACAAGTATTGGTGCTTGTTTTTCTTCGGGATGGGTGCCTTCATCATGCTGAAGGCGGGCAGTAGAGGACCTTTTGTTTGGTTTACGGTGATATTGCTGATGTATTATTCGTTCAAGGCCAAGCAGATAATCTATGTGTTCCTGATTGCCACCCTGTTTTGCATCGTGGTATACGCATGCAAGGACTTGCTTCTCACGCTGGTGAAAGACGTGTCGCCCGTGCTCTATAACCGCACGATGCTGACATTGGAGAAGGGAAACCTTTCAGGCAGAGACCATAGCTTTGAGTATGCCTTGGAGGTATGGAAGCAATATCCCCTCTTGGGCAGGTATTTCACCTACTATTTCGGCAGCCCAGCCATCCCGGGCTATACGCACAACGTGTTTTTCGATTCCATGATTATGGGCGGCATGGTGGGCGTGGCTATGATGGTGTATTTCTACTGGACGGTAGTGAAGTCGCTATATGTGGCGATGAAATACTCCAGCGCCTTGCTCTGGATTCCGCTAATCATCTTGCAGAAGTACCTAGCGTGCCAGTCGTCCGGGGCATTTTGGGAAACCCCAGCACTCTCGATGGGATTGGTCAGCGTGGTCTGCCTGCTACCTTATTTTGAAGATAATAGTGATTATGAAGAAAATATTGAGAATGAAGAAAGTTTGTCTAGTGTTCAATGATGCTTCCAGATACCGTGAGGCCATCTATCAATACATAGACCGGGAGTATGATTGCGAATGGTATTTCATGAAGCCCATTACCGATATCAAGGTGATGGATATCTCGAAGCTCGAGAATGCTCGGGAGGTGCCAACGATATTCATACCCTACACTCCGATTTATTATCAGCGTCATATCCAAAGATTATTATGGAAAAAGGACAACCAGTTGTTCTTCATGTTGGGCGACTTGTTCTGCCTTTCCACATGAGTGTTCTTGCTAGAGTAGATTTATATGATACTGGTACTAAAATTTACTTTGGTGAAATGACATTAACGCCTGCTGGTGCAATCTTCCATAGTTGGTCGCAGAAGGCTTTAGATGATATGGTCTCTTTCTATTATAAGACAATGAAAAAATGAAAATACTAAAATGTCTTGCCTGGGTTATAGGTATCAATAAATACATGTATTATCCTGATTTACATGCAGCTGTTAATGATGCAACTGAATTTGCTGATAAGTTAGAACAATTGGGTTATTCTGTTGTAAGAAGTATAGACGATGGGCATAATCAGGAGGGGACATATAAACATGTTTTGGAAAAGCAACAGATATTTCTTGATAAGATTTTAGAAGATAAAGTTGATGTGGCTCTAGTGTATTTTGCTGGTCATGGATTAATGATTAATAAAGAGGATTGCTTGATTCTCAGCGATACTGATTCCTGCAAAGACGGTATTGTAAAAGCAAGAGGAAACTCCATAAATCTTAATGAACTTTGCAAAGATATGAATGCAAATGGTGATCAAATGAATTTGCTAATCATGGATGCTTGCAGGGTCAAAGCAGAAAATGACAGAGGTTGGGCTGGTAATGACGGATTCGGTAGTTATACAAAACTTCCTTTTCAATCTTTCTTTGCATTTTCTACATCGCCAGAAACTAGTGCCAGTGACGGTAGTATACATAGTCCTTATACTCAATTACTTTTGGATAAGGTGATGGAAAAGGACTTGCCTATAGAGTCTTTATTTAAGTCGATAAGATATGAACTGAGAAAAACAGGAAGAAAGCAAATAGGACAAGAACTAACTAGTCTTGTTTATCCATATAGTTTCAACTATGGTCAATTAGAGGATGGTGCATCTTTAAACTATTCAGAGAATGCGCTAGCTGATGGAAAATATCTTTCTACTAATGGAGCTTTTTTAAAGTGCTTGGAATTGTTTAAATCGTATAATTATTATAAGCAAATTGATGCCATTGATATGTTTCATCAGGAATTCAAACAGATGTCAGAAGACGATAAGTTTGTAATTGGTAGGAATATATTGCAAGCTGCAGTTGGTGGATGTTGGAAATGTGAAGAGGAACTGACTTATAGCAAGTTGAAACTTTATAATAATAAAGGTAATAATGCTGTGCTTGATGGTATTTTATATGAGATGTATTTTAACTCTAATAATGAATTTAGAAATCAAAAGGTTAAGGGTATTGGATTTTTGTCTCAAATAGATAAACTCTCTCTCTTTGATGAATTTGAAAACTCTTTTAAAAATATAAGAAAAGTACTCTCAAAGTATCGTGAAACTTTAGAGTATTTGCCAGGAGATAAAGAGCAATATACTGTCAAGGTAAACTTAGAATCGCAAGGTAAAACTGATTTTGATGATACGGTTTGGGAAATAGATAATATCTCCTATAAGAATGTGAATATATTAGCTAAATTACATATATCTCATGACACCCAAAAAGAAGATTTACGACAAAAATTGTGTGATTATCTTGCGATTCCTAGCTCTAAATTAAAAGTTATCGGTCTCAATGAAGTGGAAGATACTGATATTCTCTGCCCCAAGAATGATATAGAATTACTTTTAGCAACTATTTAGAATTATGAAGAAGTTGTGTGTTGTTGATGTTATGGGTGCCTTATATAGGCAACGCATATACCAGATGTTGGATAGTCAATATGATTGCATTTGGTTATTTGGTAAACCTGAAGGTGGTATTAAGTCAATGGATTTATCATTGCTTAAAGAAGTGCATGAAGCAGATATAAAAAAAGTATTTAAGAGTATTTATATACAAAACGGTTTACTAAAATATCTGTTTGCTAGAAAGGTATCTACTTTTCTTATGAATGGGGAACCTTTTGGCTTGACAAGCTGGCTAGTACTTTTCCTCTCAAAGCTATTGCCAAATAAGAAAGTATATTTGTGGTCGCATGGCTGGTATGGTAGAGAAGGCTTCGTTAAAAAACTGATGAAGAAGGTTTATTTTGGCTTAGCTGATGGTACTTTTCTTTATGGTAACTATGCAAAAGAATTGATGATAAAAGAAGGGTTTGATGCAAACAAACTTTTTGTAATACATAATTCTTTGAATTATGAGCAGCAACTTGAGTTTAGAAATGAATTATCTCCTTCAAACATTTATTATGAGCATTTTGGAAACAATCATCCTATTCTCCTTTTTGTAGGTAGATTGACGAAAGTTAAGAGAATAGATTTGCTGTTTGAAAGCTTGTCTTTATTAAAGCGTCAAAATAAAGAATTCAATGTTGTTTTAATTGGCTCTGGTTCTGAGGAGGTATATTTGAAAAGGCTTTCTTTGAAATTAGGAATGGCTGATTCTGTGTGGTTTTATGGTGCTTGCTACGATGAGAAAACAAATGCAGAGTTGATTTATAATGCAGATTTGTGTGTCTCACCAGGAAATGTAGGATTGACAGCAATACATACCTTGATGTTTGGAACACCTGTTGTTACTCACAACGATTTCACAATGCAAATGCCGGAATTTGAGTCGATAAAAGACCAGGTAACAGGAGCATTTTTTGAATATAATAATGCTCAAAGTTTAGCTGAGTGTATTGATAAATGGTTTGAATGTAATTCGGCAAAAAGGGATGTTGTAAGAAAAGAATGTTTCGAGGAAATTGATAATCAATGGAATCCAAATTTTCAGATGAATGTATTAAAACAGTATTTAAAATAATCTAAATGAAGAAAGAAATGTTTCATGTAATTAGACAGACTCTAAGAAGTGCTTATCTTTCTATGATGGGTACTTTTGCAAAACCTGCAGTTGGTATTCATATTATCAGTGGTCATAGAATTGAGGATGAGCTGGAACCGGAAACTTTTAAAAAGTTATTGAGTAATCTTTCAAAGTATGTGAAGTTCATTCGCATAGAAGAAGCCATCACTATGATTGTAAATAAGGTTGAACCAAAGGAACCTTTGGTTGCCTTTTCCTATGATGATGGGTTTATGGAGTGTTATGATGTCTTCGCGCCTGTATTAGAAGAATTTGGTGTCAATGCAATTTTCTTTGTCAATCCAAATTATGTCGAGGGAGATGATGAGTATATTGATAATTTCAATAAAAATATTGTTTTAACGCCTGGAAGAAGACCTATGCGATGGGAGCAAATAAAAGATTTGTCGGATAGAGGTTTTCTGATAGGTGCACATACAATGGATCATTATATGATTAATTCTGATGACACGGAAATCCTTGAATATCAAATAAACACTTGTAAAGGCATCATAGAAAAGCATACTGGTAAACCTTGTGATTATTTTGCTTTTCCATATGGAAAATTGACTCATGCTAACAATAAATCGATAGATATAGCTTGTCAGCATTATAAGTATGTATTTTCTCAGTCTGATTACAAACGATATTTCTCTTTTAATAATCGTGTCATCAATAGAAGACATTATGAAGTATTCTGGCCAATAAACCATGTAAAATACTTCTTGTCTTGCACGAAGAAATGGTAAAAAGTATAATAGTTCGTGTTTATGAAAAAAATACTTTTTCAGATTAACGTAACAGCTAATTGGGGCGCTAATGGTCGTATCGCAGAGGAAATAGGTAGAAGGGCAATGGCTAACGGATGGGAAAGTTATATTGCCTATGGTAGATATATGAATCCATCTGATAGCAAACTAATAAAGATAGGTACCCAATGGGATGTGTATGCCCATTATGCTCAACAGAGAATTTTTGATAATGAAGGGCTGTGTTCTCAGAAGGCAACACGTACTTTGATTCAACAAATCAAGGAAATAAAGCCTGATGTTGTACAGTTGCATGATATTCATGATCATTATCTCAATTACCGTTTGCTCTTTGAATATTTGAATTCTACTGGTATTCCTATAGTTTGGACGTTTCATGATTGTTGGGCAATTACAGGACACTGTTTCCATTTTGTTACTAAAAATTGTAATCGATGGAAAACTGGATGTTATGACTGTCCTCTAAAACATAGTTATCCTAATACATTGTTTGATGCTTCACGTAAGAATTGGAACCTCAAGAAAATGTTATTCAAAGGGTGTAATAATCTTACGATTGTAGCTTGTTCTGATTGGATTGCTCAATTCGTTGGTGAGTCTTTCTTGAAAGATAAAAGATTGAAGGTCATTAAGAATGGAATCAATCTTAGTATATTTCAACCAAGAATTGAAGAACAGTCTAATGGCAAGTTTAAAGTACTTGCTGTTTCAAATGTGTGGCATGCAAATAAAGGATATGATGATCTTTTCAAACTCAGAACCATATTACCAGAAGAGTATGAACTTATTGTTGTTGGCGTTTCGGCAAGCCAACAGAAGAAGTTACCTCTAGGAATTCGTGGAATAAGAAGAACTCAAAATGTAGATGAGTTGGTGAAGTTGTATTCTTCTGCCAATGTATTAATAAACCCAACTTATGCAGATACTTTCCCTACAATAAACCTTGAAGCTTTGGCTTGTGGAACTCCTGTGGTAACTTATCGTACAGGAGGTAGCCCTGAGGCTATTGATTCAAATACCGGTATTATAGTTGAACAGGGAGATGTTGCTGCTATGGCTTCTGCTGTAGTAACCATCTGTAACAAGGGGAAGGAGGCTTTTTCTTCTGTCTGTAGACAGCGTGCTATCCAATATTTTAATAAGGATGAACGCTTTGAAGATTATATTAAATTATACGATGAATTATTGTTAGCATAATCACAAAAAACAATGAAAATCTCTATCATTACCGCTACGTATAATAGCGGGAAGACGGTGGGGGACACATTGAAGAGTGTGCTCGCACAAACCTATCACGACTATGAATTGCTGGTTGTGGATGGGGCTTCGAAAGATAATACCCTGGAGGTGGTAAAGAAGATGGAACCTCTGTTTGAGGGGAGAATGAGGTATATCAGCGAACCCGATAAGGGAATCTATGATGCCATGAACAAGGGCATCAGGATGGCTACGGGGGATGTAATCGGTATTCTTAACTCGGACGACTTCTATACTTCGGATGATGCATTGGCTTGCATCGCATGGACTCTGGAGAATGAAAAGGTGGATGCCGTGTATGGCGACATACACTATGTGGACGATGAGGACTTGAAGAAATGCGTAAGATACTATAGCTCCAAGCCTTTCAGAAGATGGATGATGAGACTGGGATTCATGCCTGCGCATCCTTCGTTCTATTGCCGCAAGGAGGTGTATGAGAAGTTCGGTGCCTTTGATGCAGAAAACTATCGGGTGGCAGCTGACTTTGAAAATCTGCTGAGACTTATCTTCGTAAATAAAATTAAAACGCACTATATCAACAAAGACTTTGTTACCATGCGTACCGGTGGCGCTTCCAATTCTGGATTAGAGAGCCACAAGCGCATCATGCGTGACCACCTGAAAGCGCTCAAAAAGAACGGTGTGTATTCTAACATCTTCCTGCTGGGATTACGCTATCTATATAAAACAGGTGAAATATTAAAAAGTAAATGCTAAAAAATAATAGTATAGATATATGATTCAGCCAATTCATTTTTATTTGTTGGGTGCCTTTATCGTGGCGATGATCATCGCCAATATCGTGTTGCCTAACATTCTGCTCATCTCTCATAAGAAGAGATTGTTTGACATGCCGGACAAGAGAAAGGTGCATCATGCTCCGATACCAAGGCTGGGCGGACTGTCGTTCTTCCCCGTGATGCTGATTACCATGGGTGGTCTGGTGCTGGTGCATCATCTGATGGGACTGAGCAGCGGGTCGATGCACGGGGAGGTGCCTTATGAGTTTTTGGCACTGCTGGTGGGTAGCATGATGCTGTTCCTGGTGGGACTCGCCGACGACCTGATTGGAGTTGGGTACAAGAAGAAGTTCCTGGTGCAGATTGTGGCGGCATCGCTGCTCGTGGCTTCGGGTGTGTGGATTAAGTCGCTCGACGGACTCTTCGGAATCTATCAGTTGTCGCCATGGGTGGGCATGCCTTTCACCGTGCTCATCGTGGTGTACGTAACCAATGCCATCAACCTGATTGACGGCATCGACGGACTGGCTTCCGGACTCTGTGCCATCTCACTGGTGGCACTGGCGGGTCTGCACATCTGGCTGCATCTGTTTTCCTTTGCCCTGCTCTGCATTACGGCGCTGGGTGTGATTATCCCTTTCTGGTTCTACAACGTGTTTGGAAATGCCATGAGGGGCAGGAAGCTCTTTATGGGCGATTCGGGTTCGCTGTCGCTGGGCTACATCATCAGTTTTCTGATGATTCACCTGAGCACGGTGGATGTGAGCCCGCATGTGGTGTCTGACTACAACATGGTGTTTGCCTTTACCACGATGCTGGTGCCGCTGCTCGACGTGGTGAGAGTGGTGGGTCACAGACTGAGAAACAGGCAGAATCCGTTCTTGCCTGACAAGAGCCACATCCATCATAAGCTGCTGAGATGCGGACTGAGGGTGAGACAGGTGATGGTGGCTATCTGCCTGCTCTCGCTGATGTTCATCCTGCTCAATTTCCTGATGATCGGCCACGTAAACATCACGTATATCCTGGGCATCGACATCGCCGTATGGATAGTGTTCCACCTGGTGCTGGATGTCATCCTACACACCAGGAGGGCGGAAATGGATATTTAATCCTCTCTCTATAAATACAAGATATTCCCGGCTCGGAGATTCAATGGAATCTCTGGGTCGGGATTTTTGCGTTTGTGGGGGTAGTGGATGGGGGCGTGGCTGCATGGGGAAAGTGTGATGGCTTTTCGTGTTAAAAACTATGAAATCTTAGGTGTTTTCATATAATAGTTGTACCTTTGCGAAAATAATTATAAATGATTGAATAAATGAGCAAGTATCGTTTTTCTATATGTAGCTATCATGCTATCAAGGAGGCTGATATCATAATAGATGGTATCACCGTGCTGGCAGGACCAAATGGATGTGGTAAGAGTACTATATCTAGATGGTTATATTATATGATAGATATTGCTACGGATTTTGACTCCTATCTGGTTAAAGGATATAAAACAGAAATAAATTCATTGCTGCAAAATATCACTCGTGCTATTAGGGAAATGTGGGGACTACATAGAGGGATTAACAATGGTCTGAATATTTTGCAATCTGTTGACGATTTAAAACTCGATGATAATTTCTCATTAGACTCAATAGGCGAATACTCTGGCAAGTTACATTTGTTTATAGGTGAATTTGCCTCACAACTAGATAAATTCTTGAATGCTGAGAATGTTCAAGAACAACGAAAAGATAGAGTTCTTAATTTCTTGAATCAGAATTTAGATGGTGAGGAAAAGGCTAGAAATGCTCAAACTTTTGCTGAGTTGATAAGCCTACAGGTAGATAAAATGCAGCAAGAGGTATTGTATAAAAGCGAGGATCGCTCCTTGACAGATGTCTTGTCTTTTCTTCATACATATCTATATGAAGATGAGATGGTTCCCGTTAAGATTGCCTTGCAAGAGGAAGGGGTCAACATTATATCTGATGGGAGAATAGGCTCTCTCTTTAATCTGGACAAAGCGATTTACATAGACACTCCAATGGCTTTCGGCTTGGATGACTTCCTAAAGAATGTGTTTTGGCAAAGATTAAGAAAATTAATGCTAGAGGAAAATGGTTGTCATGATAAGCAAAACATACGTTTGCTGTATCGCATATCAGAAATCCTAAATGGAAAAATTAATGTTTCTGACAGTTTGTTGGGCGATAAAGAAATGTATTATGAGCGCAAGGATGGCAAGCTATTGCTTCCTTTGGATAAAATCGCTACTGGTATGAAGTCGTTTGCCTATCTTTTCCAGTTGATAAAGAATGGTCATTTAGATGACAAGACGGTTCTAATGATAGATGAGCCGGAAGTTCATTTGCACCCTCAGTGGGTTGTTGTTTTTGCTAGATTATTGATTCTTATCCGTAAATCGTTGGGAGTAAAAATAGTCTTAGCGAGTCATAATCCTGACTTTGTCGCTGCCATCAAGGCAATAGCCAAAAAGGAAGAAATCTTGGCTGAAACAAACTTCTATTTAGCTCAGAGTGTGGATGATGATGGGTTTCAGTATGCTTTTAAGCCTCTTGGCAGTGACATCGAACCTATCTTTAATTCGTTCAATATAGCATTGGAAAGGATTCAGCAATATGGCGATACAGATTTTTGATAATGAGTGTGTAGAGTCGCACCCCATTTATGAAAAGGCTGGGGCGCTACTAAGTGACGTTTGTAAAAGGGATTATAAAGATAATTTTTTTGACGAGCGAATCGAATGTTTGGACATGGATACTTATGAGGTTATGATTTGTAGTGGGCAAAAGCAAGCTACAATGGATGCGGTAATAGGTATCGCTGATTACGAAAATAACCATAAGACAAACTGTAAGCTGCTAATGGTTGAGTTGAGACTGGGGTATAAATCGACTGAAGGACTAGAGGCTGCTAGCTTGAATCGTAAAGTATCGCATACTCTTGAACTGTTGAATCCTGCTGTTTGTCTAGTTTCTGACAAGGCAATATTTGTTTTTGATGATTTACTGTGTCAACAAGCGATTCATTGGATGTTCTCTAAAAGGTATTCCAATGTTTCAAAAAAGGAGTGGGTGGTGATGAGTCCCACGATGTTTTGCAAGGCCTATCTCGCACCAGAAGATTTGCCTTATCAGCCAATCCACGATTTTGTAAAAGGCAAGGCAGACTTTGCAAAGATGTTGGAGAATAAATCTTGGCAACAGATCTATAAAACTCTTCAATGGTGGGGAAAAGCTTATTATAAGTATTGTTACATAGCAGAAGAGGCAACTCTGATAGCTAGTCTCATCTCGGAAGTATGGGAGAATCTGAAGTCTCACAAGCATGAAATGACAGATGATGTTCTTTTAAGTTTAAGTATTTATGCAGAGGATTATCCAGTTTTTAATTTAGATGAAATTTAATTCTCTATATTTAAATATATGCTGTTCCCGGCTCGGAGATTCTATGGAATCTCTGGGTCAGGATTTTTGCGTTTGTGGGGGTGGTGGATGGGGCGTGGCAGCATGGGGAAAGTTATATGATTGGAGAATGTGTAAAAATATATAAAAAGATAAGCCAAGAAGGGCATTTCTGAGTTTAATTGCTTAACTTTGCAATTGAACATTCATTATTATAGATATGCCTAAGGTAAGAATTAAAAATATAGGCCCAATTGTTGATACGGGAGACATCGCTTTGTCTGCCGTAATGCTTATTGTGGGTAAACAGTCTTCGGGAAAAAGTACCTTTATGAAAATATTGTGCTTCTGTCGCTGGATAGAAAAGCGAATCATGCTTGATGGCGAGAATCTGCTGAAGAAATATACCCATTATGGCCGATTCCTGAAAGAGCTGAAGAAGTTTCATCGTTTCGATGATGCTTTCTTTGCTGCTGATTCTTATATCTTTTATGATGGTGATTGCCTTACCATCGAGATGGATGGCGTGAAGGCGAATGTGAAAATCAGAAAGAAAGCGAATTTCAAAACTGAGCGCTATAATGCAAAACTGAGTTTTATTCCTTCGGAACGCAATCTGGTTTCGGCTATTCAGAACATTGATAAGGTTTATCGCTCATCTGACTATGATTCGATATTTAATTATCTTCTGGAATATCAGGAGGCGAAGAAGGAATATGATATCAAGCATCCGCTGAGAATTCCATTTGATGATAATATGAAATATTATTATGATAAGGTTACGGATTCTGACAGAATCGTGCTTGAGAAGGTGGGTAGAACGATAGCGCCTGTTTATGCTTCAAGCGGTATACAGTCGGCGTTGCCGTTGGCTGTGCTTGTGGATTATATTACCGGACAGGTGGGGAAGATTCCGAAGTCGAGCCTTACTGATTTAACGAGTTTGGTGGCAAAGATTATGCTGGATGATGAGAATAAAGAAATCAGTGCGGATGATGTGATTAAGGGAACTAAGATGTATAGATATAAATTCGCCCAGCTGTATATTGAGGAGCTGGAAGAAAATCTGTTTCCGAAGTCGCAGTTTGCGATGGTGAAGGAGATTGTGAAGAATATCAAGAAGGCCTATGAGCAGTCGGGGGCAAATAGCTATGTGGTTATGACCACCCATAGTCCGTATGTGCTGACTTCTCTGAATGTGCTGATGAAGGTGGCACTGGCTAAGGAAAAGAAGCTTGATGAGAAAATGAAAGAAATGCTGGAATATGCAATCCCGATTTCATGGTATTCGGCATACTGCATGACAGATGAAGGAAAAATGGAGAATATCGTGGATGATGAATACCATTTTATCATGGGTGATTATCTTGATTCTCTTTCTGATGAAATATCTGAATTATCTTCTGAACTTGATGAGATGATATATGGGAATGAATAATAGTTTTTTGGCAGGTTATCTGGCTGAAAAGGAAGTTAGAAAATGTTCGAAAATCAGTCTGAAGGAGCGTTCGACAGTTTATTTGCTGAACTTCGTTCCTCCGATGGACTGTGTGGCTTATCAAGTAGATGGTAACATTATAAAAGGTGCTGACAAGGACAAGTGTGACAAGCTTGTTGTAGCAACAACCTGCACGGATGAAAAAGTATGTGTATTTGTTGAACTGAAAGGTTCTGATGTGGCTCATGCCGTGAAACAACTTGATGCAACATTGTCCTATCCCTTGTTTTCTCAGAACAGAGCGAAATGGACGAAAGCTAGGATTGTTGCAAATAAAATTCCTGCAAACACAGGAAGGTCTGTGGTTGAAAGAGCGAAAGTTGATTTCCGTAGAAAGTATAATTGTGAATTAATCTGTTTAAAGTCTGGACAGCCTGACTTTTTGAGGCAAGAAAAACTGAAATAAATTTCATTAGACTGCGTTTGATTATGGCAAGAAAATTATATCCTATAGGAATTCAGACATTTGAACGGATCCGCAAGGAGGATATGTTCTATGTAGATAAGACGGAATACATCTATCAGATGACACATACCGATGGAACGTATTTCTTCCTGAGCCGACCTCGCCGTTTCGGCAAGTCGCTGCTAGTTTCCACCTTCAAGAGTTATTTCGAGGGCAAGAAGGAACTCTTCGAGGGGCTTGCCGTCGAGAAGCTGGAGAAAGAGTGGAATACTTATCCCGTGCTGCACTTCAGTCTGGCTGGAGGCAAACATATGGAGAAGGAACAGCTGGATCGATACCTCTTATATATATTAAAGGAAAATGAGGATAGGTTTGGAGTAGATTGTGATTCTCCAGATCCGAACGTTCGTTTGCTCAACTTGATAAAAACTGTTACAGCAAAGACTGGTAAGCAGGCGGTGGTGCTCATCGATGAATATGATGCACCGCTGCTGGATGTGGCTCACGAGAAGGAAAAACTCGATGTCTTGCGCAATACGATGCGCAATTTCTACAGTCCTTTGAAAGATTGCGAGCCATTGCTTCGCTTCGTTTTCCTGACGGGCATTACGAAGTTTTCGCAGTTGAGCATCTTCAGCGAGCTGAACAATATCACCAACGTGAGCATGGATGAGCCTTATGCCGGTATCTGCGGTATCACCAAAGAGGAACTGTTGACCCAGATGAGCGATGACATCGACGCTCTTGCCGAGCATCTTGAACTGAGCAGGGAGGAGACCATCCAGGAGCTTAAAGACCATTATGACGGTTATCACTTCACTTGGCCATCTCCTGATGTGTTCAATCCTTATAGCTTGCTGAATTGCTTTGCCAAGCAGGAAATGGATGATTACTGGTTCGGATCGGGCACACCTACCTATCTCATCAATATGATGAGAAAATATGAATTCCTGCCTGCAGACCTTGGCGAGACCATAGAGGTGGGCAAGAAGGACTTTGATGCCCCCACAGAAACGATGACCACCATCGTACCTTTGCTCTATCAGAGCGGGTATGTCACCATCAAGGGATATGACAAACCGACAAAGTTGTATCAGTTGGCATTGCCTAACCAGGAGATTAGGGTGGGGCTGTATGGTAGTCTCTTGCCTCATTATCTGACGGACAAGTCTGCGAAGGCTAACACGACCATCGCCAAGATGTCGGTATTGGTAAAGAAGGGGGATATGGATGCTGCCTTCTGCCTGCTGAACGACTTTTTGGGGACGGTGCCTTACTGTGACAATACTAACTACGAGGGGCATTGGCAGCAGACGCTCTACATCATGTTTGCCCTGCTCACCAACTATAGCATCCTAGTGGAACCTCATACAGCGAAGGGCAGAATCGATATTATGATGGAAACGGCAGATACCATCTACGTGATGGAACTGAAGTTCAACAAGAGTGCCGAGGAGGCTCTCGCCCAGATTGAGGCAAAGCACTATGTCGACGCCTTCAAAATGAGCGGCAAGAAGGTGGTGAAGATAGGCTTGAACTTCTCGGTGAAGGACGAGGTGAACTGTCTGGAATGGAAGATAGGATAACAAGATCTTATAGTCCTGTATATTTCCTAATAGCCTTGATGAAGGTATCGCCATATTTATTGAGCTTGAATTCTCCGATACCACTGATCAGGCTCATGGCATTCTTGGTGGTAGGTTTCATCCTTGCGAGTTCATGAAGGCTTTTGTCGCTGAGTACGATATATGGAGGATAACCCTGTTCGTCGGCAAGGTTCTTGCGTATCTTTCTGAGGTGTTCAAAGAGCCCTTTGTCTTCCACGCCTTTCGAGTCTTCCTGGAAGATGACACGTTCGGCATGCACCTCAGGAATGAGATTTCCCGGCTGGGCGATGGCGCCCTTCCTGTTGCGTACCGTTTTCTTTGGGCGGGTGGCTTTATCATCTTCTTCGATATAAGCCAGCGAAACATGATGTTCTCCCTTCAGTACCTTCCAGCCTAAATCGGTAACCTTCATGTAGTTGTGGTTGTTGTAGGCAATCTCGAAGAATCCCATCTGCAGCATCTGCAGCAGATAAGCATTCCAGTCCTTAGATGTTGTATCCCTGCCCACACCGAAGGTTTTCATCTCGTTGTATTTGTTTTTCACAACGGCAGAAGAATGCATGCCTCTCAGAATCTCGATGCAGGTACCTACTGCAATATGCTCACCCGAACGGACCACGGCACTCAGGGCTTTCTGGGCTCTGATGGTGCCGTCGAAGGTGCGTGGAGGATTCTTGCAAACATCACAGTTGCCGCAGTTGCAGGATGATGTCTCGCCAAAATAATTCAGCAGAATGCGTCGTCGGCATACTCTCGATTCGGCATATTCCTCCATGCGGCGCAGTTTCTCCATGTTCACATCACGCTGTCCGCTTTCTTCACAGAAAGAACGGAGGGTGATGATGTCGGCCATCGAATAGAACAGCACGGTATCTGATGGTGCTCCATCTCTTCCGGCTCTACCTATTTCCTGATAGAAACTCTCTATGCTTTTAGGCATATTATAGTGGATTACCCAGCGCACATTGCTCTTGTCGATGCCCATTCCGAAAGCGATGGTAGCACATACCACCTGAATCTGGTCCATCTTGAACCGCTCCTGTACTGATGCTCTGGTCTGGGCAGTCATTCCGGCATGATAGGCTTCGGCATTGATACCCAGATCGATAAGTTCCTGAGCTACCATTTCGGTGTTCTTGCGGGAGAGACAGTAGATGATGCCTGCTTCTTCCGGATGATTACTGATGAAGCGGGTGATGTATTGGAGCTTTGCCTTTTTGGTACTCTCCTGTCTTACGGTGAGGGAGAGATTGGGGCGGTCGAAACTGCTTACGAACGTCTGCCCATTGAGATGAAGCTGGCGTATGATATCTTCGCGCGTTATCTTGTCGGCTGTGGCTGTGAGCGCCATCACCGGGACATTGCGGAAATTCTCGTGCAGCATACCGAGTTGCGAATACTCCGGACGGAAATCGTGTCCCCACTGGCTGATGCAGTGGGCCTCGTCAACGGCAAAGAGCGAAATCTTGATGTTGCTGAATAAATAAGGTATCTCGCTGATGAGTTTTTCGGGCGAAACATAAAGGAGTTTCAGTTCTCCCTTCTCGCATCGGCGTCGGATGATGAGTTCATCGGTCGTGTCGTTTCCGCTGTTCAGTGCCTCAGCCGGGATACCGTTTGCCTTGAGCGCCTCCACCTGGTCGTGCATCAGACTGATGAGCGGTGAAATGACCACAGCAGTACCTTCCATCGCTAATGCGGGAACCTGGTAGCACAGACTCTTTCCACCACCAGTCGGCATGAGAACCAGACAGTCGTGTCCCTGCATTACCTCTCTGATAATCGCTTCCTGGTTGGGGCGGAAGGAATCGTATCCAAAATAGCTTTTTAATATCTCGTTTATCTGCATGATTGCCGTTTTATGATTTCTGCCTTTGCCGGCATGTTTTTGTTTTGTTTTTCATGCAAAGGTAATGAATAATCTGCATAAATAAAAGTTTTCTCCAAGAAAAAGTGCATATTTCAAGTAAAAAACTTTGCAAAGAGCGAAAAACAGGAGGAAAAGTTTGGTATGTGGAAAAAATGTATTACTTTTGCATGGTAAATACAGATAAAAATGGCAAAATGTAATGTAAACACTCAAGAGCGATTTGCCGATATCCAGATGCTCCGTTATGAGCTGAAGGGTTTCGAAAACCTGTCGCTCACACAGAAAATTTATATTTATTGCTTGTCGAAGGCAACCCTCTTGGGACGTGATATCACCTTCGACCAGCAGGGCAAATACAACCTGCGCATCCGTAAAACCCTGGAGGCTGTATACCTTCATTACGAGGGTAATCGCGAAAGCGAAGATTTCAAGGCTTTCGAAGTTTATCTGAAGCGTGTCTGGTTTGCCAGCGGCATCTATCATCACTATGGATGTGAAAAGTTTGTGCCAGGATTTTCAGAGGAATCTTTCTATGAAATGGTTGAGGCGATTGCCGATGAATATCTGCCTCTTTCCAAGGGACAGAGCAAGGAAGACCTGTTGGGCATTCTGGTGCCTGTCATCTTCAATCCGGAAGTTATGCCTAAGCGCGTGAATCAGACGGATGGAGAGGATCTGGTACAGACTTCAGCCTGCAATTTCTATGAGAATGTTTCTCAGGCAGAAGTAGAACGTTTCTATGCCAGGATGAAGGAAGATGGCAACGAACAGGCACCTTCGTATGGACTGAACTCTAAACTGACCAAGCGTAATGGTGAACTGGTGGAGCTGAAATGGACAGAAGACGGCCTCTATGGCGCAGCTATCAAGGAGATTGTTTCCTGGTTGCTCCGTGCTCAGAAATATGCAGAAAATGAGGAACAGAAACATCTCATCGATCTCCTGGTGAAGTATTATCGTACAGGCGATCTGAAGGATTTCGACCGTTACAGCATTGCCTGGGTGCAGCAGCACGAGGGAATGATTGATTTCATCAACGGATTTATCGAAGTGTATGGCGATCCGCTCGGACTGAAAGGTACTTGGGAAGGCATCGTAGAATATAAGGATCTTGAAGCAACGAAGCGCACCCAGACCATCAGTCAGAATGCCCAGTGGTTTGAGGACCATTCACCTGTAGACCCACGTTTCCGCAAGCCGGAGGTGAAGGGTGTTACAGCCAATGTCATCTGTGCTGCGATGTTGGGTGGCGAGGAATATCCAGCTTCTGCCATCGGCATCAATCTTCCGAATGCCAACTGGATCCGTCAGGAATATGGTTCTAAGAGTGTGACCATCGGTAACCTGACCGAGGCATATAACAAGGCAGCTCAAGGCAATGGTTTCCGCGATGAATTCGTTATCGACGAGGATACCATCAGTCTGATGAATCAGTACGAGGATATTACCGATGATCTGCATACCGACCTGCATGAGTGTCTGGGGCATGGAAGTGGACAGCTCTTGCCTGGTACCGACCCTGATGCACTGAAGGCGTATGGCAGTACGATAGAAGAGGCGAGAGCCGATCTTTTCGGACTCTATTATGTTGCAGACCATAAATTGGTAGAACTGGGTCTGACACCGAATGATGAGGCATACAAGGCTCAGTATTACGGTTATCTGATGAACGGTCTGCTCACCCAGACCATCCGCATCAAGGAAGGCGACAAGATAGAGGAAGCCCACATGCGCAACCGTGCGCTGATAGCCTGGTGGGTGATGGAACATGCCGAGGGTGCTGTGGAACTGGTGAAGATGGATATGAACTATGCTTCTGCCGAGGATGCTTTGAAGGACAGTGAGGGCAATATCATTACGACGAAGACTTATGTGAAGATTAATGATTATGCCAAGCTCCGCCATCTCTTCGGTGAGTTGCTTGCTGAAATTCAGCGCATCAAGAGTGAGGGTGATTTCGAGGCAGCCCGCCTGTTGGTAGAGAAGTATGCCGTGAATATTGATCCGGAATTGCATCGCGAGATACTGGCAAGATACAAGAAACTGAATCTCGCTCCATACAAGGGATTCATCAATCCGAAGATGACGCTGGAGATGGATGAAAAAGGCGAAATTACAGACGTGGTATTGGATTACGAGGAGAGCTATGTCGACCAGATGTTGCGCTACTCTGATGAATACGGAACGCTTTAGAAAGTTAATAGTTAAGAGTTGATAGTTTATAGGGCAACCCTGCTATACGGCGAAGCCGCTATAAACTGTTAACTATAAACTTTTAAAATGATGATAGATAATAAGAACGAGGAATTTCCGATAGTAGATGAAATGGGCAACATCCTGGGCGCTGTTACCCGCGGTCATGCCCATGACGGAAGCAAGATATTGCATCCGGTAGTTCATCTGCATGTATTCAACAGCCGGGGTGATCTGTATCTGCAGCATCGTCCAGCCTGGAAGGATATCCAGCCGGATAAATGGGATACAGCCTGCGGCGGTCATGTTGATTTAGGCGAAAGTGTGAGTCAGGCATTGCATCGCGAGGTAAGGGAAGAATTGGGTATCACCGATTTTGAACCGGAATCTCTTGGACATTATGTCTTTGAGAGTCAACGGGAAAAGGAACTGGTTTATGTACATCGCTGTGTATATGATGGCGAGGTGAAACCGAGCCAGGAAGAATTGGCCGGTGGCAGATTCTGGACCAAGGATGAAATCAGCGAAAACATCGGCAAGGGTGTTTTCACTCCGAACTTCGAAAACGAATACCAGAAGTATTTCATGTAATGGCGAAATTAGCCATAAAAATACGTCCCGACGTAGCATTTGCTGCATCGGGACGTATTTTTTTGTATGTCAGGACGCAGCAAATGCTACGTCGGGACGTATTTTCAGCAGGGTTGTGGCCTGTTTCTGACCGCATCTGCAGAAGCGTTAAATCTCGTAGATACCCTTGAGTGCGCCTCTTGCAATTTTCTCGAAATCTTCACCGAAGTCGCAGAAACGGAGAACCGCATTAGAGGCAGCATGTTTTATTCCTATGTTGTCACCCTGCAATGCTGTGGCAGCCTGATCCAGGAATTCGTTGATGCCACGCTCGTTAGGCTCTTTTCCATTGGCAAAGAGACGGGCAAGGAGCTGGAAACCGGCAATCTCATAGAGCGACTTATCACTTGCTATCCACTGGTAGGCGATGACAGGCGCATAATCTACGTGCTGCAATAGGTTGAAGGCAAGCATCTCTGCCATCTCCTGACTCTGTACCTGTTCCATCCATAAATCTGTGATTTCCGGAAGCATCTTATCGGCAGGCATAATGAGTGTAGCCAGAATCTTGCACTCCCGGATATCTTCCTTCCACAGTTCGATGGCGAGGTCATAGTCTTTACCATATTCCTCAGCCATCTTTTTCAGTTCATAGAATGGTACGCCCCAATTCAGTTTATATCCCAGTCCCTTATCGCGCATAGATTGCGATCCCGGACCGTTCATCAGCAAGCGGAAGCTTCGCTTGATAGTCATCAGTTTCTGATGTGTTTCTTCGTTCATTATATTTAGAGTAAATTATTTACTAAATTATAGTTTCATTATTTTACAGAACATTCCTTCGAACTGTTCCTCTACATTTGCAGGTTTATGCTTGAAGATACCGAAGATGGCACTTCCGCTACCACTCATCGCTGCATATACGGCACCCAGTTTGTACAGCTTCTGTTTGATTTCAGGCAGTTCCGGGTGCATCTTGAAGATAGGTGCCTCAAAATCGTTGACAAGTTCCTCTTTCCAAGTCTCGATAGGCTGGCGTACAATGTCGCGGCAACATTTGGCTGGTGCCTGTGGGGTGATGGCTGCATAAGCCTCTTTGGTGCTGACGGCAATATCATCGCGCTTCACCACAACCAGATGATAGCCCCTCAGATTATCGCCAGGACCACTTACCGGCATCAGTTCTTCGCCGATGCCTTCTGCATAGCATGCAGTGTCACCATCTTCGGGGTCAGCAGAAATGAAGTAGGCACAGTCTGCGCCCAGTTTGGCAGCATATTTTTCCATCTCCGCATTACCGATGTTGAGGCGGAAACGCTCGTCCAACAAACGGATCATGAAGGCTGCATCGGCAGAACCGCCACCCAAACCTGCCTGCGAAGGAATACGCTTCACCAGGTGAGCATGGATGCGTGGAATCCTGAAGTCGGCAGCCAGGAGATTATAAGCTTTTACAACGAGATTGTTCTGTTCGTCGCAATCCACTGCGTTACCTGTAATCTTCAGATCACAAGGAACATCGCTAGGGAATTCATCGCCCATGAGCTTGATTTCAAGTGCATCGGTCAGCGGAATAGGGTAGAACACCGTTTCAAGATTGTGGTATCCATCTTTCCGCTTGCTAACTATATTTAAACCAAGATTGATCTTGGCGCAAGGAAATGTAATCATAACTTTTCAGTTTAAAGGGTTCGTTACTATTTCTTTTTTTTGCAAAGATACGGAAAAATATCTAACATGGTGCATCTTTTACAGGATTATTTTTATCAGTAGCATTAAAAATATTAAAATAAGCCCTGTTTTGCAATATCTTTTGTATCTTTGCAATTACAAATTATTAATAGATTATGAAAAAAGGAGATAAAGTCAGATTCTTGAGCGAAGTGGGTGGCGGAAAGGTTGCCGGCTTCCAAGGTAAAAATATTGTGCTCGTTGAGGATGAGGATGGTTTTGAGATTCCGATGCCTATCAACGAGGTGGTTGTGGTGGAGCAGGATGAATACTCCATGGGCAAGATGATTTCGGCTAAGATGGATGCGCAGCAGAAGGCTGAGGAGCATGCCAATACCGAACTGCATCAGGACAGCCGGAGTATCAAGGCTATCTTGAATGATCACGATGACGTGGATATGGATGTAGAGGAATATGATGCTGCCGACCGTGAGATAACCTTTGTGAAACCGGTTCAGGAACGTACGGGTGGCAACAAACTCAGTGCTTATCTCGCCTTTGTACCTATCAACATCAAGGACGTAACCAATACCCGTTTCGAGACCTATATGGTGAATGACAGCAACTACTATCTCCACTATACCTATCTTGTGGCTGAGGGAAATGCATGGACTCTGAAAGCAGAGGGAGAAATAGAACCGAATACCAAACTCTTCATCGAGGAATTCGGTCGTGAGGCTCTGAACGAGATGGAGCATATCGCCATCCAGATGATAGCTTACAAGAAGGACAAGCCATTTCTCCTGAAGCCGGCAACAGATGTTCAGTTCCGTCTCGATCCCGTGAAATTCTACAAACTTCATCTTTTCGAAGAGAACGATTTCTTCGAGACTCCAGCCTATCTCTTTACGATTGTAGAGAACGATGAAATATCCCGTCCGCTGGTTATCGATTCCAAGCGTCTGAAAGAGCAGATGTATAAGGATGAGAAGGTTGTCGCCAACACCAGCAAGAAGAAAAGCAAGAAGGATGATGGTACCCTTGTGATAGATCTTCATGCGGATGAAGTGCTTGAAACAACTGCTGGAATGAATTCTGCAGATATTCTTCATTATCAGATGGATATCTTTAAGAAGACCATGGAGGAATATAAGAAAAAGAAGGGACAGAAAATTATCTTTATTCATGGAAAGGGCGAAGGTGTGTTGCGCCAGACTCTCATTCATGAGTTGAACTATCGCTATAAGAGTTGCACCTATCAGGATGCTTCTTTCCAGGAGTATGGCTATGGTGCTACACAGGTAACAATAAAGTAATTTATTATGAAGTACGGATTTATTAAGGTAGCTAGTGCCATCCCTGCCGTAAAGGTGGGGGATGTCATTTTCAATACCCAGCAGATAGAGGAACAGATAGCGCTGGCTGAGGGAAAGGGTGTAGAGATCATTACATTTCCGGAACTCTCTGTTACGGGCTATTCCTGTCAGGATCTCTTCCGTCAGCAGATGCTTCTTGAATCATCTGAGCAGGCAGTGATGATGTTGCTCGATTTCACACGCAAACTCGATATCATCTCTATCGTGGGTGCGCCGGTGATAGCGGGCGACTTGTTGCTCAATTGTGGTATCGTTATCCAGCATGGACAGATTCTCGGTATTGTACCGAAGACATATCTTCCAAACTACAGCGAGTTTTATGAGAAACGCTGGTTTGCCTCGGCTCAGGACCTGAGAGATTGCGAAGTCCGTTATGCCGGACATAAGGTGAAACTGACGTCTGATGTTCAGATTTTTCAAACTTTCGATGGCGTACAGTTTGGTGTGGAAATCTGCGAAGATGTATGGGCTCCGGCTCCTCCTAGCAACAAACTGGCGCTAGCAGGAGCAGACCTGATTTTCAATCTTTCTGCAAGCGACGAACTCATCGGAAAACATCATTATCTGAAGAGTCTGCTCAGCCAGCAGAGTGCCCGTACCATGACCGGATATATCTACAGTTCCTGCGGATTCGGTGAGAGTACGCAGGATGTGGTTTATGGCGGAAATGCCCTGATTTATGAGAATGGAGTTTTACTTTCACAGAGTGAACGTTTCTCTATTGAACCGCAGATGGTTATCTCACAGATAGATGTAGAGAAACTCCGCTCTGAGCGTCGTACGAATTCTACTTATGTAAATGCCCAGCGCAATATTAAGTATTCTGTTCTCGGCGGTCAGTTCAATATCCGTAATATCGAAGCCGATCCTACCGAAAATGAACGCGATTTTGTGTTGGAACGTGAGGTGAATCCTCATCCGTTTATTCCTACCAGCAGCGATATGAATGCCTCTTGCGAGGAAATTTTCAATATCCAACTCATGGGACTAGCCAAGCGTATCGTTCATACCCATGCCAAGACCGTAGTAATCGGTATTAGCGGCGGTTTGGATTCTACGCTGGCCTTACTCGTTTGTGTAAAAGCTTTTGATAAACTCAAAATGAACCGAAAGGGTATCGTAGGTGTCACTATGCCGGGATTCGGAACCACAGACAGAACCTACAATAATGCTATCTCGCTGATGCAGAGTCTTGGTATTACCATTAAGGAAATCAGCATCGCCAAGGCTGTAACCCAGCACTTTGAGGACATCGGTCAGGATGCCAGTGTGCATGATGTGACTTACGAGAATTCCCAGGCTCGTGAACGTACCCAGATTCTGATGGATTTAGCCAATAAGATGGGTGGTATGGTTATCGGTACCGGCGACCTTTCAGAGTTGGCATTAGGATGGGCTACCTATAATGGTGACCACATGAGTATGTATGGCGTGAATGCCAGCATTCCTAAGACCCTGATCCGTCATCTCGTAAATCATGTAGCAGAGAGTGGGGTAGACGAACAGAGCCGCATCACTCTTCGTGATATCATCGATACTCCTATCAGTCCAGAGTTGATCCCGGCAGATGAGAATGGAAATATCAAGCAGAAGACGGAAGATTTGGTGGGACCATACGAACTGCATGATTTCTTCCTCTACTATTTCCTGCGTTTCGGTTTCCGTCCTTCCAAGATTTACATGTTGGCAAAGAAGGCATTTATTGATTCCGAACTGGAGCGTGTAAAAATCAGTGATAATGATCCTGACAGCTATGATGAGGAGACTATCAAAAAGTGGCTGAAGACCTTCGTGCGCCGTTTCTTCAATCAGCAGTTCAAGCGCAGCTGTCTGCCAGATGGTCCGAAAGTAGGTAGCGTAAGCCTCAGCCCTCGTGGCGACTGGCGTATGCCTAGTGATGCTGCATCTGCCATCTGGCTGCAAGAGGCTGAAAACCTCTGAAATTGATTTCGGACAAGCCAAAAGTACAATATTCTTTCTATTTCCTGGCGCGCCCGTTATATTAATTATATACTCTTAAAGGGGCTGGATTTTGTAAATATTTGTTTTACAGAATCCAGCCTCTTTTTCTTAATATTTGTGAAATCGATTGCACAAAAATATCAGCAGAAAAGTGAAATATCTTGTTGGGCGGATAGAAATAGTTTGTAATTTTGCGGAAGATAATTCAACTATTCAATTTTAACTTAACAATTTCATTATGAAGAAACTTGCCGCAAAATTATGGGCAGTTTTAATGCTCATGTTGGTCTCCATGCAGACGATGGCTACAGACACGTTTACTAGCAATCGTACTGATTTCCGAGACGAAAGTATCTATTTTATGATGACCACGCGTTTCTACGATGGTGACACAGGAAACAATGTGCTCTGCTGGGACAACCAGTCAGCGCAGATTGAAACAAAAGACCCTTGCTGGCGAGGCGACTTCCAGGGTGTCATCGACAAGCTCGACTACATCAAGGCATTGGGTTTTACAGCCATCTGGATTACACCAGTAGTGCAGAACGCTTCCGGTTATGATTACCATGGTTATCATGCCATGGATTTCCAACATGTTGACTGCCGTTATCAGAGCAGCGATGGTAGCAAGGACGGTGACGCCATGTTCCAGGAACTCATTGATAAGGCACATGCAAAGGGTATCAAGATTATCCTCGACGTCGTGCTCAACCACACCGGTAACTTCGGTGAGCAGACACTCTGCAAGGAGTTTGACCGTGATACCGACTTGGCAACTCAGGCACTCATCGATGCTTGTATGATTCCTAATGAGGAGAAGTTGGGTTCCGACTACCTTACAAGTGTTGCTTATGAGCAGTATCAGCGTCGTCTTGCCCTGATGAAGAATATCCGTGGCAAGAACCAGGATACTCACAACTACTGGCACCACTTTGGTGACTTTAACTGGGACTTTCCTAACCGCTGGTGGGCACAGATTGCTGGTGACTGCGTGGATCTGAACACCGAGAACGACTATGTGGCAGATTATCTCGTGAAGTGCTACGGCAGCTTTATCAAGATGGGTGTAGATGGATTCCGTATCGATACTTCCGGTCACATCTCACGTTTGACATTCTGCAAGCAGTTCATTCCTCAGTTTACAGCTCTTGGTGAGCAGTACAAGGACAAGCGATTGAACCAGGCTCCTTTCTTCATGTATGGTGAGGTTTGTGCCCGTTACAGTGATGTCACATACCGTGGTCAGGAGAACCTCTCTTGCTATTATTACACATGGAATGCTCCACAGGACTTGCTCGACAAATGGGATGGTAGCCAGTCTTACTGGGATACACAGGTACTCTTTGATAAAGCCAATGGCGGTACAGGTGTGGATGACCATCAGATGGCTCTCTGTGAGTCAGACAATGCCCCAACACCAACAAGCGACAATACCTTTATGGTGAATGGTAAGTGGCATGAGCCAGACTATTCTCAGGCAAGTGGTTTCCATGTGATCGACTTCCCATTGCACTACAACTTCGGTAATGCTGCTGCCGCATACGGTTTGGCAAAGTCAGGTGACAAGAAATATAATGATGCTACCTATAATGTAGTATATGTTGACAGCCATGACTATGGACCTCAGCAATATGACGACAAACTCCGTTTCGGTGGTTCAGACGCTCAGTGGGCAGAGAACCTCTCTCTGATGTTCACCTTCCGTGGTATTCCATGTCTCTATTATGGTTCTGAGATTGCTTTCCGTCGCGGTGCAGCGATTGACAATGGTCCTCACGGTCCTCTCTCTGAAACTGGTCGTGCTTACTTCGGTGGCTACATCACAGGTGATGTAAAAGCCAAGGATTTCGGTGACTACACAGCTACAGGTAATGCTGCTGCTACATTGAATCATGATGTCGCTCAGCACCTCATCCGCCTAAACAAGATTCGTCAGGCTGTTCCTGCTTTGCGTAAGGGTCAGTGGACCGACGAGGGTTGTACTCCTGTCAAGGGTGGTATCGCCTTCAAGCGTGCTTACAAGAATGATAGCTATGCACTCGTAGCCCTCAATGGTGGTGCTACTTTCACAGGTTGCCCTGATGGTACTTATACCGACGTGGTAACAGGTAAGACATACACTGGTACTACTATCACCGTTGAAGCTCCTGCTACTCAGGGTCAGCTCCGTGTTCTCGTGAAGGACTGGAAGGGCGGTCAGATAGGTGAGGATGGTCCTTTCATCTATAATGAGACTCCTAAGGCTAAGTCAGAGGCTGAAAAGGCTTACGATGGTCATGAGGAAGATGGTACAACATGGGTTGAGCCACAAACTAATGAGTTTGGTTTGAAATTCTCTCAGAATGGTGGTACATTCCGCACCAATACTGTTACTGTAGAGGTAAGCCTTAGCGGTAAGGCAACTTCTGGTTGGTTCCAGGTAGAAGGTCAGGACAAGGTAGAGCTGGCTCCAGGCGAGACCAAGACATTCACTATCGGCGAAGGCATGAACTTCAAGCAGACCAAGACTGTAACATGGTTTGCCAAGAATGAAGAAAAGGTGAAGGATGGTAAGGTTACCTTCACCAAGGTGGATCCTAACGCAGCTATCACCGTATATGTAAAGGCAGACAAGGCTCCAACGATCTATGCTTGGGTTCCTGGCACTCCAACTAAAGAGTTGACTGGTGCATGGCACGGTAAGATTATGGATGGTCCTGAAGAGATTGGTGGTGTCAACTACTGGTACAAGACTTTCGATGGAGTAGAGAGCTTCAATGTGATTCTGAATAATGGTAACGACAAGCAGTCGAGTGACATCACTGGTATCACAGGTGATATCTACTTGGAATATGACGGTGGCTCAAGTGTCAAGACGCTCGATGCTCCTGTCAACACAGCAGCCAAGGTTACTTTGAGTCCTAATGGTGGTGACTTCGAGAAGACTATTACTGTAAACGCAACCCTCAGCGATAATGCCAAGAGCGGTTGGTATAAGATTGGCGACGGCGAGCAGGTTAATCTGACTCCAGGTAAGCCAGTTACCTTCACTCTCGGTGCTGACATGATGGAAGGCGAGAGCAAGACTGTAACTTGGAGTGCAACTAATGCAGAGGATAAGGCTAAGACTGGTACTGCTACCTTCAACAAGAAGGCTGAGGTGGTTATTCCTACACCATCAGGTATCTTCGCTTACTTCCTCGCTCCTTCAGATTGGAGTCAGGTTGACTGCTGGGCTTGGAATGATGCAGATAACTTTACCGGTGGCAACTGGCCAGGTGTAGCTTGTACCAAGACTGGTGAGAAGAAGAATGGTATGGATGTCTGGATGTGGAAGTATGATGGCGACTTGACAAGTACTCCTACCAAGATTATCTTTAATAATGGCGGTAATGGTCAGCAGACAAAAGACTTGGATTTCGTAAACGGTGCAGTCTATAACCGTGATGGTAAGACCAACGAAGTTGTTACAGGTATCAGTCAGGCTACAACAGTCCAGAAGACAGCTAAGTTGAAGATCTATTCTATCAACGGTGTGAAGGTAGCCGAAGTAAACAAGGTTTCTGATGCAGAATACGTTCTGGCTCCAGGTATGTATATCTGCAATGGCAAGAAGTTTGTTATCAAATAAACTTACCGCTACTTTTGGACTTAAACAAGCACTTCGCCTGCTCTGTAAGCGGGTAGTGTGAGTTTGTCCCCATACGGTTAGCAGTTTATGTACATAATATCCTCTGAAAGAGGCTGATTTTTGCAAATATTCGTTTTGTGAAATTCAGCCTCTTTTTCTTTGTTGTTGCGAAATCGATTGCACAGGAAAAACAATAGAAAAGTGAATTGTTTTATAGTATTTATAAAAAGAATTCGTAATATTGCGGTGTAATTATTCAACTATTCAATTTTAAACTTAACAATTTCATTATGAAAAAACTTGTCGCAAAATTATGGGCGGTTCTTATGCTCATGTTGGTCTCCTTGCAGTCGATGGCTACCGATGTGTTTACATCGAATCGTACTGACTTCCGAGACGAAAGTATCTATTTCATGATGACCACTCGTTTCTACGATGGTGATCCAAGTAACAATGTGCTCTGCTGGGACAACCAGGAAGCACAGAAGAGTACCAAGGACCCTTGTTGGCGAGGTGACTTCCAGGGTGTCATCGACAAGCTCGACTACATCAAGGCGTTAGGTTTCACTGCCATCTGGATTACTCCTGTCGTACAGAATGCATCCGGTTATGACTACCACGGCTATCATGCTTCGGATTTCTCCAAGGTAGATTGCCGTTATCAGAGCGGTGACGGCAAAAAGAGTGGTGACGTGATGTTCCAGGAACTCATCGACAAGGCTCACGCCAAGGGTATCAAGATTATCCTCGATATCGTGCTCAACCACACCGGTAACTTCGGTGAGGAGCATTTTTGCAAGGAGTTCGACCGTGATACTCGTCTTCGCAACCAGGCAGACATCAATGCTTGTATGATTCCTAATTTCGAAACATTGGGTAGTGACTATCCGACTCTTCAGCCAGGCTTTCAGTATCAGCGTCGTCTTGCCATGATGAAGAATACCGATGGTCAGAATCGTGATTCCCACAACTACTGGCACCATTTCGGTAACTTCAACTGGGACTTACCTAATCGTTGGTGGGCTCAGATTGCAGGTGACTGTGTGGACCTCAATACTGAGAATAATACAGTGGCTGAATATCTTGTCAAATGCTATGGCAATTTCATCAAGATGGGTGTCGATGGTTTCCGTATTGATACATCCGGTCATATCTCACGTCTTACCTTCTGCAAGCAGTTCATTCCTCAGTTTGCTGCCCTCGGTAAGCAGTACGAGGACAAGCGATTGAACAAGGCTCCTTTCTTCATGTATGGTGAGGTTTGTGCCCGTTTCGGTAGTGTGCAGTACCGTGGTCAGGACAACCTTTCACCTTATTATTATACATGGAAGGCTCCAAAGGAACTGATGGATGGCTTTGATGGCAGCCAGTCATACTGGGACACTCAGGAAATCTATGACAGTGGTACAGGTTATGATGCTAAGCTGATGCCTCTCTGCGAGAAAGATAATGCTGATTCTCCTGAAAGCAATAATACCTTTATGCTGAATGGTGCATGGCATGAGCCAGACTATTCTCAGTCAAGCGGTTTCAATGTAATCGACTTCCCATTGCACTACAACTTCTCTAATGCAGGAAGTGCATACGGCTTGGCTAAGTCTGGTGATATGAAATACAATGATGCTACTTTCAATGTGGTATATGTAGACAGTCATGACTACGGTCCTCAGCCAAGTGATGGTATCCGTTTCGATGGTAGTGATGCTCAGTGGGCAGAGAATCTCTCTCTGATGTTTACCTTCCGTGGAATCCCATGTCTCTATTATGGTTCTGAGGTAGGTTTCCGTCGTGGTTCTGTGATTGACAAAGGTCCTAATGGTCCTCTTTCTAACACTGGTCGTGCTTACTTCGGTGGTTATATCACAGGTGATGTAGAAGCATCAGACTTCGGTGAATACAAGGCTTCTGGTAATGTGGCTGCCTCATTGAATCATGATTTGGCTCAGCACCTCATCCGTCTGAACAAGATTCGTCAGGCTGTTCCTGCTCTCCGTAAGGGTCAGTGGACAGACGAGGGTTGTAAGGCCAATGGTGGTATCGCTTTCAAGCGTGCTTATAAGGACAGTTATGCACTTGTAGCCCTCAATGGTGGTGCTACTTTCACAGATTGCCCAGCTGGTACTTACACAGACCTGGTAACAGGTAAGACTTACACAGGTTCTACTATCACCGTTGATGCTCCTAACAATCAGGGTCAGGTTCGCGTTCTCGTGAAAGACTGGAAGGGCGGAAAGCTCATTGACGATGGTGCTTTCATCTACGAAACTGCTGCTCAGCATAAGGGTGGCCAGACTTATGATGGTAATGAAGAGGCTGGTACAACTTGGGTTGACGAGGCTCCTCTTCCGCCAGTAAGCGTTTCTCTTTCTCCAGTTGGTGGAAGTTTCCGCACCAATACGGTAACTGTTACCGCAACACTCTCTGAAGACGCTAAGTCTGGTTGGTACCAGATAGAGGGTCAGGACAAGGTAGATTTGACTCCTGGTGAGGCTGCCACCTTCACTATCGGTGAAGACATGAACTTCAAGGACACCAAGACTGTGACTTGGAGTGCAACAAGCTCTGAGGGCAAGGAGAAGACAGGTAAGGTTACTTATACCAAGGTAGATCCTAATGCTTCTATTACGGTAACAGTAAAGGCAGAAAAAGCTCCTTATATCCACGCTTGGACAACAGGTACTGACGGCAAGGATTTGACTGGTGCATGGCCTGGTAAGGTAATGAACGGCCCAGAGGAAATCGATGGTGCTAAATACTGGACTTACTCTTTTGATGACGTTGAGAGTTTCAATGTCATCTTGAATAATGGTAACGGTGCTCAGTCGGGTAAGTTTGAAGGTATCACAGGTGATATCTACTTGGAGTATGATGGTGGTACAAGTGCCAAGAAGATTGACGCTCCTGTCAATACTGCTGCCAAGGTTACTTTGAGTCCTAATGGTGGTGACTTCCAGAAGACTATCTCCGTAACAGCAACCCTCAGCAACAATGCCAAGAGCGGTTGGTATAAGATCGGCGATGGTGAGCAGGTGGCTCTTGTTCCTGGTAAGGCTGCTACCTTCACTCTCGGTGCTGACATGATGGAAGGCGAGAGCAAGACTGTAACTTGGAGTGCAACCAATGCTGATAACGAAACCAAGACAGGTTCTGCTACCTTCAACAAGATGAAAGAGGTAGTTATTCCTACTCCAACAGGTATTTTCGCTTACTTCCTCGCTCCTTCTGACTGGAATCAGGTTGACTGCTGGGCTTGGAATGATACAGACAACTTTACCGGTGGTAACTGGCCAGGTATAAGCTGTACCAAGACTGACATGAAGAAGAATGGTCTTGATGTTTGGATGTGGAAGTATGATGGCGATTTGACAACTGCTCCTACTATGATCATCTTCAACAACGGCGGCGGTCAGCAGACAAAGGATTTGGCTTTCGAAAACGGTGCAGTTTATAACCGTGACGGTAAGACCAACGAGTCTATCTCAACAGGTATCAACCAGGTAGGTAGCAAGAAGGCTCCTGCTAAGTTGAAGATTTACTCTATCAATGGTGTGAAGGTTGCCGAAGTAAACAAGGTTTCTGATGCAGAATACGTTCTGGCTCCAGGTATGTATATCTGCAATGGCAAGAAGTTTGTTATCAAATAAACTTATCGCTACTTTTGGACTTAAATAAGCACTTCGCCTGCTCTGTAAGCGGGTAGTGTGAGTTTGTCCCCTGCGGTTAGCAGTTTATGTACATAATATCCTCTGAATGAGGCTGATTTTTGCAAATATCCGTTTTGCGAAATTCAGCCTCTTTTTCTTTGTTGTTGCGAAATCGATTGCACAGAAAAAACAATAGAAAAGTGAATTGTTTTATAGTATATATAAAAAGAATTCGTAATTTTGTGGTGTAATTATTCAACTATTCAATTTTAAACTTAACAATTTCATTATGAAAAAACTTGCCGCAAAGTTATGGGCGGTTCTTATGCTCATGTTGGTCTCTATGCAGACGATGGCTACGGATACGTTTACCAGCGATCGTACTGACTTCCGAGACGAAAGTATCTATTTCATGATTACCACTCGTTTCTACGATGGTGATCCTAAAAACAATGTGCTCTGCTGGGACAATCAGGCAGCACAGATTGAAACAAAAGACCCTTGCTGGCGAGGCGACTTCCAGGGCGTCATCGACAAGCTCGACTACATCAAGGCGCTTGGTTTCACAGCCATCTGGATCACTCCTGTCGTACAGAACGCATCCGGTTATGACTACCACGGCTATCATGCCATGGATTTCCAGCATGTAGACTGCCGCTATCAGAGCAGTGATGGTAAGAGCGGTGACGTGATGTTCCAGGAACTCATCGACAAGGCTCACGCCAAGGGTATCAAGATCATTCTTGACATAGTGCTCAACCACACCGGTAACTTCGGTGAGGAGAAGCTCTGCAAGCTGTTCGATCGTGATACACAACTTCGCAACCAAGCTTACATCGATGCTTGTATGACCCCTACAGAAACTTTGGGTAGTGACTACCTGACCATCCTTCCAAAAGATCAATACCATCGTCGTCTTACCATGATGAAGAATATGGACGGTCAGAACCGTGATATTCACAACTACTGGCACCATTACGGTCAGTTCGGTTGGGATGATCCATCCCGTTGGTGGGGTCAGATTGCTGGTGACTGTGTTGACCTCAATACAGAGAACGACGAGGTAGCTAAGTATCTCGTAGATTGCTATGGTCAGTTCATCAAGATGGGTGTGGATGGTTTCCGTATCGATACCTCCGGTCACATCTCACGACTCACTTTCAACCATCAGTTCGTTCCACAGTTTGCTGCCCTCGGTAAGCAGTACGAGAATAAGCGATTGAACAAGGCTCCTTTCTTTATGTATGGTGAGGTTTGTACCCGTGGTCACGAAGCAACCTATAGAGGTCAGGCCAATCTTTCTTGCTACTTCTATACATGGAAGTCTGATGAGTCTTTGATGAACCAGTGGGATGGAAGCCAAAGCTTCTGGGACAGTCAGGTATTGCCAGAGGGTTCTGGACCTATCGGTCCTCAGGCACTCTGCGGTAAGGAAACATTTGGTGACAAGAAGAGCGAAAATGCTAAGATGATCAATGGTGCATGGCATGAGCCAGACTATTCTGAGGCAAGTGGTTTTAATGTCATCGACTTCCCAATGCACTATAGCTACAATACAGCTAAAGATGCATTCCGTCTTTCAGCGGAAGACGAACTCTATAATGACGCTACATACAATGTAGTATATATTGACAGCCATGACTACAGTCCAGGCCCTAACGATCTCAACCGTTTCGGTGGTACAGATGCTCAGTGGGCTGAGAACCTCTCTCTCTTGTTTACCTTCCGTGGTATTCCATGTATCTACTATGGTTCTGAGGTTGGTTTCCGTCGTGGTGTAAGAATCGACCCAGGTCCTAACGGTCCTCTTTCAGAAACTGGTCGTGCTTACTTCGGTGGTTATATCACAGGTGATGTAACAGCAACAGACTTCGGTGAGTATAAGGCTACAGGTAACGTAGCTGCTTCTTTGAATCACGATGTAGCTCAGCACCTCATCCGTTTGAACAAGATTCGTCAGGCTGTTCCTGCTCTCCGTAAGGGTCAGTGGACAACAGATGGTTGTAAGGCAACAGGTAAGAATGGTATCGCTTTCAAGCGTGCTACTAAGGATTGCTATGCGCTCGTAGCCCTCAATGGTGGTGCTACCTTCACAGATTGCCCAGCTGGTACTTATACCGACGTGGTAACTGGTAAGACATATACAGGTTCTACTATTGAAGTAGAAGCTCCTTCTACTCAGGGTCAGCTCCGTGTTCTCGTAAAGGACTGGAAGGATGGCAAGATCGGTGAGGATGGTGCTTTCATCTACGATACTACAGCTAAGTCTCTGGACGGTCAGGCTTATGATGGTAATGAAGAGGCTGGTACAATTTGGAACGAGCAGGGCCCTATTCAGCCAGCAAGCGTTTTATTCTCACAGGCAGGTGGATCATTCCGTACTGAGACTATTAACCTGACAGTTACTCTCTCTGAAGACGCTAAGTCTGGTTGGTATCAGATACAAGGTCAGGATAAGGTGAACTTGACTCCTGGTGTGAGTGAGAACCTTACCATAGGCGAAGGTATGAACTTTGGCGACACCAAGACTATTGAGTGGAGCGCAGAGGCCCAGGACGGTAAAGTAAAGAGCGGTAGCTTGACCTTCAAGAAGGTGGACCCTAATGCTACTATCATGGTTTACGTACAGGCAGAAAATGCTCCTTTTATCTATGCTTGGTCAAAAGGTTCTTCTGTTAAGAAATTGACAGGCGATTGGCCTGGTACAAAGATGACAGAGTCTGAAGAAATCAATGGCGAAAAGTACTGGACTTACGCTTTTGATGGCGTAGATAACTTCAATGTCATCTTGAATAATAATAGCGGTGCACAGTCTGGTGAAATCTCTGGTATCACAGGTGATATCTACCTGAAGTATGACGGCGGTGCAAATGCTCAGAAGATTGACGCTCCTGTCAATACTGCTGCCAAGGTTACTTTGAGCCCTAACGGTGGTGACTTCGAGAAGACTGTCACTGTAACAGCCACATTGAGCAACAATGCCAAGAGCGGTTGGTACAAGATCGGTAATGGTGAGCAGGTGGCTCTTACCCCTGGTAAGGCTGCTACATTCACACTCGGTGCTGACATGATGGAAGGCGAGAGCAAGACTGTAACTTGGAGTGCAACCAATGCAGATAACGAAACCAAGACTGGTTCTGCAACCTTCAACAAGATTAAAGAGGTAGTTATTCCTACTCCAACAGGTATCTTCGCTTACTTCCTCGCTCCTTCAGACTGGAGTCAGGTAGATTGCTGGGCTTGGAATGGTACAGACAACTTTACCGGTGGTAACTGGCCAGGTGTAAGCTGTACCAAGACTAACATGAAGAAGAATGGTTTGGATGTCTGGATGTGGAAGTATGATGGCGATTTGACAACTGCTCCAACTATGATCATCTTCAGCAACGGCAGTGGTCAGCAGACAAAGGATTTGGAATTCGAAAACGGTGCAGTTTATAACCGTGACGGTAAGACCAATGAGTCTGTCTCAACAGGTATCAACCAGGTAGGTAGCAAGAAGGCTCCTGCTAAGTTGAAGATTTACTCTATCAACGGTGTGAAGGTAGCCGAAGTGAACAAGGTTTCTGATGCAGAATACGTTCTGGCTCCAGGTATGTATATCTGCAATGGCAAGAAGTTTGTTATCAAGTAGTAAATGGTTAGCCGTCATTACTTTTAGAAACATTTAGTTTATCATATTTCATTTATTTTAGGTTTAAGTACTCCTAAATGACTTGAATAGAGCAATCTTTCAGTCATTTAGGAGTCTTTTTTGTATATATAAGTAGAAAATATATTAAAGATTTTGGGTAAAACCTTTTTTTTTTGTAACTTTGCGCCCAAAAGTAAAAACAATATAAAAAATAAATAGATAATATGGCTAAGAAATTTGCCGAGCATAATGGTCTGAATCTTACACAGACCAACAATGACGTACTCGCAGCGTGGGAGAAGAATGATATCTTCCACAAGTCTATCGACGAGCGTGAAGGCTGCCCTCAGTTTATCTTCTTCGAGGGACCTCCATCAGCTAATGGCCACCCGGGTATTCACCACGTGTTGGCACGTAGTATCAAGGATACATTCAACAGATACAAGACCATGAAGGGGTTCCAGGTTCACCGCAAGGCGGGATGGGATACCCACGGACTCCCTGTTGAACTCGGTGTCGAGAAGGAACTCGGCATCACCAAGAAGGATATTGACAACAAGGCTTCAGAGAAGTATATCTCTACAGAGGATTACAACCACAAGTGCCGCGAGAACGTGATGAAGTTCACCGCTGAGTGGCGCGAGTTGACCGAGAAGATGGGTTACTTCGTAGATCTTGATCATCCTTATATCACATACGATAACAAGTACATCGAGACTCTCTGGTGGCTCCTCAAGCAGCTCTACAACAAGGGGCTGCTCTACAAGGGTTACACCATCCAGCCATACTCTCCAGGTGCAGGTACAGGCTTGAGCTCTCACGAGTTGAACCAGCCTGGCTGCTATCGCGATGTTAAGGACCTCACCACCACAGCCCAGTTCCTCATCAAGGATCCTAAGGCTGAGTGGACCAAGTGGGGCAAGCCATACTTCATCGCATGGACCACTACACCTTGGACTCTGCCATCAAACGTGGCTCTCTGTGTGGGTCCTAAGATTGACTATGTAGCCATCGAGACCTACAACCTCTACAATGGCGAGCCTATGACACTCGTGATGGCTGAGGCTCTGGTTGGTTCATATCTGAAGGCAGACCAGGAGTGCAAGGAAGGCGATCTCCTGCCATTCGACAAGGAGAAGAAGCAGTGCCCTTGGCGCATTGTCGACCACATGAAGGGTACCGACCTCGAAGGCATGCACTACGAGCAGCTCCTGCCATGGGTAAAGCCATGCGAGAAGGTTGATCTCTTCGCACCGGCTTTCGTAACAGAATATGCTGCTGCTCATCCTGAGAAGGTGTTCGCTTCTGAGGATGGTCGCGATCAGTTCGTCGAGATGGAGAGTGAGGCTTTCCGCGTAATCCTCGGCGACTACGTTACTACCGATGACGGTACTGGTATCGTTCACATCGCTCCTACATTCGGTGCCGATGATGCCAAGGTGGCTAAGGATGCCAACATCCCAGCTCTCTACCTTATTAATAAGAAGGGCGAGACCCGCCCAATGGTTGACCTCCAGGGTAAGTTCTATCTCATCGAAGACCTCGATGCCAACTTCGTGAACGCTTGCGTCAACAAGGAGGCATATGCTCATCACGCAGGCGACTACGTGAAGAATGCCTACGACCCACAGTTTAATGTGGATGGCGTCTGGGATAAGAAGGCTTCTGATAAGGCTGAAGACCTGAACATCGTACTCTGCTACGAGTTGAAGCAGGAGGGCAAGGCTTTCAAGAGCGAGAAGCACGTGCACAACTATCCTCACTGTTGGCGTACCGACAAGCCTATCCTCTATTATCCATTGGATAGCTGGTTTATCAAGGATACAGCCCGCAAGGAGCGCATGGTAGAACTCAACAAGACCATCAACTGGCAGCCTGAGAGCACCGGTACAGGCCGTTTCGGCAACTGGCTCGAGAACCTGAACGACTGGAACCTTTCACGTTCCCGCTTCTGGGGTACTCCATTGCCAATCTGGCGTGACGAGAACCGTGGCGAGAAGTGCATCGGCAGCCTTGAGGAACTCTATGCTGAAATCGAGAAGTCTGTGGCTGCCGGTATCATGCAGAGCAACCCATTGAAGGAGAATGGTTTCGTTCCTGGCGACTATAGTCAGGAGAACTATGATAAGATTGACCTCCACCGTCCATACGTTGACAAGATTGTATTGGTTAACGAGGAGGGCAAGCCAATGTATCGTGAGAGCGACCTCATCGACGTTTGGTTCGATTCAGGTTCAATGCCTTACGCCCAGCTCCACTACCCATTCGAGGGTGAGATGGCCCGTGGCACAGAGGCAGACCGCGATGCACTCATCCACAGCACCTACGAGGGATATGCTATTCCTCCTAAGTTCTATCCAGCCGACTTCATCAACGAGGGCGTGGATCAGACCCGTGGATGGTTCTTTACCCTGCACGCCATCGCTACCATGGTATTCGATAGCGTAGCCTTCAAGAACGTAATCTCTTCTGGTCTCGTTCTCGATGCCAAGGGTAACAAGATGAGTAAGCACGTGGGTAACGTAACCAACCCATTCGAGATGATTGACAAGTATGGTGCCGATCCTGTTCGTTTCTATATGATGACCAACAGCGAGCCTTGGGACAACCTCAAGTTCGACCCTAATGGTGTGGACGAGACCCGTCGCAAGTTCTTCGGTACCTTATATAATACCTACAGCTTCTTCGCCCTCTATGCTAATGTAGATGGTTTCGATGCAGAGGCTGCTCAGGTGCCATTCGAGAAGCGCCCAGAGATTGACCGCTGGATTCTCTCTTCACTCAATACCCTCATCAAGGGCGTTGACAGAGAGTTGGCTGGCTATGATCCAACCCGCGCAGGCCGTCTCATCGATGCTTTCGTCAACGATGACCTCTCTAACTGGTACGTTCGTCTGAACCGTAAACGTTTCTGGGGTAAGGAGATGAGCGAGGATAAGCTGAGTGCTTACCAGACTCTCTATACCTGCCTGATGACAGTGGCTAAGCTGCTGGCACCATTCGCTCCATTCTATGCAGACGAGTTGTATCACGACTTGGGCGGCGAGTTGGAGAGCGTACATCTCGATAAGTTCCCTGTAGCTGATGAGGCTGCTATTGATGCCGACCTGGAGGAGCGTATGGCCATCGCCCAGAAGATTACTTCTATGGTATTGGCTTTGCGCCGCAAGGTGAACATCAAGGTGCGTCAGCCACTCCAGCAGATCATGATTCCTGCAGTAGATGATGTACAGAAGGAACACATCGAGGCAGTAGCAGGACTGTTGAAGAACGAGGTGAACGTGAAGGAGGTTAACTTCATTGAGGGTCAGGGTATTCTCGTAAAGAAGGTGAAGTGTAACTTTAGAGTGATGGGTAAGAAGTTCGGCAAGCTGATGAAGGGTGTTGCTGCCCAGATGTCAGCGCTCGATCAGGACCAGATTGCAGCCTTTGAGAAGGCAGGCAACATCACATTGAATATCGACGGACAGGAAGCCGTGGTAGAGGTAGCCGACGTGGAGATTATCTCTGAGGATATTCCAGGATGGCTCGTATCTAACGAGGGCAATCTGACCGTAGCGCTTGAGGTAGAGTTGACCCCAGAATTGAAGAAGGAGGGTATGGCTCGTGAGTTGATCAACCGTATCCAGAACCTCCGCAAGGAGACAGGTCTGGAGATTACCGACCGCATCAACGTAACTGTGGCTCCTAATGAGGAGACCAACGCAGCCATCGGGTCATTCGCCGACTACATCAAGGGTCAGGTATTAGCAGACAGCATCGAAATCGGTGACAACGCAGGTGTTGAGACCGAGTTTGATGACTTTAAGTTGAACATTCTCATAGAGAAGAATTAAATAGTTAGGAGTTAGGAGTTAGAAGTTAGGAGCATTTCCAAACTGCTTGCTTCTAACTTTTTAGCCCTTATTTCCTAAAAACATTAACAAATAACATAATAGATAACATCTATGGCTAACGAAAAACTACGTTATAGCGATCAGGAGCTCGAGGAGTTCCGCGCTATTATTGATGAGAAATTGAAGGTGGCAAAGCAGACTTATCATGATTGCATGGCTCAGCTGAACCACTCAGACAGTAATGATGTGGTAGATACATCACCAACCTACAAGGCTCTTGAGGAGGGTAGTGAAGCACAAAGCAAGGAAGAAATCATCCAGATGGCCCAGCGTCAGCAGAAGTTCATCAAGGGATTGGAAGCAGCTTTGGTTCGTATCCAGAACAAGACCTATGGTATTGACCGCGAAACAGGTGAGTTGATTCCTAAGGAGCGTTTGCGTGCTGTACCTCATGCCACTTTGAGTGTAGCTTCTAAGGAGGCTAGAAAAAAGTAATAAATGGAGAAAACAAGTAAAATTAAATACGGATGGCTCGTCACGGCAATGGTGGTTGTCCTTCTTGTTATCGATCAGATTATCAAGGTGTACATCAAGACCCATTTTTGCCTTGGCGAGTCTGTTCGTGTTACTGATTGGTTTTATATCGAATTTGTAGAGAACAACGGAATGGCTTGGGGTATGTCGTTTATCGGCAAGTTCTGGCTAAGTCTGTTGCGCCTGGTAGCTATCTGTGCGTTGAGCATTTATCTGCATCGCATCATTAAGCGTGGTACCTATCGCTTGTTATACATCATTTTGGTGGCGTTGGTTCTGACGGGTGCAATCGGCAATATGATTGATTCCATCTTCTACGGACTTATCTTTACCGGTGCTTCACCTTATTATGTATCTTATCTTGTGCCTTTCGGCGAGGGGTATGCACCCGTGCTCATGGGCAAGGTGGTAGATATGTTCCGCTTTCCGTTCTTCACCTATACATGGCCTGAATGGTTCCCTTTCTGGGGTGGACAGCATGGTACATTCTTCGATCCTGTATTCAATTTTGCAGATTCCTGTGTATCAGTCGGCATCATTTCTCTCTTGCTTTTCTGTAGAAAAGAACTGGAAGCTCTCGGAGGTGGTGATAAGGAGAAGGAGGTTAAAGATTCTTCTTTTATTGAAACTGCTGAAGAAAAGATAAAGTCTCAATCTCAAGAAAATAAGGAGGACAAGTAATCATGAAGAAAGCTTTTCTTTATCTCTGTTGGATAGTAACCTTTTGTGCAGCCTTCGCTTCTTGCAAGCCTTCGCTGCCAAGAGATGTGCTCTCTAAAGGAAAGATGACGGATATTCTCTTCGATTATCACATCGCTCTTGCTATGGCGCAGAGCGAAGACGGTGGTAGTGAGAAGAATAGTCTGGCTTATCGCGAGGCTGTACTGAAGAAACATGATGTCACCTCGGCAGACTTCGACAGTTCGATGGTTTATTATATGCGCCATACAGAATTGCTGCATGATGTGTATAAGGATTTGGCTGAAAGATTGGATAAAGAGGTGGTTGCATTGGGTGGAAACAGTGCAGGAAATAGTGATTTTGACAATCTTACTGCTGTTGGCGATACTGCCAATATCTGGAAAGATGCTACTTCGATGGTATTCTCGCCTGATGAGGGCTTCAACAGTCGCAGTTTTAAAATTGAAGCTGATACTGCTTTCCATAAGGGTGACCGGTTCCGTCTTGATTTCGAATCGCAGTTTATCTTCCAGGATGGTATGCGTGATGGTATCGCTTTGCTGGCTGTTCAGTTCAAGAACGATAGTGTGGCACAGACTGTAATTCATATTCAGAGTGCTCAGCACTATAGTGTAGAACTCGCTGATAATGATAGCCTTGGAGTCAAATGTATAAAGGGGTACTTTATGTTGAATGAGGGTGGCTTCAGTTCTGATGCCGGTTCTTTGACGACTCTTAAACTGATGTTTGTCAATAAGATTCGTCTCATCCGTATGCATCCTAAAAAGGTGGCACCGGTTTCTTCTTCTGCTGCATCTTCAGATTCGGCAAAAGTAGATACTGCTCGTAAGACCCGTATACCAGGTCCGAGTGTTCCGGCACGTCCGGATGGAGCTTTGGCGCCACCGACCAGTGCACCGGTTCCTATGCCTGATAAACCTATTCAGATGACGAGTAATTAGTCTGGATGTTTAAGATATGGCTGAAATGAGGAGATGCGGAGCCCATCAGGTGATATTGCCGGATGGCTCGATATTGCAGCAGGCTGTGGTAGAAATACAAGAGGGCAGGGTGGTGAACTACTTCGAGTTTCGCGAGGAGTTGCCGATGACCGAATGGTTAGGCGGCGAAATCCGGGTGGAACGCGATGAGGAAGGCATCCTCCGTGCCCTGTGGAACGGAAAAGTAATCAATAAACATTAAACATAAACATTAATAATATGTTAAGCGTAGATCAATTAGAAGACAAGTTGATAGACTTGGCATTTGCTGAGGATATCGGTGATGGCGACCACACAACTTTGTGTTGTATCCCAGAAGACGCCATGGGTAAGAGCCACTTGCTTATCAAGGAAGATGGTGTGTTGGCAGGTGTTGAAATGGCAAAGAAGGTATTTGCCCGTTTCGATCCTACCATGAAGGTAGAAGTGTTGCTTCAGGATGGAACCCATGTTAAGAAGGGTGACATTGCAATGATTGTAGAGGGTAAGACCCGTTCTTTGCTCCAGACAGAGCGTTTGATGCTCAATATCATGCAGCGTATGAGTGGCATTGCTACCATGACTGCTAAGTATGTAAAGCGTCTTGAGGGTACAAAGACTCATATCCTTGATACACGTAAGACAACTCCAGGTCTTCGCATGTTGGAGAAGCAGGCTGTGAAGATTGGTGGTGGTATGAACCATCGCATCGGTCTTTTTGATATGATTCTCTTGAAAGATAACCATATCGATTTCGCCGGTGGCATCGACAATGCTATCGACCGTTGCCATGCTTATCTGAAGGAGAAGGGCCTCGACCTGAAGATTGAAATCGAGGTTCGCAGTTTCGATGAGCTCGACCAGGTATTGAAGCATGGTGGTGTAAATCGTATCATGCTCGATAACTTCTCTGTGCCTGATACTAAGAAGGCAGTAGACATCATCGCAGGTAAGTATGAGACTGAGTCTTCTGGCGGTATCACTTACGATACCATCCGCGATTATGCAGAGCAGGGAGTTGATTTCATCTCAGTTGGTGCCTTGACACATAGTGTGAAGGGCTTGGATATGAGTTTCAAGGCTTGCGAATAAGTGAAGAATGAAGAGGGAAGAGTGAAGAATTCAAATGCTTTTCTCTTTGTTCTTCTGAAATAATTTTGTGGAGTTAGGAGACTATTCTAACTCCACATTCTATTTAGGTGTATATTAATAAAGGTATATTTATGAATAAGATTTTCGCTTCAGCCATAATGGCTGTGGCTATGTTGGGCAGTGTCTCTGAGGCTGAGGCATGTACCAACTTTATAGTAGGAAAAAAAGCATCGGTTGATGGATCTGTGATGTGTTCATATAGTGCCGATGACTATGGTATGTTCCAAAGTCTCTGTCATTTTCCTGCCGGTAAGCATGCTAAGGGCGAGATGCGTAAGATTTACGATTGGGATACCAATAAATATCATGGTGAGATTCCGGAGGCTGCCGAGACTTATAATGTGATTGGCAATATCAATGAATGGCAGGTCACCATCGGTGAAACTACTTATGGTGGACGTGAGGAGATGGCTGATTCTACAGGTATCATGGACTATGGTTCACTCATCTATGTAGCTCTCCAGCGCAGTAAATCGGCACGCGAGGCTATCAAGGTGATGACCACCCTCGCCAATACCTATGGTTATAATTCAGAAGGCGAGACTTTTACCATCTGTGATCCGAACGAAGCTTGGATTATGGAGATGATGGGCAAGGGACCAGGCTCAAAGGGCGTGGTTTGGGTAGCTCTCCGTATTCCTGATAATGCAGTTTGTGCACATGCTAACCAGAGTCGCATCGGCAAGTTCAATATGAAGGATAAGAAAAACGTGATGTATGCCAAGGATGTCGTTTCTTTTGCTCGCAGTAAGGGATGGTATCAGGGCAAGGATGCTGATTTCTCATGGAAAATGGCATATGCTAAGCCTGATTTCTCAGGACGTCGTTTCTGCGATGCTCGTGCTTGGGCTCTCTTGAATCATTTCTATGATATGAGTCCTTATCTTGATTGGGCTTTGGGCAAGGATCCTAATGCGAAGGATATGCCTCTCTGGGTGGTTCCAAACAAGAAGGTGAGTGTTGCTGATGTTGAGGCTTGCATGCGTGACCATTATGAGGGTACACCTCTTTCTGTTGCTGATGGAACAGATATCGGAGGTGGTATCTGGCAGATGCCTTACAGGCCAACTCCATTGATGTTTAAGGTGGATGGAAAGCAGTGCTTCAACGAACGTCCGGTCAGCACCCAGCAGACTGGTTTTGTTTTTGTTAGCCAGATGCGTTCATGGATGCCTAGAGAGATTGGTGGTGTTCTTTGGTTTGGTAATGATGATGCCAATATGGTAGCGTTCACCCCAATCTACTGTTCTTCTACAGTTCGTCCTGAGTGTTATAACACACCGGGAGCAGATGCAGTGAATTTCAGTTTCAAGAATGCTTACTGGGTGTGCAATATGACCAGCAATATGGTTTACCCTCGTTACAGCCAGATGTTCCCAACCTTGAAGGAGGTTCGTGATAGTCTGGATAACAGCTATTTTGCTGCACAGCCAGGTGTTGAGGCTAAGGCTCAGGAACTGTATGCACAGAATCCACAGGCTGCTGTCAAGTATCTCAATGATTATGGTATTGAGAAGGCACAGCAGATGTTGGCGCGTTGGCAACAGCTCTTCCAGTTTATGGTAGTGAAGTATAATGACATGATTATCAAGCCAACCAAAAAAGATGGCAGTTTCGAGAAGACTCCTTATGGATTAGGTGCAACTCCAGTTCGTCCTGGGTATCCTGAGAAATATGCCAAGGAACTTATTAAGCAAACAGGAGACAAGTTCCTGGTTCCTGAAACAAAGTAACAATATTTATCATCACATAAAGAAAGCCGATTCAAGTATATTACTATACAAGAATCGGCTTTCCTGTTTTCTAGACTAACAATACTAAATAATCGTATTATAATTTTTAAAGTTACGTCTTTTAAAATCTATTACTTGAAGTATCTCTTGTAGAGACCTGCAAAACCTGCACAGTGGCGGGCTTCATCCTTAGCCATCTCATGAACGGTATCGTGGATAGCATCTGAACCCTGCTCCTTAGCAAGCTTGGCAATGCGGAACTTATCCTCACAAGCACCCTTCTCTGCTGCAATACGAGCCTCGAGATTGCTCTTGGTATCACCCAAAACCTCACCGAGAAGTTCTGCAAAACGAGAAGCGTGATCAGCCTCCTCATAGGCATAACGTTTGTAAGCCTCTGCAATTTCAGGATAGCCTTCACGATCAGCCTGGCGTGCCATAGCAAGATACATACCTACCTCGCCACACTCACCATTGAAATGGTCCTTCAAACCCTTGATAACGTCTTCATTAACGCCATCCTTATATGCCTGACCGAGAACGTGAACGGTAGCAAATGTCATATCGTCATCTACTGCATCTTCCATCTCTTTGAACTTGCTGGCTGGAGCCTTGCAGATAGGGCACTTCTCTGGTGCTTCTGTACCTTCGTAAATGTAACCGCAAACGGTGCAAATAAACTTTTTCTTCATAATGTTTTTGTTTTAAATATTGTTGTATAATTATTGTCTTTTGAATTAGTGAACAGTCTCTGTGAGAGGTGACTTTACACCTTTTTTAGCGCATTCTGCACAGATTCCTCTGTAGTAGAGCTGTTCTTCCAATACGATGTTTCCTTCAATCTCCTTTCCTGGTTCCACTTTTGGAGCTGGTTCGCCGAAAAAGTCAATTACCTTGCCACAATTTCTGCAATAGAAATGAACGTGGCTTTTAATATTTCCATCATAACATACGCGATGTTCATCGATTGTGATCATCTGAGCCGCATTATATCCTTTGTACACATCCTCGATAGTTGGATGAGTGGGATGCTTGATGAGCCAATCCATAATGGCAATACGCTGGAGTGATGGTCGGATACCTTTCTCCACGAGTCTTTGATAGGCTTCTGTCTGCTTCATAATTACTTGTTTTTATAATTTGTTGATGCAAAGATAAGCAATTCTTTTGTATCTGCCAAATGTTTTTGCAAATATTCCAAAGTATTTTTGAATATTTTACAATTGCATAGTTATTTTAAGATTTGTTGTGCTAAAAAGGGAGAGTCTATGATTCGCTTTTGGAAATTATTGATACAAAAACCCTTTGGGAAAAAGTAATTCCCCGTCACGCTACCGGAGTGTTGTGGCGGGGAATCTTATTTGAAAATAAACTTTATACGATATTTCAGGCGATTATCTCAGGTCAATGACTTCAGCTCCTGGACATTCCTTGCTGTTGAAATTGAATGTGCTGTTAGAAACGCTCTTGGCTCTGAAGTTACTTACCGTGATGGTACTCCAGGTATTGCCCTGTCGCATCTTGACAACTGATGGAATATGTGTCTTTTTATTGATGGTGATATACATTTCGGCTACAGAACGTTTCTGGTTATTGGCAACGAGATGTACTACATAGTTACTGCCTGCTGTCTTGAGCGTTGACTTATAACCAGTCTTATATATATTAATAAAGGTATAAGGGTTCATGGACATCTGCTGAGCCTGTGTAGGGTTGCTGACATTCACCTCGTTGGTTTTCTTTAGATAAGTCCACTGGGTCTTGCCGTTGAACCAGACGATGGCTTGCGGGGTACGGGCGTTAAACTTGTTGCCTTTGATGGCAATACTGCCGCTTGCTGATCCATACTTAGAACTGCTCATCTTGAAGTTGGCGCTAGCTCCACCTTTGTTGCCAATAACGGCAGCGGTCTTATCAAGTACCTGTTGCGCAGTCTGCGCCATGGCTCCGATGCTCATCATTGCAACGAAAGCCAATGCTAAAATCTTTTTCATTTTTATCTTTTCCTTTCTTTTAAATTTCTATTGTTTATTATATCTTCTAAAATTTCATTCTCTATCATAAAGCCGTAAAAACGACTTTTCTTTCTTAGACGTTTTCACGGCTTCTGGGTTTAATAATTTAACCTTTTCCAATATTATCTTCTTTCATACCCTTAGTTCTTTACTAAAATTAAGAGTTTCGAAGTGCCATTAACAGATTATTAAGCTGGTTTTCATCCTGTATCAGTACCTCACGAGGCTTGCTGCCCTGTGCTGCACCTACAATGCCTGCAGCTTCCATCTGGTCCATCAGTCGTCCTGCACGGTTATAGCCGATACTGAACCGGCGCTGTATCATGCTGGTAGAACCCTGCTGCGAAAGAACAATCGCATGGGCTGCCTCTTCGAAGAACGGATCCAGTTCGCGGGCACTGATGCTGCCGCTTCCACCTGCGCTTCCTTCATCATTAGCTGGTTCTGGCAACTCCATAGGTTCGATAGGGCCAGGCTGCTCGCAGATATACTCGTTGATGCGCTCGATTTCAGGTGTATCAACAAAGGCGCACTGTACACGGACAGGTTCGTTGCCGCAGAGATAGAGCATATCACCACGACCAATCAGCTGGTTGGCTCCTGTACGGTCAAGAATGGTCTTTGAGTCGATGGCAGATGTAACCTTAAAGGCGATACGGCCAGGGAAGTTAGCCTTGATATTACCCGTGATGATGCTGGTTGTAGGACGCTGGGTGGCAATAATCATGTGGATACCCACGGCACGTGCCAACTGGGCGATACGGGCAATAGGAAGTTCTACTTCCTTGCCGGCTGTCATGATCAGATCACCGAACTCATCTATAATCACCACGATGTATGGCATATACTCATGTCCATCTGTCAACTTCAACTTGTGGTTGATATACTTCTGGTTGTATTCTTTGATGTTACGGGACCTTGGTTACATCGGTTATGATAGGTTCTTCCTCATCAGGGACCGCAGCCATAAACTTATTGGCAATGCGGGAGTAGACGCTAAACTCCACCTTCTTAGGGTCGATGAGAACCAGTTTGAGTTCGTTTGGATGTTTCTTGTATAATAAAGAGGTGATGATGGCATTCAAACCTACAGATTTACCCTGTCCGGTAGCACCCGCAACAAGCAGGTGAGGAATCTTTGCCAAATCAACCATAAACACTTCGTTGGTAATGGTCTTACCCAAAGCGATAGGCAACTCCATCTTGGTTTCCTGGAACTTCTTTGAGTTTAAGGTACTCTCCATGCTCACGATGTTTGCCTTGGCGTTAGGTACCTCAATACCGATTGTACCCTTACCGGGAATCGGGGCGATGATACGGATGCCGAGAGCAGCGAGACTCAAGGCGATGTCATCTTCCAGGTTCTTGATTTTGGAGATACGTACGCCTTCTGCAGGCTGGATTTCGTAGAGTGTGATGGTAGGACCAACCGTAGCACGGATGGTTTTGATCTGTACGCCAAAGTTGCCCAGCACCTCGATGATGCGGTTTTTATTGGCGCGCTGTTCTTCCTCATCGATGGATACGCCGTCATCCTCATACTTCTTCAGAAGGTTGAGTACCGGATATTTATATCTGGTGAACGGCTCTTTCGGATTGATAGGAGTATTCAGTACTTCTGCATTGCTCAAGGTGTTGCCTGTAGCTTTCTCGTCGGCTGTGGCTACAGAGATGTCCATGCCTATATGTTCAGAGGCAGCTGCTGCCTCGGCTTCTTGCTTTTCCCGTGCTTCCTGTTCAGCCCGTTTGGTACGGAGTTCGCGCTGACGTGCAATGAGTGACATCTTCTCGTTCTGCGTGCCGTTGGCTATAGCGATGGTTTCATCTTTATCTGTATCACCTTCTGTTCCTGTAGCTTCCTGTCCGTCTGCCTCTGGCTCAACAGATGTAGAAGGTGTGTCTGGGGTTGCGAAAGTCTGGTCCGGATCCAGATTCAGGTCGATGACTTTGGCAGGTTCTTCTTCCTTATATTCTTCTTTCTCATCCTCTGTGTCAGCACCATATGCTGCGTTGGCGTATACCTCGTCGATAGCTTCCGTATCTTTTCTGTTCTTTCCATGGTTAGTAATCTCAAATTTCACCTTATTTGATATATAACCGATAGGGTTGAGTGCTTTTCTGATTACCGTAATGGTTTCAGTGGTGAGATAGGTGAGGAATGCTACAGCCACGAAGAAAAGAATGGCAGTAAGTCCTGGAGGACCCATGATGTTCTCCAGGTTCTGTACGACAAAGAGTCCGTGCTTGCCTCCCGGATTGAAGATGAGGTTAGGCATGATCGGTGCGATGAACTTAGCAAAGGTTACCGACATCCATAGCATGACCACAATCATGCAGAAGAACCATTTCCAGAGGTTCACTTTATAAGCATGCATCATCTGTAATCCCACCATAATGACAAAGAATGGGAGCATGAAGGCTGGAAATCCGAAATTGATGGCAATGAGCCAATAGGATACAATGGCTCCCCAGGATCCGCAGTAGTTCTGAAACTGTTTTTCCGTGTTGGTCCATTCGCCCGGCTTCAGATTTTCGAGCAAACTCTGGTCATTGGCTCCTGTGTTGAGAAAGGAGATCATAGCGATGATGATAACCACAGCAATGACTACCAAGGCTAATCCTATGAAAAAGTCGGTGATAGTATTGTTGAAAATATACTGTAAACCAATAGCTTCGCTAAAGGTTTTGGTCTTTTTTTCAGTTCTTTTTTTAGCCATTTTATATATTTTTGAATAATTTATCTGCAAAATTAGCGAAAATAATTGAGAAAACAATTCTTTTTCTCATCTTTTTTTTCTAATTTTGCAACTTGTAAAGAATAAAAAGCATAATGAAGATTATTTTCACTAGTTTCGACAAGGCGGCAATCACAAATTTGCCAAGAGCTTTGTTTCCTGGCAAAATCGTAGTCGTTGACAAGCCTGAAGATACAGAAGCGGCTGTTAATGACCTACTTAGCCATTATATACTGGGTGTGGATACAGAAACGCGCCCATCATTCAAGCGTGGTCAGGCTTACCATGTTTCGTTGTTGCAGGTGAGTACACATGATACTTGTTATCTTTTCCGCCTGCATCATACGGGCATGACTCCTGCCATCATTCGCTTGCTCGAAGATACCACCGTGCCAAAAGTAGGACTTTCCTGGCACGATGACTTGCTGCAGCTCCATAAGCGAGCTGCTTTTAAGGCTGGTTACTTTATCGAGTTGCAGGATGTTGCTAAGAACTTTGGTATCGCAGACATGAGTCTGCAGAAACTGTATGCTAACCTGTTTCACCAGAAAATCAGCAAGGCGCAACGGTTGAGCAATTGGGAGGCTAGCGATTTGAAGGAATCGCAGGCTCTCTATGCAGCTACAGATGCCTGGTGCTGCATTAATCTGTATGAGGAATTCAAGCGTTTGTCTGCTACAGGCGATTACGAGCTCGATGAACTCAGAGTATGATATAAGGTGGTAAGGAATAGAAATTGATAATCGTAAGAAACTTCATATATTAATATGTATAAAAGCGTATATTTAAAGAAAGGTAAGGAAGAATCGCTCAAGCGTTTTCATCCATGGATCTTCTCGGGTGCTATCCAGACAATGGATGAGGGCATAGAGGAGGGTGACATTGTGAGAGTGTTTACCCGTAGTGGTGAATTCATTGCTATAGGTCATTATCAGATCGGTTCTATCGCTGTACGTGTTCTTTCTTTTAGAGATATTGAGATTGATGAGGAGTACTGGTGTGCCAGATTGGATTCGGCATATAAAATGAGACTCGCTTTGGGTATTGCCGGTAATTCATCCAATACTACTTATCGCTTGGTTCATGGTGAGGGTGATAACTTGCCGGGACTTGTTATCGACTGCTATGGTCCTACTGCTGTCATGCAGGCTCACAGTGTGGGTATGCATGTTTGCCGCATGGAGATAGCCAAAGCCTTGAAGAAGGTGATGGGCGAAGCACTGGAGAATATCTACTATAAGAGTGAGACAACCTTACCGTATAAGGCTGACCTCAGACAGGAAAATGGCTTTATACTGGGAGGTGATGCTGATGATGTTGCTGTAGAGAATGGACTGAAATTCCATATCGACTGGTTGCGTGGTCAGAAAACGGGTTTCTTCGTAGATCAGCGTGAGAACCGTTCGCTGCTCGAGCATTATGCCAAGGGTAAGAGCGTGCTCAACATGTTCTGCTATACCGGCGGTTTTTCTGTTTATGCGATGAGAGGCGAGGCTAAGGCAGTTCACTCCGTAGACAGCAGTGCCAAGGCGATAGAATTGACCAATGAGAATATTGCGCTCAATTTCCCTGGAGATGCACGCCATGAGGCTATCTGCGAAGATGCCTTCAAGTATCTTGATGAACATGACCAGCAGTATGATCTGATTGTTCTTGATCCTCCTGCTTTTGCCAAGCATCGTGCGGCTTTGCGCAATGCGTTGAAGGGCTATACCCGCCTGAACGTAAAGGGCTTGCAGCGTATTAAGAAGGGCGGCATCCTTTTTACCTTCAGTTGCTCTCAGGTGGTTACGAAGGATCAGTTCCGCAATGCTGTGTTTACTGCTGCAGCGCAAGCTGGAAGAAAGGTTCGCATCTTGCACCAGTTGCACCAGCCTGCCGACCATCCTATCAATATTTATCATCCGGAAGGTGAATATTTGAAGGGATTGGTTCTCTATGTAGAATAACAAATGATTAAAGGATAGATAATGAATAAGTTCAAAACGTTTACAGCCTTGATGCTTCTGCTGGCTATAGGATTTGCAGGATGTGGCAAGTCGGAAGCAGAACGTCATCGCTTGAGCAAGAAGGAAAAGGCTAGATTGGATAGCCTAGACCGTGCTGCGCTGAAGATAGCGGTGATGCCAACAATGGACTGCCTGCCAATCTTTCTGGCATGTGATGACAGTATCTTCCAGCAGCAAGGTGTAGACGTACATTTGCGTAGATATACTGCACAAATGGATTGTGATACTGCTATCGAGCGCAAGCGCGTAGAGGGAGCTGTGACCGATCTGATTCGTGCTCATCATATAGAGAAACGGGGTACTGCTTTGACGTACCCTATTTCTACCAATCTTTATTGGCAGTTTATCACCAATAAGCGTTCGCGTATATCCGAACTGAAACAACTGTCAGATAAGATGGTGGCAATGACCCGCTACTCTGCAACTGATTATCTGGCTACTTTAGCAATCGATAGCGGTAAGCCTAAATATGATGCTTATAAGGTTCAAATCAACGATTTGAACATCCGTCTGCGTATGTTGCTTAACAACGAGATGGATGCCATGTTGCTGCCAGAACCTCAAGCTACCAAAGCCCGAATTGAACAGCATGTAAAACTCTTTGACAGCAGAGATAAGAACTTGCAGTTAGGTGTTGTTGCTTTCCGCAAGAAAATACTTTCAGAGCCGCGCCGTAAAGACCAAGTTGCCAAGTTTATCAAGGCGTATAATATTGCTGTTGATAGCATAAACAGTCATGGGGTACAGCATTATGCAAGAATCATCACAAAATATACGGGTGCCGATGCTAAAACCATCAGTAATCTTCCAAAACTTAAATATGAACATGCTATGGAACCAAGACGTCGTGATCTGGCTGTAGCACAAAAATAAACGGCTTATGAAAAGAGAAGATTTTAGCTGGACAAAGTTTTCGCATGAAAATGTCACTACTATATCCAGAATTGAGGCTATTCGCAAGATAATTGACCAGGAAGTGGGGCTCGAATCGTGTCAGCCTGGAATTGCTGAAATTGAAAAAAGATATGATGATTTGTATCATGATTATATAGACGGCAAACTTAAACACCGAGAACTTTATAATCTTGCTCAAACTTTAGATCTTGATACTGATATGTTCTTTGGTAAAGTGCGTCACGAATGGATTTTGGCTAATGAGTCTACATTTGTTGCACTTCGCAAAAGAGCTCAGAATCTGACAAGTTTTGATGAGGTACAGGAAACCTTTGAGAAATTTGCTACAGATGAAGCTATGCTAAATTTGAGGGTAGACTTGTCTGAAGAACAGATAGACGAGGAAAGGCAAAAGATACAGGAGCAGCTGAATGCCTATCGCAATATGGTGTTTTCTTATATTTTGACAACTGAAGAATGGAATGATGATTTTGTCAAGAATATTCTTGATATCATCGCTTCCGATTTGGTAGATCCATACACCATCAATATGATAGTTTCGGCTGTTTCATTGTCATGCTCTGTATTCTTTGATGCCCCTAGACTTGCAGTCTTGATGCGCTTAATCAAGTCTGACGACAGTACTTGCAGTGTTCGCCAGCGAGCTTTGGTGGGTTTCGTTTTCTGTGCAATAACCAATTCGGGTGAAAAACAGAAATATTGGGATTCTGCTGCTGGCTTGATCATGGATGATGAATTTTTGGCAGCCTGTGTTGATCTCCAACGCCAGATGCGTCTATGTCTTACAAGTAAAAAGGATAGCAAGGAGATGATGCATTCCGTGGTGAAGACCATGTTCACTTCTTTTACTCAGGATTTGGCCGAAAAGATAGACCAAACGGGTGAATTGGGACTTAATTGCTTCTCAGCAGATGGGGAGAATCCTGATGATGCCCTTAAGGGAGCCTTCGACTATATGTTGAATTCAGAAGATATAGGAGTTGATGTCTATTATCATCAGTTTGCCAACCAGAAGAGCTTCGGTCATTTCCATTCACTCTATAATTGGTTTGTTCCTTTCTATGTCCGTAATTCTACGCTCAAGAATGTTCGGGCTACGATGAAACAGCATCGCAATTTCATCAACAATCTCTTGAGAGGCGCCTCTATGTGTGATACCGATCTGTATAGCATCATTCTTTCATTGAATAATACATCTAAGGAATTTATTGAATCATTGGATGTTACTCCGGAAAATATGGTGTCTGGTCCTGTTTTTTATGACGAAGAAGATGAGGAGGAAAAAGAGCAGAATACCGAAGAGCCAGTAGAGGATGAGACTGATTCTACAGAAGCAAAGGATTCTGAAAATGTCACACTGCTTGATTCGGTAATGGAACATGAAGAGAATCTCTCTGAAGAGGAAAAGAAGAAACGTGCAATCAGGGTTCGTCATCGCTATGTGCAGGACCTCTACCGATTCTATACTCTCTCTCCAATGAGGAAGGCATTTGATAATCCTTTCGAAGTGCAGAAGGAAATTCCTTTCTTTACTACGGGACTGTTTGCTAAACCGGAATATGACAAGTATCGCCTGTCGCTGGCCCGTTTCTCTGCTAAAAGAGGTGACTATGCCTTTGTTAGCAAGATTTTGCGTAATCTGGAAAAATATACCGACGAAGAGCATATGATGCTTGCATTGGCATACAAATCGGAGGAAAAATATGATGAAGCGCTTGAACATCTCTATGTGATTAAGAATACAAGCCCAACTTATAAGGCTGCCACGGAGTTGAAATTAGAAATAGAAGAAGAGATAAAAGACCCGGCGGCTTTAATAACATTGAATTGCTTGATTAAAGAAGAATCAGATGAGAGTAAGCAGTTTAAGCTCAAGCTGAAAAAGACCGATCTCTTATTGAAACTCCATCATTATAAAGAGGCTTTGGAATGGGCTTTCCAGATGGATGAACAGTATCCTAAGGAAGAACAGGTAGAATGCAGACTGGCTTTCTCTTTGCTCTTTTCAGAATCGGAAGGCGATAAAAACATTGACCACGCAATGGCTTTAATAGAACCTTATCTGCAAAATAGTGATGATAATGAAATCAGGGATATATTGAATTCTGACATGACAGATATGGATAAGGATGAAAAGGAACGCATGTTCATGAAAATGTTATCTGCGATGGTGAGCAAAGTTTCCAAGCCACAAGACCACAGATGGGAGTCTATGAAATTTTTCTATTACGGACTCTGCGTTCTCGTGAAAAAGGGAGGAACTGCAGCTATCAGATTTTTGAATGAAGCATCTGGTCATGCAGCTTTTTCCCCTAAGGCAGATATAGATGCATTCGGCCTACTCGATATGGGAAATTGGCTTGATGATCGTGGTATTGCGCCTATAGAATTGGAATTTATAACAAAAAAAGTTTTCGAGGAAAGGAAAAACAATAAAGATGGCGGAGAATAATAAAAATAAGAATAAGGTACAGATAGATCCAACCTACGCCCATTTGCAGCCGCAGGCTGTGAATGTGGAGCAGGCGGTACTGGGTGCCTTGATGATAGATTCTGATGCCTTTTCGGTGGTGTCGGAGTTGCTCAAGCCGGATACTTTTTATGACCCGCGTCATAAGAGAATATATCAGGCTATCCAGGTGATGAACATGGAGGAACGGCCTGTGGATATCATGACTCTTGCCGATCAGTTAGCCAAGACTGGCGAACTGGATAAGGTGGGAGGAGCACAATATCTCATGGATATTTCTGCAGGCATGGCTTCGGCTGCCCATGTAGAGTCGCATGCCCGTATCCTGGCGCAGAAATATATGCAGCGCCAGCTGATTCATTATGCCGGCGACATCGAGACGATGGCGTATGAAGAAGGTGTGGATGTGGATGAACTGATGCAGAAAGCTGAAGGTGAACTCTTCCAGCTTTCGCAGAACAATATGAAGCAGGATTATACACAGATTGATCCGGTTGTAAAGGAGGCCGTTGCCATCTTGCAGCGCGCTGCTCAGAACTCGGGTGGTCTTACCGGTATTCCTACGGGTTATCGTGGGTTGGATGATATGACATCAGGTTGGCAACCGTCCGACCTTGTGATTATCGCCGGTCGTCCTGCCATGGGTAAGACTTCCTTTGCATTGAGTATTGCCAAGAATGTGGCGGTAGATTATGATGTGCCTATCGGATTCTTCTCTCTGGAAATGAATAACGTTCAGTTGGTGAACCGACTCATCTCGAATGTTTGCGAGATTTCGGGTAAAAAAATACTGAACGGACAATTGGAACAGCCAGAATGGGAACGGTTGGATAAAAAACTGAGAAAGCTGACAGGTGCACCTATTTATATTGATGATACGCCTGGTCTGTCTGTTTTCGAACTCCGTACCAAGGCGCGCCGACTGGTAAGGGAAAAGGGGGTTAAACTGTTGATGATCGACTATCTCCAGCTGATGAATGCCAATGGTATGAAGTTTGGTAGCCGTCAGGAGGAGGTATCTACCATCTCCCGTTCGCTCAAAGGTATTGCCAAAGAGCTGAATATTCCTGTGCTTGCTCTTTCGCAGCTCTCCCGTAATGTAGAGAACCGTGAGGGTTTGGAAGGAAAGCGACCTCAGTTGAGTGACCTCCGTGAATCAGGTGCCATCGAGCAGGATGCCGATATGGTGCTTTTCGTTCACCGCCCGGAATATTATCACATCTATCAGGATGAAAAGGGTAATGACCTTCATGGTATGGCACAGATTATCATTGCCAAGCACCGTAAGGGCTCTGTTGGAGATGTTCTCCTGAACTTCCGTGGAGAATTTACCCGATTCCAGGATCCGCAGGATGCTGCAGCAGCACCTGTCGAAGAAGGTGGTGAGATTGTAGGCTCTAGGATGAATGGCGGAGGGCAGGATGGTAGTCCGCTACCACCGCCGCCTGCAGAGAATCTGCCTTTCTAAGGTTAGAGTTTGTCAATTTTTTCACTCAAGAACTGGCTTTTTCGCCAAATTCTTGCACAGGATTAACGTTTTTGGGTAAAAAATCCATAAGATTATAGGAATTTGTTATCATTTCTATTAAAAAAGTTATAAATTGTTTGCTAGTATCAAATAAAAGTGTTATCTTTGCATGCGAATTTAAGAATATAACATAATATGATAGATATGAGAACAACATTGTTGAACATTACAAGCATTATTATTCGACTTCGACTGCAGTTTGTGGGCGGAAGTGATAAGGTGTGCGTATAGTTCATCGCTTAAGATATTAAAAGCCTTTCTACACTTCCGTCTATGGAGTGGGGGAAGGCTTTTTACTTTATCTGATGCTTCTGCACGGATTGCTATATAAACGTAGTGCGTTCTGAATGTGTAGCTCTTATATATATAATAAGGTGTAAATTTAAAATTTTAATGATATGAGTGACAGATTATACATTTTCGACACGACCCTCCGCGATGGCGAACAGGTTCCGGGATGTCAGTTGAACACAGTTGAGAAGATTCAGGTGGCAAAGCAACTGGAGCAGTTGGGCGTGGATGTAATTGAGGCTGGATTTCCTATATCAAGTCCGGGCGACTTCAATTCAGTGGTAGAAATCTCTAAGGCTGTAACCTGGCCTACTATTTGTGCACTTACCCGTGCCGTAGAAAAAGATATTGATTGTGCTGCTGAGGCTTTGCAGTATGCCAAGCATAAGAGAATCCATACCGGTATCGGTACCAGCGACAGTCATATCAAGTATAAGTTCAATTCTACCCGCGAGGAAATCATCGAACGTGCTGTAGCTGCTGTCAAGTATGCTAAAAAGTATGTTGAGGACATAGAGTTTTATGCTGAGGATGCAGGCCGTACCGATAATGAGTATCTGGCTCGTGTCGTAGAGGCTGTTGTCAAGGCGGGTGCTACTGTAGTGAACATTCCTGATACTACAGGTTATTGTCTGCCTGATGAATATGGTGACAAAATCAAGTATCTCATGGAGCATGTTGATGGCATTGACAAGGCACGCCTTTCTACCCACTGTCATAACGACCTCGGTATGGCTACTGCCAATACCCTGCAGGGTGTTTTGAATGGTGCACGCCAGGTTGAGGTTACCATCAATGGTATCGGTGAGCGTGCAGGTAATACTTCGCTCGAAGAGATTGCCATGATTCTGAAGTGTCACAAGCATATCAATATTGATACCAACATCAATACCACTAAAATTATTCCTACCTCACGCATGGTGAGCAGCCTGATGAATATGCCTGTCCAGCCAAACAAGGCTATCGTGGGTCGCAATGCATTTGCTCATTCTTCCGGTATCCATCAGGATGGTGTCTTGAAGAATGTTCAGACTTACGAAATCATTGATCCTAAGGATGTGGGATTGGATGACAATGCTATCGTATTGACAGCCCGTTCTGGTCGTGCTGCATTGAAGTACCGTCTCCATGTCAATGGCGTAGAGATTAATGATGAGGAGAAGCTCGACAAGATTTACAAGAAGTTCCTCCAACTGGCTGATAAGAAGAAGGAAGTTACCGATGAGGATGTTTTGATGCTTGCCGGTGCTGATTCTGCTGATAAGCATGGTGTTCAGCTCGACTGGTTGCAGGTTACTACAGGTAAGGGCGTGAAGAGCGTGGCAAGTATCGGTCTTGATATTGCAGGTCAGAAGTTTGAGGCTGCATCATCTGGTAATGGTCCGGTAGATGCTGCTATCAATGCTCTCAAGAAGGTCATCACCAAGGAGATGAACCTCAAGGAGTTCACCATCCAGGCTATCGACAAGGGCTCTGATGATGTGGGCAAGGTTCACATGCAGGTAGAATACGATGGTCATGTATATTATGGCTTCGGTGCAGATACCGACATCGTTACGGCTTCTGTTGAGGCTTACATCGATTGTATCAACAAGTTCAAGGTAAGATAAAGTATAATTCAGATAAATATATAATAAATAGAATATTATGAATACATTATTCGACAAGATTTGGGACAAGCACGTTGTCCAGATTGTTCCGGACGGTCCTACACAGCTTTACATCGACCGTCTCTACTGTCACGAAGTAACATCACCTCAGGCATTCGCTGGTATGCGAGCACGCGGACTCAAGATGTTCCGTCCAGACCAGATTTTTTGTATGCCTGACCACAATACTCCTACTCACGATCAGGATAAACCAATCGAGGATCCTATCTCAAAGAAGCAGGTAGATACCTTGGCAAAGAATGCCGCTGATTTCGGCGTAACTCACTTTGCCATGAACACAAAGGATAATGGTATCATCCACGTGGTTGGTCCTGAGAAGGGTCTTTCTCTTCCAGGTATGACCATCGTTTGTGGCGACTCTCATACTTCTACCCATGGTGCCATGGGTGCCGTAGCTTTCGGTATCGGTACTTCTGAGGTCGAGATGGTGATGGCTTCACAATGTATTCTCCAGAGCAAGCCAAAGTCTATGCGTATCAGCATCAACGGTAAGCTCAGCAAGGGCGTTACTGCCAAGGACGTTGCTCTCTATCTGATGAGCCAGCTCACTACTTCAGGTGCTACCGGTTACTTCGTTGAGTACAGTGGCGATGTAGTGAAGGATATGTCTATGGAAGGCCGTCTTACCCTCTGTAACCTCTCTATCGAGATGGGTGCCCGTGGTGGTTTCGTAGCTCCTGATGAGACAACATTCGAGTACATCAAGGGGCGTGAATATGCACCTAAGGGTGAAGAGTGGGACAAGGCTGTGGCTTACTGGAAGACCTTGAAGAGTGGCGATGATGCAGTCTTCGACAAGGAGTTGACTTTCGAGGCAAAGGATATCGAACCACGTATCACCTATGGTACCAACCCAGGTATGGGTATCGGCATTACCGAAAGCATCCCAACTCTCGATGAGATTCCTGAGGAAGAGCAGGCTGGTTTCAAGAAGAGCCTCAACTACATGGGCTTCCAGCCAGGCGAGAAACTCGAGGGTCATCCTATCGATTATGTATTCTTGGGCGCATGTACCAATGGTCGTATTGAAGACTTCCGTGCTTTCGCTTCTCTTGTTAAAGGAAAGAAGAAGGCAGATGGTGTAACTGCTTGGCTTGTACCAGGTTCATGGTTGGTTGATAAACAAATACGTGAAGAGGGAATTGATAAGATTGTTGAGGCTGCCGGCTTCGAAATCCGTCAGCCTGGATGCTCTGCCTGCCTGGCAATGAACGATGATAAGATTCCGGCAGGCAAGTACTCTGTAAGTACATCCAACCGTAACTTCGAGGGTCGTCAGGGACCAGGTTCCCGCACCATCCTTGCCAGCCCATACGTAGCAGCTGCTGCCGCTATCACTGGTAAGATTACCGACCCAAGAGAGTTTATGTAATGTTAAGTGTTCAATGTTAAATGTTAAATTGAAATGAAACAGAAATTCAATGTAATTACATCAAGCTGCATTCCTCTTCCTTTGGAGAATGTAGATACAGACCAGATCATCCCAGCCCGTTTCCTCAAGGCCATCGATAAAGAGGGCATGGGCGACAACCTCTTCCGCGACTGGCGCTACAATGCCGACGGAACTCCAAAGCCAGACTTCGTGATGAACGACCCATCTTACAGTGGTGTCATCCTCGTAGCTGGCAAGAACTTCGGTTCCGGTTCTTCCCGTGAGCATGCTGCCTGGGCTATCGCAGGTGCAGGCTTCCGTGTAGTCATCAGCTCTTTCTTTGCTGATATCCACAAGAACAACGAGTTGAACAACCTCGTATTGCCAGTAGTAGTAAGCGAGGAATTCCTGAAGGAACTCTTCGAGAGCATCGACAAGGATCACAAGACAGAGGTGAAGGTAGATCTTCCTAACCAGACCGTGACCAATCTTGCTACCGGCAAGAGCGAGCACTTCGAAATCAACGGCTACAAGAAACACTGTTTGGAGAATGGTTTGGACGATGTAGACTTCCTCGTTCAGAACCGCGACAAGGTTGAGGCTTGGGAAGCTAAAAACAAGTAATTATGAACGTTAACGCAAAGAGAGATAATTCCCGCATCAAGGAGATTGAGATCATGGACTGCACGCTGCGCGACGGCGAGCAGACCAATGGTGTCAGTTTTCTTCCTCACGAGAAGTTGATGATAGCAAGAATGCTGTTGCACGACATCAATGTAGATCGTATTGAGGTGGCTTCAGCGCGTGTGTCAGAAGGTGAAAAGGATGCTGTCGCTCGAATTTGCCGTTATGCTAAGACTATAGGTAAACTGGATTCCGTTGAGGTATTGGGATTCGTGGATAACAACAAGAGTGTGGATTGGATTGCTGAATGCGGCGGTCATGTCATCAACCTCTTGGCTAAGGGTAGCTACAAGCACTGCACCCAGCAACTCAAGATGTCGCCTGAGGAGCATCTCGCTCATATTAAGCAGACCATCGACTATGCTTTGAGCAAGGGATTCACCGTGAATCTCTATTTGGAGGACTGGTCGAGCGGTATGCGTGACAGTCGTGACTATCTCTTCATGATGATGGATGAGTTGGTAAAACTGCCTATCAAGCGCTTCCTTCTTCCTGATACGTTGGGTATTCTGAACCCATTGCAGTGTGTGGAGTATATGCGCCAGATGGTGCGCCGTTATCCGAATTCTCACTTCGACTTCCATGCCCATAACGACTACGATCTGGCTGTGAGCAACTCGCTGGCTGCCGTATTGAGCGGCGCCAAGGGGCTTCATGTTACCGTGAATGGTCTGGGTGAGCGTTGTGGCAATGCACCATTGGCAAGTGTTCAGGTGATTCTGAAAGACATGTTCGAGGCAAAGACCAATATTAAGGAAGACCGTCTGAACGATATTTCCCGATTGGTTGAAGGATATAGTGGCATTGCCGTGGCTCCGAATACTCCGGTAGTAGGAGACAACGTCTTTACCCAGGTAGCTGGTGTGCATGCCGATGGTGACAACAAGGACAAGCTTTATTGCAACGACCTGGTACCTGAGCGTTTCGGCAGACATCGTGAGTATGCGTTGGGTAAGAACTCCGGTAAGGCGAATATCGTGCAGAACCTCAATGAACTGGGATTGGAACTGACGCCTGAGCAGACCAAGGCGGTGACCAAGCGAATCACAGAACTCGGCGACCGCAAGGAACTGGTAACCCAGGACGACCTGCCATACATCGTGAGTGATGTATTGAAGCATGGAGCTCCAGAGGATAAGGTGAAACTGGTAAGTTACATGGTATCAACCTCATACGGTTTGAAACCTATAGCCAGCGTGAAGGTAGAAATCGATGGCAAGGAGTATGAAGACCGTAGCTCTGGTGATGGTCAGTATGATGCCTTCGTAAAAGCCCTCCGCAATATCTACAAGGTGAAGCTCGGCAAAACCTTCCCTAAGCTCGACAACTATCAGGTAACTATCCCACCTGGTGGCCGTACCGATGCCCTCGTTCAGACCGTCATTACCTGGCGTGAAGGTGACCGTATCTGGCGCACCCGAGGCTTGGATGCTGACCAGACAGAAGCAGCTATCAAGGCAACGCTGAAGATGATTAATATGTATGAGGCAGATAAGAGCGACGAACAGGCTGTTTCGCCTCGAAATCTGGATATGGAATAATATCTCCGAAGATTACGAAATTATCTCCGAAGATTATGAAAATATCTCCGAAGGTTATGAAAATATCTCCGAAGGTTATAAACAATAAAACAATTAAAAAATCAAATAAGATGAAATTAAACATTGCAGTTCTCGCCGGTGATGGTATCGGACCAGAGATTATGAAGCAGGGCGTAGCAGTTATGCAGGCCATTGCAGAGAAGTTCAACCACGAGTTTACTTACAACGAGGCTATCTGCGGCGCTCACGCTATCGACGAGGTAGGTGATCCATTCCCAGAGGAGACCTTCAAAACTTGTATGGATGCTGATGCTGTACTCTTCGCAGCCGTTGGTGACCCACGTTTCGACAACAACCCTACAGCCAAGGTTCGTCCTGAGCAGGGCTTGCTCGCTATGCGTAAGAAGTTGGGCCTCTTCGCCAATGTTCGCCCAGTAGCTACATTCGATTGTCTGCTCCACAAGTCACCATTGAAGGATGAACTCCTGAAGGGTGCTGACTTCGTAGTTATCCGCGAGTTGACTGGCGGTATGTACTTCGGTGAGAAGTATCAGGATAACGATAAGGCATACGATACAGATATCTATACTCGTCCTGAGATTGAGCGCATCCTGAAGGTAGCTTTCGAGTTTGCCATGAAGCGCAACAAGCACTTGACAGTAGTAGATAAGGCAAACGTATTGGCATCTTCTCGTCTCTGGCGTCAGATTGCCAAGGAGATGGAGCCACAGTATCCTGAGGTAAACACCGATTATATGTTCATCGACAACGCTTCTATGCGCGTATTGACTGAGCCTACATTCTTCGATGTTATCGTTACAGAGAATACCTTCGGTGATATCCTGACCGATGAGACTTCTTGCATCACCGGTTCTATGGGCTTGCAGCCATCTAGCTCTCTCGGTGAGCACACACCATTGTTCGAGCCTGTTCATGGTTCATGGCCACAGGCAGCGGGCAAGAACCTGGCTAACCCGGTAGCTCAGATTCTTTCTGCAGCTATGTTGTTAGAGCACTTCGGTTTGAACGAGGAGGGCGCCTTGATCCGCAAGGCAGTAGATGCTTCTCTCGATGCCAATGTCCGCACACCTGAAATTCAGGTTGAGGGTGGTGCTCACTATGGCACAACTGAGGTTGGCGCATGGATCGTTAACTGGATTAAGAATGCTTAATCTGTAAATGGATTTTTCGGCGCTGGGTGAATTTTCTATCCAGATGCTTTCTTGATAAAAGCCTTAAGAGGAGTGTTTCTTTCTCTTAAGGCTTTTCTTGTTGATTGTCCTGTCTTTCTGAATTTTAGTTCTTTTTGTAAGCTCAAATAAGTTTTATAGTTTTTTATTTGGCAGTTTGCGAAAGTCTTCTTAACTTTGCACCATGAAAAGTTTTTATATATTATTATTGGCATCGGTGGTTTCTTTGTCTGTATCTGCGCAGAACGTAGATGCCGACAAGGCACGTGCTGCTCAGAATAAAGCCTTGCGCGATTCACTCTCCAAGGCTACAGAAGTGCTTGCATATCATCCCGACAGTATCAATCTGCGATTGAAAAAGGCTGCTTGGAATATCCAGTTGGAGCAATGGCAATATGCCAAGGATGATCTTGATAAGGTACTCTTTCTGAACAATACCAATATCGCCGGTTTGTTCTATCGTGCCTTTGTCAATGAGAAGTTGCTCCGTTATAACTTTGCGCGTCTCGATTATCAGAATCTTCTGGTACTTGTTCCTGGCAACTTCCAGGCGCAACTCGGTCTGGCTTTGCTCAATGAGAAAGATAAGCATTATACCGAGGCTTACGATGGCATTAACAGTCTGATAGAGCAATACCCTGACAGTGCGATGGCTTATGCTGCAAGAGGTGGCATGGAGAAGGAGAGGGGTATGCTTGAGCTGGCAGAGTTTGATTACGCCAAGGCGATGGAGTTGGATGCCGGTAATGAGGATTTTGCTTTCAATCATGTAGACATCCTGATTCTGCTTGGAAGAAAAGACGAAGCCTATCGTGATTTGAAGAAACTGCTCGATGCCGGTTGTCAGCCTGGCAGGTTGCAAGGTTTCTATGCAAGGTTGAAAAAGAAGAAAAAGTAGTATTTGAGAGTTATAAAAAAGAGTTTTTAAAGATAATAAGACAAGAATGCATAAAATTATTCCCTATATCCTGGCTGCCTGTTGTCTCTGTATGGTGGCATCCTGCAATACCGTCTTCGATGTTCATCCGTATGATGTGCAAATCGACGGCGATAGAAATCTGAATGTTACCAATATTCAGAAGATTGAGGCTGCAGTAAAGTCGAAAGATACAATCCGTTTTGCTATGATCAGCGATTCACACCAGTGGTTGGATGATTTGAAGAGTGAGGTTAATGATATCAATCGCCGGAGTGATTCCCTCGATTTCGTGATTCATTGTGGAGACCTTACCGACTTCGGTGCTACCCGTGAGTTTCAGTGTACCCGTGACCATCTTCAGAAGTTGAAGATACCTTTCGTGGCTCTGCTGGGTAATCATGACTGTTTGGGAACAGGTAACCAGTCTTATCAGAAAATCTTTGGTAATCCGGATTTCAGTTTCATTGCCGGTAAGGTAAAGTTTGTCTGTCTCAATACCAATGCCATAGAGTTCGACTATTCCCGCCCTGTACCTAATTTCGATTTCATGGAAGAGCAGGTTAAGGCAGATGCAGATGACTTTTCGCGTACCGTTGTCTGTATGCATGCTGCCCCTTATTCAGAGCAGTTTAATAATAATGTAGCTAAGGTCTTCAATTTTTATACGCATCAGTTCCCAGGTTTGATGTGCTGTCTTTACGGTCATGGTCATCATACCAAGCAAGAAGATATTTATGGCGATGGTATCATCTATTATCAGGTGGCCAATGCCGCTAAGCATCAGTACTATATATTCACCATTACTCCAACAGATTATCGTTATGAAATTATTGAGTTTTAAGCATATATTCATTCTGGGAGCCTTGCTTGCTGCAGGTTCTGTACAGGTTCATGCTGCCGATGAGGTTACCGGGAAAAGTGAGGAGTTGGAACTGACGGATAGTATTGTTCATGATACTCTGGTGTTGGCGGATGGCAAACTGACCCGATATGACCGCCGCGTTATGCGCTACCGTAAGCATTGGGATTTGCTGATACCTACTAGTGGCATCATTCAGACCTGTGGCAATATGGGTATCATTTCGCTGGGTATCGGATGGGAATATGGTAAGCGCCGCCAGTGGGAAACGCAACTCTTGTTTGGCTACATCCCGAAGTTTAGTTCTGACGATGAGAAGTTTACCATGACGCTCAAGGAAAATTTCATTCCTTGGCGTCGTAATATCGGTAAGGGCTGGTGGTTTGAACCGCTGGAGTGTAGCCTGTATTTCAATACGGTGTTCGGACATGATTTCTGGACAAAGCAGCCTACCAAGTATGAAAGCGGCTACTATCCGTTCTCTACCAGAGTCCGTCCTAATATCGCCTTGGGTGAACGTTTTAAGTATGATATTCCGCACAATAAACGTAAGCGTATCAAGAGTATTACGTTCTTCTATGAGTTGGGTACAACGGATATCTACTTTATGCGTTTCTACCGTAACGGCAATGCCGGTTTCTGGGATGTATTCGGCCTCTCTATCGGTGCCAAAGTGCAGTACCTTTAAACCAAGAACTGGTTGATGAGTTTGCTTACTCTGATGATATCTTCATCGTTGAGCGATGAGTTGCAAGGCAGACTCAGTTCCTCGTCAGCTATTCTCTTGGCTACCGGAAATTCCAGATGATTCATTTCCGGATAGCATGGCTGCAGATAGGGTGGGCGGAAGTAATGAATCTTTGTGCCGACCCCATTCTCAGCCAGGAAAGCTTTCAGTTGGTCTCGCTTCGGGGTAAGGAAAGGGAAGACGTGGAAAACATTTTCATGAACAGGAGAGATGAGTTTCGCAGCGATGCATCTGTCTTTGATGCTGTCATCCAGATGCTTCAGGTATAGCTGTACCTGTCTGTATCTCGCTTTCTGTTCGTTCTCAGGATATTGCAGTTTCACATTCAGTACCGCAGCCTGAATCTCATCCATGCGCGAGTTGACGCCCTGATATCTGAAGATGCCGTCTTCTATCTTTCCATATTCGTGTAGTGACATGATGGCTTCCGCCAATTCCCTGTTATTGGTAGTTACAGCTCCCGCATCTCCCAAGGCTCCCAGATTCTTGCTAGGATAAAAACTGTGGGCGGCAGCATCCGAAAGATTTCCGGTATATCTTCTTTTCGATGGTTTTTCAGGAGAATCGGATAGAGTAGTGGAGCATCCGAATCCCTGCGCATTATCTTCGAAAAGCAAGAGATGATGCTTCTTGCAGATTTCAGCAATCTTCGGAGTCCATGCCAGTTTGCCATAGAGATGAACAATCATGATGGCTTTGGTCTTCGGTGTAATTTGGGCTTCTATCAGTTGGTCATCTATCTGTAATGTATCGATATTGGCATCCACCAATACAGGTGTCAGTCCTACGCTGCTGATGGCAAGTACGGTAGCGAAATAAGTGTTGGCAGGCACGATTACCTCATCACCTTTCTGCAACTTTCCGATAGCCAGTTCGCCCATCAGTATCAGTTTGAGCGCATCCGTCCCGTTAGCGCAGCTGATGCAGTATTCTGTACCGATAAACTGTGCATACGATTTCTCAAACTTCTTTACGGCTTCACCTTGCAGATACCATCCGCTGTTGACCACCTTGTTGATAGCATCCTTTATCTCCTTCTCGTAAGGCTCATTGATAGCCTTCAGGTTGAGATAAGGAATCTTCTTAACTTCTGTTTCCATTGTTTCTTCTGTGATGATTTATACAAGTGATAAGACTTGTTTCTATAAATAAAAACGGATGTTTTGCGGTATTTATTATATGGGGAGCTATAAAAAAGACAAGAGCAGCTATCTTCTCAGACAACTGCTCTACATTCAATAGGTATTAGTTTTCTTTAAGGTAAAAAGATTGTATTCAGGATAACGTTTGCAAAGGTACTAAAAAAAACTGAAATAAAAAAATAAAATGGCAACAAATTTACCATCAACTTAAAAAAAAGTTTTAAAACCCTTTGCGGAGTCTTTTCTATTTGTACGTGAAAACAGATTTTTATATAAATAGTGCCAAAATAAAAAGCTGTGAAATGGAAAAACTGTCACGAAACCGTCTTTTTTACCTTTCACAGCGTTCGATGTCTAAAATATTTTGCCAAACAGGTTGTTCATCATTGTTTTGATTCGATTTGCTCTCTATACAAATGGTTACCATCAATATATAGTCAATATGCTATGTTGGGTATGATTCTTCCCAACAGTTAGATAAGGTGTCTTCTAACTCCAAATTCTTCTGCAACTTGCTAGTACCGGATATATTTTTTAGCCTTTATCGTTTAAAAGATTTTAAAAAGCAGTAATTATCGTTTACGAGTTCCCACTGTGGGAACTCTCATTTATTTTATTTTTTGTATCTTTGCACCGTGTGACACAGATTAGAACCTTATTACCTACTTTGGAGGCGTCGCGACAAAAACAGTAATGTACGGATCTCTACTTCCGAAAGCCAACGGAGGCGGAGACAGGAGAGTTTATGCCCATAGCAAGAGAGCTATACAGAGCATTCTCTGCTCTGTGTTTACGGTGACACGGTGACAGGGTGACACGAGTTTTTCAACATTTCGCCTCGCACGCGGGCAGGCAGGAAAAATCAGGCCGAAAGTTCCTGCCTGCCCGCGCGAGAGTAAATCTTCAGAATTCCCTGTCACCTCTGTCACCCTGTCACCCAGAAGTCGGTTGTTTCCGAGACGGAAATCAAAGACTTACGATGCAAAAGTCAGTTACTTACGATATGAAAGTCAGGGACTTATGATGCAAAAGTCAGTAGCTTATGAAGAGAATTACAGCGATACCTGTAACCACGCTAACATGGTGGTATCATTTGAGTGCTCTAATCACTATATGGCTGCGGTAATTAAGAATAGAAGAAAAAGTTTGGCTGTTTCATATAAAAGGCGTATATTTGCAGAAAAAAGAGACAAGATGACGCAACTGAATAGAAAATTGCCTTTAGGCATACAGGATTTTGAAGAGATGCGTAGAGATCATTATATCTATGCTGATAAGACCGATATGGTCTGGAAACTGGCTAATGGTACTAAATACAATTACCTGAGCCGTCCACGCCGTTTCGGTAAGTCTCTTTTGTGTTCTACACTTAAGTGTTATTTTGAGGGTAGAAAGGAACTCTTTGAAGGTCTCAAAATTATGGAACTTGAATCGGAGTGGGTAAAACGTCCTGTAATCTATTTCAGTATGAGTTTGGGTGGTTCTTCTGCACAGACGCTTACAGAATATTTGAACAATGTATTGTCTTCATACGAGAAGATATATGGCAGAAATCCTGATGAGCAGTCTTTAGGTAATCGTTTAAATGGTATCATTCAGAGAGCATACGAACAGGCGGGAGTACAGATAGCCATTATAGTAGATGAGTATGATGTTCCTTTGCTGCATACCTATGAAACCAATCATCATGATGCATGCCGTGAGATATATCGTAACTTCTTTACAGGGTTAAAAGACTATGGTTACTGCATCAAGTGCGTCTTTATTACTGGCATTACCAAGTTTACCCAAATCGGTATGTTTGGTATGCTTAATACGTTAGTCAATATCAGTTTTCGTAATGAGTACGCTGCGATATGCGGTTTCACCAAAGATGAAGTTATTTGTAATTTCTCAGAACATCTATCAGAATTGGCAGATAACAATGCTATCACGAAGAGTGCCCTTATGGATACAATGAGCTCTATCTATGGTGGCTACCATTTCTCAAGTGGTCTTATTGTTGTTTGCAATCCTTTTAGTGTATGTAACGCATTGGTCAATCTGCGTCTAAATTCTTATTGGATAGCTTCAGGTTCCAACGAAATGTTGCTCAAGGTCTTGCGTAAATTCATCAACGAGATTCCTGAGCTGGACAATTGTCTGATAGATTCTGACTATTTGGAAATGAGTGATGTCAATATGAATGATCCAAAGCTCTTCCTTTATCAGTTCGGTTACCTTACCATCAAGACGGTGGTTGGTAGCAGCTATATGTTAGGCTATCCTAACCGAGAAGTGCGAAATGCTATGTTGGGCATGAGCCTTCCCAACGGTTAAATAAGGATTTGGTAAAGAAGTAGGTACAATAAAGGGGTGAATACACTATATAAAAAGTATTCACCCCTTTATTGTCTAAGTAGCTAATCATTAAAATATTTTGCCAAACATGATGTTCACCATTGTTTTGAACAGAATCTTGGCATCGAACCACCAGGATCTGTGTTCCAGGTAGTAGAGGTCAAGACTCAGTCTTCTCAGCATCTTCGGCATCGTATCCGTATATCCATTATATAAGGTAGCGTAAGAAGTTACTCCCGGACGAATCTGATACAGATAAGTATATCGAGGATCATGCTCCATAATCTGGTCGATATAGAATTTACGTTCAGGGCGAGGACCTACAAATGCCATGTCTCCTTTAAAAACGTTCCAAAGTTGAGGAAGTTCATCGAGGTGATGCATTCTTAAAAAACGTCCAACTTTAGTGAGCCTTGGATCACCTTTTATCTCAAGAAGATCAGGACCATCTTTTTCTGCATCAATCTTCATGGAACGAAATTTATAGATAAAGAATGGCTTGCCATGTAGACCTATGCGCTCTTGACGGTAGATTACAGGTAGCCCATCCTCTAATCGGATAGCAATAGCACACGCTATGGCTAAAGGAGAGAAGAATATCAGACAACATGTTGCGATGACGAAATCGACGGAGCGCTTTATAATTTGCTCCGTCTTATTCATGTTGTCTTTATATTGTTTATTTTCCATCAGTTTTTTCATTTATTACGAACGTAAAAGTGCTTATTTGTCGAGCTTCTCGTAAATCGAATTATTGCTCTTGTACTCTGGAACGATTTCCTTCATTATCTTTACTGTGAGCATTTCATCGTATAACTTGCTTTTTTCAATTAAGTCATCGATTTGCTTAGATACTTCTGTATAATCGTATTCACGTACTTCAGCGATTCTTATTTTGTCATGGAACGACGGCTTGGTTGATTCCTTCTCATTAAGCATTTCCTCATAAAGCTTTTCGCCCGCTCTCAATCCTGTGTATTTGATTTCAACGTTTTTTGCACCACTGAGGTTGATCATTCTCTGTGCCATGTCGGCAATGTTGACAGGTTTGCCCATGTCGAAAACAAATATTTCCCCGCCATTACCTTTTGTTCCTGCTTCCAGAACTAGTTTGCAAGCCTCTGGAATGAGCATGAAGTAGCGGATGATACGTGGGTCTGTAACAGTGACAGGTCCACCAGCTTTTATTTGTTTCTTGAATAAAGGTATAACAGAACCATTAGAACCCAATACATTGCCAAAACGTGTGGTAACGAATTGGGTTTTTCCATTGATTATACCTTCCTCTATTGCTTTGTTGAGACTCTGTACATAGATTTCACAGATTCGTTTAGAACATCCCATGACATTGGTTGGGTTGACAGCTTTGTCTGTTGAAATCATAACAAATTTCTTAACTCCATATTTGACAGCAAGGTCAGCTAGTATTTTAGTACCATAAACATTGTTTTGAATGCTCTCACATGGATTGTTTTCCATCATAGGTACATGTTTATATGCTGCTGCATGGAATACAAAGTCAGGTAAATATGTCTTGAAGATATGTTCCATTCTGGACTTGCTACAGATAGTGGTAACGATGGTTTCTGCTTTAATTTCAGGGAATTGCTTAGCCATCATCAAGCGTATATCGTGCTGCGGAGTCTCTGCACTATCTATTAGAATCAATTCTGCAGGACTATACTTAGCGATTTGTCTTACCATTTCGCTTCCGATGCTTCCTGCTGAACCTGTAATCAATATGCGTTTACCATAAAGCATGGCACCTACACTTTCCATATCGATGCTGATTTCATCACGAGGTAAAAGATCCTCGATGCTAACTTCCTTGAGCTGTTGCTGTTCATTTCTGTTCCACTCCTGTGTGGTAGGCATATAGATATGAATACCCTCTGCAAGTAGTGCATCCTGGAAGTCTTTATTTGCGCGAAAAACGTTGATGGCACCAGGAGAAATTAATAGGGTAGAGATATTGTTATTTCTCATTTTCCTGATGGTATTCAGGTCTGGAGCATACACTTTGGTTCCCATCAGGTGATGGTGCTTTATTTTTGTATCATCAGAGATAAAGCCCATGAGTTTAAATTTCATGGGTTTACTGTTCTTGATTTGCTTGGCGAGACCGATACCACCTTCTTTCACGCCGTAGATAAAAGCATGTTTAATGTTGTAATCAGAGAGAGAGACGTCAAAGATAGTCTTAGCAATCACTCTGATAGCCCACAAGACTAAAGTGGAAATGAGAGCTCCAAGTACAATATTGCGGTATTCTATTTCAACTCCAGGGAAGAAATGAGTACTAAGCAACATGTTTTTCGTTATAGCAGACAGTACCGCACCAAAAGTAACAGCATAGAATACCCTTTGCAAATCAATAAACGATGAGTATCTGAGGATACCGTCGTATGTGTGGAATATCCTAAAACCGATGGCATGGAACAATGTGAATATAGCAAATAACATAGAGAGTTGTCCTAATATGCCCAACGCTTTTGCTCCACTGTTAATCTGTTGATATATAAATAGGTAAGAAATAAATATCACAGCACAGTCTATCCAGAAAATACACCAGTATGGTAGTGATTTTCTGGAGAAATACCAATTTGATAGTCTATTGAAAAACTTCATTTTCTTGAACTTTTAAAAGAGGTTGTTTAAATGAACATTATTTTGTTATAATGTTTTCTTTTATCGTGTCAGTGATATAGTGTACATCTTCTTCAGAAACGCATGGACCACTAGGCAAGCAGAGGCCCTTACGGAACAAATCTTCACTGATACCATTTGTGTATGACGTACAGTCTGCATAAACGGGTTGACAATGCATAGGCTTCCATAAAGGGCGTGCCTCAATAGATGCTTGATCCAGTGCTATTCGTAAAGCTTCAACATTCTTGTTTGGTTCCAATGATGTATGTGCGCTTTTTGCACTGTGTGTAACGCCAGCTGCACCTCCTACAGCGCCCGTAATGACCTGACTATATGCCTTTTCTTCGCCTTTAATCTTAACTCCTTCATCTAACAGAATCGTATTGAGCCAAAAATTTGAGTCAAAATCAGGTGTTGGGTTGCTATGTACGGTGATGCCCTTGACATTTGCCAATAATCTTGTATATAGGTCATGTACGTGTTTGTGATGCGCTATATGGTCGTTTAGTACAGTCATTTGACCTCGTCCTATTCCCGCACAAACGTTGCTAAGACGGTAATTGTAACCAATGTGCTCATGTTGGTAGTATGGATATGACTCTCTTGCTTGGGTTGCATAGAACATAATGCGACTCTGGCTTTCGGTGTCTGGGCATATTAAGGCACCACCACCACTTGTCGTAATCATTTTATTTCCGTTGAAACTTAATACGCCATATCTGCCAAATGTTCCACACACTTGTTCTTTATAACGGGAGCCAAGACCTTCTGCTGCATCCTCTATAAGTGGAATGTCGTATTTGTTAGCAACCTGTAAGATTTCGTCAATCTTTGCTGGCATACCATATAGATAAACAACGACAATGGCTTTTGGCTTTTTGCCTGTCTTTTCTATTCTGTCAGCAATAGCTTGGTCTAGAAGCTGAGGATCCATATTCCATGTCTCCTTTTCACTATCCACGAAAACAGGTTTTGCACCCAGATATTTAATAGGGTTGCTTGATGCGCAGAATGTGAAAGACTGTACCATAACTTCATCTCCTGCTTTCACATCACAGTCTAGCAGGGCAAGGTGTACAGCTGCTGTACCTGCACTTAATGCAACAACCTTCTTGTCTTGTCCTACAAAGTTCTCCAAATCATTCTCAAAACCATTGACATTCGGTCCTAGTGGAACAACCCAATTGGTATCGAAAGCATCTTGGATGTATTTCATTTCATTGCCACTCATATGAGCAAGGCATAAGTATATTCTTTTTCTATTCATAATATTTAAAACCTATTTAAATGTTCTGAGCATCATACTTTTTATATGATTTCATTATTATATGATATTCTCTTTCCTGTGACTGTAGCTATTATAATTTTAATGTCCATCATAAAGCTATAGTGTTTAAGATAAAAGAGATTGATTCTCACTTTATCTGGATAGATAACGAAGTCGTTATATTCTTGTGGATTGGCTTGTTTGGCAAGTAATTCTTCTTCGTTACGATATTTCAGACTTGCTGGACCTGTGATTCCTGGGCGCAATTTAAGAATATCTCTATCTTCTCCTTCTAGTTTATCTGCATAGCCTGGTACGTCAGGCCGGGGACCTACAAAACTCATGTTGCCAATTAGGACATTCCAAAGTTCAGGAAGTTCGTCTATCTTATATTTTCTAAGTTTAGCACCAAGAGGTGTTATTCTGCTTTCTCCTGCAATGGATACGGAAGAGCCGTCATGGTGTTGTGACATAGATCGAAATTTATACATAGTGAATAGTTTCCCATCCTTACCTACTCTTTTTTGTGTGAAGATAGCAGGCCCATCTGACATTTTTATATGTATAAGAATCCATGTCAGAAACAATATTGGACTAAGAAAAATCAGTCCTAATAAAGCTGTTATTCTGTCAAATATATATTTTAAAATCATATTGTGTATTAAGTACTCATTTCTTTATAAACGTTTGATGATAGCGTTTATTGCATATCCTATAAAACATATTGCCGAATATATTGGATTTATGTGTTCTATTTCTCTATAAACTTTCCAAACATCTTTTGCAGCTTTCCACTTTTTTGAAGTATTTGACGTAGATACTAATCGATAGCATGCTAATGTATTTTGTAGCCCATAAGCTTTGAAGCCTCTTTTCATAATGAGCAACCATAAAGCCATATCTTGAGAGCTTTTTATGTTAGGCATTATGAAATTTCCGGTCTTTTCTCTATCTATGATAACGGTAAGGCATCCGATGATAGTATTACGTAAATAACCATGGTATCCAATTACTTTTGGTACATTGATGGTGTTTCCTGTTGGGGTACCATCTTCTTTTATGACTCTATAGCTACTAAAAGAGAATGCTATGTTTTTTTCTATCATGAATTTAATCTGGGTTTCAAGTTTATTTGAAACCCAAATGTCATCACTGTCAAGAAATGCAATATATTTACCTGTCGCATTTTCCAATGATTTGTTTCTTGCGCAAGCAGGACCGCTATTCTTTCCTGTAGAAAACAATTTGATTCTATTATCTTCAACAATAAATTTTTCTACGATTTTCACGGTGTCGTCTTTAGAACAATCGTCTGTTATAAGCAACTCCCAATTATTGTATGTCTGCTCAATTACAGATTGTATTGATGCGGCAATAAATTTTGCTGCATTGTAGGATGGCATGATGATACTAACTTTATTCATTCTATATTAACTAATTAAATCGCAACACTACATTTTTTTGCATTTATATAAGTGCTTATTTTCATAATTTTGTATTTGTATACGATTATCATTTCTGAGGTAAAACACGAACCTTATTATCTCTTACGACCCAAATTGCATCATATTTTTGGGAGCTTTTTGCTCTCAATAAATATTTATCTAATTCATTTGGATGGATAACATAATAATCTGTTTTTTGAGGATTTACCAAATCAAAATAAACGCGTGAAGCCCACCCCTTATACCAGGCATATTCACCTGATGCCTGAAAAACTGAATATTCTGTAAATGGAGGATCACAATCCAAAATACATACGATATTAGGTATTACTTTTGTATTTGTTATAACAGATTCTACCCTCTGCTTTGCAAACTGTCCAGCCTTATACATATAATATCCTTTATGGATATATACAAGAATGCAACATGTAAAGAATAATAGTATTACCCTGTTATCCGATACGTTCCATTTGGCAGTTCTAAAGATAATTCCAATAGCCAAAGCAATTCCCCACAGAGTAGGAAAAGCATGCATTTCGCCTGGATGTTCCATTACTAAATGTGGAGCTGTCAGTGCTAGTATTATCAATAAGCATTGTATTAATCTCACTAGATTTTGTTTTTGCAAACAAAACAACTTTTTGATAAGAACCCAAAGGAAAGAAAAGCTTATAATTGTAGAGATTATTACAACAATCCAATTATGCTCCAAAAACATAGCTATTGTATCAATAGTAGTCAAAGATATTCCTAATAATAATCCTAAACCAACTAGGGAGTTTAATCCTATTCCACCAGCATAATTACCGGTAATATCTGCTGTTTCTGGAGCCTGCAAGTATATGCGGAGGAAGAAATATCCACCTAATATAGATAAAGAGATTAAATAGGGCTTAACCAGTTGTTTGTAGCATTTAAAATCTTCACAATTTGTGCCTTCTTGTATGTTTTTGATAATCATACACATAAATGGAGTCACAATAAACCAGGATATACCACTCTCTTTGCTAAAAAGAGCCAACAGCATCATAAGATATCCAAGTACCTTTGATTTTGGATATAATAATACTGATGATATTCCAAACGTCATGCATAATACTTGATTAATAGAATCTATAGAATATACTGTAGCAACCAATGCGGGAGATAACATGAATAATGCAATGGATATTTTTTTTGCAAATCCATCTACATTACAATCATCTAGTATTTTAGTCAGTCCGTATATACAGAAGGTATATAGTAAAAGTACTAGCAAGTGATTTAAATAAGGGAAAGCACCAACACATTTTCCCATCATAATTCCCCATAATGCATCCAAAGGTCGCCAGAATGCTCCATTAGGTAAAAAAACATTGATGTCTTCATACTTGTGAGGAGCTAGCAAGCAATAAAAATCATCATTATTAGGTAAAATAAAGAATGTGCCTAATGCTAAAATGAACCCCAATAAATAAATATAATTATTATTCTTTTCCATGACTATTTTTCTTATGAGACAATTTCTTAAATCTCTTCAATGCTATAATATATATGGTCTATGCAATAGGCTTTACTGGTCAATGCAGTTTTTATTTCATAGACCAGTGAAGCCTTAAGCTTTTATTCTGTAATCTCCAGAATTTTATTGATGATTCTTTCACAAGCCTTTCCGTCTCCATATGGATTGTTGGCTTTGCTCATCTTCTCATATTCGCTGGAGTCAGATAGTAAGCATGAAACGCTGTCCATGATTGTCTGGTAATTAGTACCGACTAGTTTCACCGTTCCTGCTTCTACCGCCTCGGGACGTTCAGTTGTGTCTCGCATTACTAATACCGGCTTTCCTAATCCAGGAGCCTCTTCTTGGATGCCTCCACTATCGGTCAATACGATATTGGCTTTTTCCATTAGGAAAACGAACATGAGATATTCCAGAGGTTCTATAAAGAAAATATTGCCAAGATTACTTAAGTCTTCACCAAATACATCGTGGATTGGCTTACGTACATTTGGGTTGAGATGCATTGGGTAGACAAAATCAACATCTGGATGTTGGGCAGCCAAATCCTTGATAGCATTGCAAATATTGAGGAAACCTTCTCCAAAGTTCTCTCTTCTGTGACCTGTAATTAAGATAAGGCGCTTTCCGTCTTGAAGACGTTTCGAATCATAGCCCTTTTCCTGTAAATCTCTAGTCAGACGAACATCAAGTTTTTTGTCATTTTTGATTTTTGCAGTAACCCAATGAAGGGCATCTATAACCGTATTTCCTGTAACTGTAATCTTGCTGTCAGTAATATTCTCTTTCAGGAGGTTCTTACGGCTCAGTTGGGTAGGGGAGAAATTATAGGTAGCAATGCGCCCTGTAATTTGTCTGTTCATTTCTTCTGGCCATGGACTATATATATCATAAGTTCTCAATCCAGCCTCTATGTGAGCTACAGGGATTTGCTGATAAAATCCTGCAAGTGCAGCAGCGGTACTGGTTGTCGTATCTCCATGCACAAAAAGAATGTCAGGACGACAAACTTTGAAAACATCACGCATGCCAAGAAGCACTCTAGACGTAATGTCGTAGAGATCCTGTCCTTGCTTCATGATGTTGAGGTCATAGTCGGGCTTAATGTCGAAAAGGTGAAGAACTTGATCCAACATTTCTCTATGCTGGCCTGTAACGCAAACTATTGTTTCAAAATCTTCTTTTTCTTCTTGGAAAGCTTTAACCAAAGGAGCCATTTTGATAGCTTCTGGTCGTGTTCCAAATACTAGCATTATTTTTTTCATTGTATATTGTTTTTTTTATTTTATTCTAACTATTTTTTAGATAACGTTCTCCTTTGCTTTTTATTGTGTTTCGCATGCCCGATATCTGTTCTGAATTTAAATGGTAGAGAAATAAGTGCTTAATAGGAACGTATATAATAGTTGATTTTCAATTTTATAGGATTTAAAACAATATCAAAAAATACTAATTTTTATTGAATAGACCAAACTATATTTGTATGTTTCAAATAAAAAACGTATATTTGCATTGATTTAGAATCAAATTTAGTTTTGGAAGATAAAGCAAGTTTTAAGAAGCATATTAGGTATGCTTTTAGAATTCTCCATATAGATAACATGCCTCATGTTATGAAATATGGTTTGGTACATAATGATTCACCTTTTGCAAGTGATAGTTTTGTGCCAATAGGGGATATGTCTGTTATGGATGCCCGTTCAACGAAGCAACTGCCAGATGGGTCTTTCCTTTCTGAATATATTCCTTTCTATTTTGGTCCCAGGTCTCCCATGTTGTATAATATTCAGAATGGTAATGGAATTTTGACAAAGAAAGAACCTGATGAGATTGTCTATTGCGTAATACGGATAGAGGATGTAATTAATAGTGATTTACATTGCGTTTTTACAGATGGCCATGCATTGAATAATATGAGTAAATTCTATTCCAAGTCTGATTTGCAACGATTGGATAGTTTGGTCAAGATGGAAGATGTTTATGCAACCTATTGGTTCAATCAATCTCCATGGGACGATAGAAAACGAAAAAAAGAGGCAGAATTATTATTTAAGGATGAAATTCCACCTCAATTTATAGTAGGATTCCTTGTTTATAGTGAGAAAGCATTAGAAAAAATGATTTCTTTTGGGATTCCTAAAGAAAAGATTATTGTTAAACCGGAATATTATTATTAGATATGATAAGATTTGTAAAAGGCAATTTATTGGAAAGTACAGCCCAGGCACTTGTCAATACTGTAAACACAGTGGGAGTGATGGGTAAAGGTATAGCCTTGCAATTTAAGGAGGCTTACCCTAATAATTATATTCTCTACAGAAAGGCATGTAAAGATAAACTTGTTCGCGTTGGTTCAATGTTCATAACCCAAGAACAGAATGTATATGGAATTAATAAAATCATAGTAAACTTTCCAACAAAAACGACCTGGAGAAAGCCCTCTGAATATTCTTATATAGAGATGGGGCTCAAAGATTTGAAAGATAAGATTCTTGAACTTCATATTGAGTCTATAGCTATTCCACCATTGGGTAGTCATAATGGTGGCTTGGATTGGAATATCGTAAAACAGATGATTATCAGTCAACTGTCTGATTTAAATTGTGAAATTATTCTTTATGAACCAAACGAAGCAATTATAGAGTTGATGAAATCTGAACGAGTAAAATTGACTCCGGCAAGAGCCATGTTGTTATATATGCTCTGTTCTTTGGTTTCAGAAGGTGAGTTTGCATCTGAATTTGCAGCAGAAAAGTTGGCATATTTCCTGCAAAAATTTGGAGCTGCGGATAGCTTGAAGTTACAATTTAGGCAATATTATTATGGTCCTTATTCTGGCAAGGTAAGATTTGTTCTTCATTACTTGAATGGAAGTTATCTAAAAGGTGTAGGACAGATGGAACAAAAGCCATTTGATCCTATCTGGTTGTCACCTGATACATTCAGAGATGTTCAGAAATTCTTGGCAAACGAAGAGAATAAACCTTATGAGGATATTTGTAAGAAGACGGCAAATTTCCTCTCTGGTTATTATTCCAATTATCTTTTGGAGTTATTGTCAACCGTTGATTTTATATTGCATAATAATGATGATCTTAAGGAGTGGCTGATAATGAAACCTCAAGAAGTATTTGAACTGGTGGTTCTGCATATTAATCAATGGAGTGAACGCAAAAAGTATTTATTCAATAACGAAGAGTATGTCCGTCTAGTGTTAAACCATCTCTATAAGTTCGAAAAACTGAAAAATGGTTTATTATATGTGTGAAAAGAATATGTTCACACTTAGGTTTCTTGCGTAACTTTAAGTGCATCATACATATAACATGTTGTCCCTTTGAAATTCTCGTAAGTTGTTCAGCTTTTGAATTTCTCTGAAAATCTTGTAGCATGAAGATTTCTACAAGATTTTCAGAACTTATTTACGACGATGTTTGCCACTGACTTATGGTATGAACACAATATTATTTATCATAGAACAAGTCTTTCATATTATAGTTGTCAATTGCTGTATCTTGTGGAATTTTGCTAATTGACTCTTTTATATTTATATAAGAACTCTCAATGTCCCTAACTAATTTCTTGACATCATCTTCATTGTATGCGTCGACAGAATAACCAATTTTTAGCCTTTTAACTTTGTCTTCAAGAAAGGTCTGTCTGCTAACTACTATTGGACAATTGAAGTAAATTGACTCGTATAATTTATTTGGCTCCGCAAACTTAACATTGATGCTTGATATGTCGTATGTTGCAACAACAACATCTATCTCAGAGTAAATTTTTGGCAAATCTTGCGGACTATTGAACGGACCATGATAATATATATTATTGCCTTTTGGCAGTTCACTTTCGGTTATTGTTTGGGATACATAGCCGTAGAAATGAAATTCGTGATTTGGAAAATTATGACAGATATGTTTGGCTAAACTCAATAATGAATTATATCTTACTCCACCCACGAATGCAAATCTTATATGGTTTGGATTAAAATCATTTCTCTTTTTAAAAGGATAATTTCTTATCACTTTAGATAGTTTATTGGGTAAGAGTACTATATTCCCAGGGATACTTTTGATATCTTTGTAGTGATATTTTAAGAATCCTTCAGAAGTAACAATAGTCTTATAAGACTTCTTGATGATATATTTATCTATTTTTTCTAGAATATTGCGAATAAAGACATTTTTGACATAGGTGTGTACCAAATCGCACTCTTCATAGATATATTTACGCTTTTTACCGAAGAAAACGGCAAATAAAGCTGTATCCAAACCTTGATAGTACCAAATGTCATCATTATCTCCTGCAAGTTTAAAAGCCTTTCTTATCCCATTTATGTATGTTACAATCCTTTTGTAATAATGGGCTGTATTTGTAAAGTTGCCAACAATTGAAATATCGTTTCTTTCTGGAGAAGCAATACCTCTGTTGAAGCCAAAAATATTGACATCGAATCCTTGATTTTCAAAATCCTTAATGCGCTTATTTGAGTGGGCATCACTTATCGAGTTCATTATGATATTAATGTTCATATTGCGTTTTTTATTTGTCGATATTATTTCTTATTGCATCCAAGAATCCATGTCCCCATTGAATATCTGGTTCAACGTAGTTACCTTCTCCCCATTCATTCCATGATTTGAGAAAAAGTATCTGATGCTCTTTATTTTTCTCTTTGATAAATTCTTTAGCTTGCAGGATATGCTGTTTGAATTTTTCTGGAGTTGCATTAACATATATGCCGTCTTGACTTGCTACGCGTGGCGTCCTGTCCCATTGGGGTAATATTGTAGGATAGACATTTTCCCATTTATCTTCAGGAGCAAAATAGTTTCTTACGGTTTTTGCGTAGTCATATTTGATACTTCCTGTGGGAAGACCGAGATATCTAAGACCTGTCTTAAACAGATTCTTCCATTTCCCTTCATAAAGCATTTCACCTCTTCGTTTTCCAAAAGAGTTGACAGCATCAAACCCCATATCTAAAACAGCTTTATAGATATCTTTACTGCTTTCTAGATTTGGTAGAGTTCTAAAGTGATGACCTTTTTTGTTTAGTTTGAAGGTTAACGTTGATGGGGTCATACCAACAAAATGAAAACCTGGTAATCCGTGTTCTTTTGCTAACGCACGCCATGTTTCTAGAAATCTGTCAATATGTGGAAAGTCAAAAACACTATAAATGACAAAGAGTAGTTTGCCATCTACTTTCATATATCGGTGATCTTTGAATGCTGGTAACAGTGACATGAAATGTTCTATGTCATCATCCTTTCCAGGATATTCCTGTTTGATAAGTATAGAGTCCTTCTGCATGGCAGACTTGCTCTCCCATGTCTTATTACTCCATGTATGATTAGCCCAGCATATACAAAAAGGGAAGTCTGGCTTGCCAGTTTCTACTACTTCATGGAATGGACGTTCAAGGAGTTGCTTCCCGTGTCCAAACCAATAATGATAATAGCAGAATCCTTCGATGCCAGCTGCTTTTGCCAATTCTGCCTGTTGCATGCGTGTTTCTGGCAAACGTAAGTCATAGAAACCTAAATCTGCTGGGATTCTTGGCTGCTGATGACCTTTGAACAAAGGCTTTGCTTTTGCTACATTGGTCCATTCTGTAAAACCTGGTCCCCACCATCTGTCGTTTTCTGGAATCGGGTGGAATTGGGGAAGGTATAATGCTATAATTCTTGGTCGCATTTGAATAACTTATGTCTAATTAATATTCTATCTATTTTCTTTATTCTTCTTATTTCTCTAATTTGCCTGACTAAAAGAAATCCAAGCATTGATAATTGGCGAGCTCTTTTTGAAGGAAAAACTTTTTCTAATGCCTTGCTAATGCAGATTATTTTGTTGAAGATTGCCCCATATATAGGTGAGAATCTGTTTAAAACATTTGAAAAAATTTGGGCAAGATAGTTGTCGTTACCCTTACCACTATTGATAGAGTTGTACAACAATAATAAGCCTTCGAAAATTGCATGATCATATTTATGACCATATTTTGCTTGTATATGTCTATATGTATTCGTTAGATACAATTCGTGACTTTTGTAGTGCTTAATTGTATTTATCTTTTTACTAATAGAGTCTTTTGTATAGATTCTGTACCCATAATCAGGCATTTCGGAAGCATATTTATATTTTAATCCTTTAGTAATGGCTTGAATATTGTAGTCAGCATCTTGCAGTGACAAAAGTCCTTCTTCCCAATATAGTTTGTTTCTAACAATAGACTCTTTTTTATATATGTTATTCCATACTATAAACGGAAGGGTTCTTCTTGCAAATTCTTTTATGTCATTGCCTGCAATTTTGTAGCCATAACAATTTTTGTTTGCGGTTGCGTAGAAGGTGTTATTTACAAATAGGCCTGATGGAAAGACCATAAAATCCATAGCAGGATTCAATTCCATTTGTTGAACTCTTGTAAATAAGCATTCTGGAGTAATAAAATCATCAGAGTCAAAAAATACGATATATTTTCCAGATGAATTCAGTGTTTCTTCGTCTGATCCATCATCTATAGCTAGAAGCTCCCATTCGTTGAACGTGTTGTTTCGAATGCTATCAATCATAACGCCAACTTCATTCTTGTGATTGAAAATTGGTATGATAATACTTAATATAATCTTATTTGTAACCATTCTTTTTTATATAAAACGGAGTTTTTGGGATAATATTGTTATAGGAACATTTATAATTTGTTCTTTAAAACAGAAGTCCACTTTTCTTCCCATTTTTTTAGGTTGAAACTTATCTTTACAGTGGCGTATCCCCTTTCAGCTAAATTAGTGCGTAGCTGTTTGTCTTCTACTAACTGTTTTAATTTTATGTATAATTCTTCGCTTGTTGGTGATACCATAAGTCCGTTATAACCGTCAATAACAATGTTTGTCATTCCTCCAACATTTGTGCATAATACAGCACAGTGTGCAGCCATCGCTTCTAATAAGGACAAAGAAGTTCCTTCTGAACCTGTTGTTGGAATGACTGCGATATCAAACTGTGAATGGAATGATATACTATCTTCTGATTTATAATGTGTGAAGTATACATTTTTGTAACCACAAAATTGCTGTTTTAGCCATTCTTCATCTGGACCTTCTCCAGCAAAAGTAATTTCTATATCTTCATTGGTTTTCATTAACTTTTTTACCGCTGTAGTGAAAATCCTTGTGCCACGATATTCAAAGAATCTTCTTGCAAAAACAATTTTTGTTATTGAGTCAGAATGCTTAAGAGGCATAGTGTCTCCAATTTTAGTAAAATTCATAATAGGAATGAGTTTTACATCTCTTTCATGTAACTGGGTTCGATGCCAGCAGATGAAATTATTGTCCACACAAACTACGTCTTCTACATTCCTAAGTCTTCTAACAGTTCTGTAGCTATATATAGTTTTGCTTAAAAAACTTCTGAGAAAACTTCGCTTTTTCTTTGATTCTTTATCCCATGATATGCCATGTTGTATTGCTATTGAGTTAGGCACTTTTTGTGATGGAATTATGTCATCTGTTGCGAAAAGGGTTATATATTCTACTTTCGGGTCTCGTAAAGAAAGAACTTTTTTGTACAAAGTGTTTGAATTTCTTTTATTTTGAGGGATAGGGATACCAATAACTTTAGCGTTATCAAAGATAACTCTTTCAAAAGAAATGTCAGAATATTGAAAAATTCTAACTTGGAAACCTATCTTTAATGCTAATTTTGTAAGCTGGCTGATGTATGTTTGAATACCACCTAAAGTCATTACTTCACCTTTTAAGTCGAAGTAGCGAATGTAAAGAATGTCTATTGTTTTCATTTTGATGTTTTTGGATTATTGATTCTTCTATTTCTTAATGTATCTATCAAATAATTATAACTTTCTAGTTTAAAGATAATACACATTGTCAAGTAAATGCCTATACCTGATGCTATTTGTAATACTAATATAAGTATACTTGGCATTGGCAAAAACTGTATAATATATATAATGATACCCATTACGATGGAAGCTCCTAGAGGTGGCGCGATGTCTCTCCAAAGTAATTTGGTAGTATAGCCTAGCAGTTTTTTGTTAGGATATGTATTTATAAAAATGCATATAAAATTATAGACAACAACTCCTATGGCTATGGCATAAACATTAATGAATAATGTTATGATAAGAATGGTAATTTCTAATACTTTCTTCAATAATTCAAGTTTTAAAAATATATCGCTTCTGCCCATAGCTTTTATGGCTTCAATATTCGCAATCTGCATAGGCATTAGAATATATGCTACACAAAATATGCGTATAAAAGGAACAGTAAACATCCACTTTTCTGTTAAGAGTATTTTCACTAAAGGTGCTGCTACTGCAAACAATCCGATAAGTAATGGAAATATTACTAAACTACTTGTTCTTATACTCCTTCTTACCATATGCTTGATGTTGTTCTTTTCATCTTGCTTAGATGAAAAAACTGGGAATAGTACAGTTTGAATGGAGCTGTTTATGTTGTCCATAATTAAAGCGGGAAATTGCTTTCCTCTTTCGAAGTATGCTAACATTGACGGCATATAGTATTTTCCAATTAATAAGCTACGGATATTCACAAAGAGTGAAATAATAAAATTTGACATAAAAATTTTCCATCCATATCCATATAATTTTTTCAAAGAAGCTATTGAAAATGACAACCTTGGTTTCCAATTTACAGAAAAGAACATAATCATGCACATTAGGTAGGATGAAACAATATAATGCAAAACCAAAGCCCAAATGCCATAATTCTTATATGCTAAGAATATTCCTGTAACTCCTGCTACTATAGTCGTTAATAGGCTAGAATAAAAGAGTTTTTTGAATTGCATATTTTTTGATATATAGGCTCTTTGAATTGAATTTATAGCATAGGCGATAAGGCATAAAGCTACCACTCTTACGACAGAGCATAATTCTACATTATCGTAGAATTTTGCTATAATCGGAGCGGCTGCGTATAGTATTATATATATGAAACTAGCGATAAAGAGAGTTGTATAGAATATTGTAGAGAAGTCTTTTGTGTCGGCATTCTTGGCTTGTATTAAAGCAGTATTGAAACCACCATCAACAATGACATTTGCTATATTTATAAAGACCATAACAAGTGCGATTTCTCCATACTCTGATGGTTGGAGTATTCTTGCAAGGCATATGGAGACTATAAAAGAAACTCCTTGGACACTTACTCTTTCTAGTAATTTCCATAGAAAAGAGTTTATTATTTTGATATTATTCATGACCTATTTTTGCGTTTTTGTTATCTAATAGAATTTTACAACAATAGCCAATTAGTGCATAGAAAAACATTTCTGTTAAAAATGTGCTACTCAGAAACAACTTTATTATAGTGAAAGAAAACATCATGATAATCATACATCTTTCATGCTTCGTTTTACTATAATAAATCGCCAAGACGCATAAGCAACATATGCTTGCAAGTAAAATGTCCCCTAGAACATATCCATAGCTCAATTGGAAATCTAAAATAATATCATGTGGGTATATGTATCCAAAGCGTTGGGATCCAAAGTATCCAATGCCTGTTATAGAATCAGAATTGTCTAGTATCTTGTAAAAAACGATCTTTATGCTAGATCTGCCACTGTCATTACCCAGTTCTCCTGAAATAAATTTATCTAGTATTCTTGTACTTAGATTTAATCCTGTGAACATAAAAGCTATATAGCTGATTATTTCATGAAGAAACAGTAGCATTATGCCAGCAATACTTAATATTATTCCTTTAATTAAAAAAGCAAATTTAAAATTCATAAAGAATATAAAATAGATTATTCCAAAAAAGGCAAGACAAACTAATGGACCTCTTGTACCACATGACAATAGAAATAATACTCCAACTATCATAAAGACTATATGAAATATATTAAATTTATTCAAACTATTCCATAAGAGGAGGGTAACATGAGGCAAGATATTGTAAGCAACATACATGTTGTCATCGCTTGCTACCTCTGAAATGTTCTTTGCAATTTGAGCATAATGAGCAAAATAGGAAACACTCATAGATATACAAATGATAGATATATAGGTGAAAATTTTATAGTATTTTTCATCAGCAATCCTCCCCCAAAAATACATAGGAGAGGCTAAACATAAGCAATTATATGCGTTTTTATTTAAATACTCTGTATTTTCTGGATGAATTGCATAATTTGTTACGTAGATGACTATAAGAAATGAAAAAAAAGTATAGTCAAATAGTGTGAACTTATTGATTAATAAAGGAATTGATAAAAAAAGAGGGATTACAACAATAGCAATTATAACCTGATCTGTATATTGATTGAGTAATGGAAGATGGTTTATAATTCCTCTTGTGTAGCCTAATAACATATTGCCCCATACAATACACATAAAGATGTTTAAAAAAACGTCTTTATGTGTAAATAGACTTTTCAAGTATGTTAAGACACTTTTCATTTATATTATTTTTTATAGAATATCAATAATTTATGCATTTCTTTTTTTAAGACCACACATGAAGTTACCATTGTTGCAATAATTAACATCATTACAATAAATAACATGCGTTTCGGCCCTGCTGGCTTTTGTGGAACTGTTGCACTTTGTAATGTCGTGAATGCAGGAGTCTTTTCTTGCAGTTTGACCTTCATTGCTTCCAACTGAGTTTGCATGGCAGAATATGTGTTATATTTCATTTGCATCTCATTCTCCAATTGGTCTCGTTCGGACAAAAAAGATTGCATATTTACATCCTGGTTTGCATCACAGAAAGAACTATACCGAACAACTGTCTTGTCATATTCTTTTTTTGCTTTATCTGCTAAACTTTGATAATGTAGAACGTCTATTTTGGCTTTCTTTGTTCTATATTGTATGATAAAGTCTTCTAAGTGTTGTCTGGCAGAATCAGCCATTAATGCACAAACTAATCGGTCTTGGTCTTGTACAGTAATTGTGATTACTTCTGTCTTTTGATCAATTGCACATGTTATTTTTTCCCCAATTGTTTTCATTAAATCATAATCCTTTTTAGAAAGATTAAATGCATTTATTTTTTTGCCTTTAGTCTTAACTATCTCGGTTTCTTCAGTCGTAAATAAATTCGTAACTGATTTTATTGCGGATATAAAAGGGGCTTTCAGCCAATTTTTTTTCTGGTATTTTCTTAAATATGTCGCATAATCACAATGGATAGAATCGTTGATTGTTTTAATTTGAATTGGGAACAATTCTACAAGAAAATCTGGTGACTCCATCAGTTCTGGGTAAAGTAGTGGGTGAATAGCATCGTTTCCCTGTATTCCTAAATTCAATCCAAATGAAGAAGCGATAGAATTGATTCCCCCCATGTTGTCTCCTCCAGTTTCTGGTGCTAAGGATACAGAACAACTATAATATCTGGGTTGAGGCATAATCCATAAAACGGAGAGAGCAAAAACTACAATCCATACAATGAAGAACAGTTTCTTCTTGTTCCACATTTTTTTTAATACTAACGTTATATCTATTGTTTCCATTTTATTCTTTTATTATTCTTTGCAAAATTGGGACATTTTTTATATGATGAAATCTTTTAGTTTATATACCTATTAAAATGTTAGGCAATCATAAAGATTTACATGCTCTCATTCATATTGCACTTCAATTTGGCAAGTATGACAAGCAAACTTTTTACCATGAATAGGTCTCCCTGATTTACTCATATTAACCTTTACATTGATGTCTGTTTGTTAATAATTAACCTTAACTCCTAACAATCCATTTCCGCAGTCTTACAGCCATGGGGGAGCAGGGTGTTGAGAATACCTTCTTCGACCTCTTTGTTGGGGATGCCTAACTGGTAGTTCTTGAATCGCTCGTCGTAACTCTTTATTGTTAGGTAACCGCTCTGATAGATGACCGGAATGAGATTGAAATCCACATTGTTCATCATATTGGCCTTTACCTGTGCCTTATTGAGGTCTGTAATGCAATAGTCATGCTTCTTCAGAATGTCTATGAGGAATGTGTGAGTATTTGCCTTAAACCAGTAATCATCGTAGCGTGAATTTGCTAACGTGTTCAGTACACTGAAAGGATTGTATATTTCTTCAGAATTCTCTTCGAAGTGATAGCCAGAATAACGCATTCTTAACTTATCGATGGTTTCTGTCTCGTTGTCTTCATTTGCAGACGCTAATTCGTTGATACCTTCCTTGAAATTCGTAAGTAGTTCCTTCTCTGTCATTCCACAGATGCTGATATAGCGGTGGTCCATTGAGATATCCGTCAGGTTGTTGAGGTCGCTGAACACGCTAACCTTGCCAAACTTGGTTACACCGGTGAGGAATGCAAACTTGATATATCGGTCTTGTGTCTTCAATACCGAATAGAATGCTTTCAGCTGTGCACGGTGTTCAGCCTGTAACTCTGGGGCGCGCAAGGTCTGAAGTATAGGCTTGTCGTATTCATCTATAAGAATTACAACACCACATCCTTCTTTCTCTGCAGCTCGTGCTATCACACCCTTGAAACGAAGGGCAAGTGTGGCTTCTGACTCACGGGTTCCATATTTGCTTTCCCAAGTTGTGAGGTAGTCATTAAGAACTGTGTACAGACTGTCTTTCTCTCGAAAGTTGGCTGTGTTGAGATCAATATGGAAGATAGGATATTTCTTCCAATCTGTTTCCAAGTCATATATGGCTAAGCCCTTGAAGAGTTCTTTCTTTCCCTGGAAGTATGCTTCCAAAGTAGACAGAAAGAGGCTCTTTCCGAATCGGCGTGGACGACTGAGGAAATAGTATTCTCCCTCTGTCGCCAACTTGTATACGAATCGGCTCTTATCTACATACGAATATCCATTTGTACGTAGCTTTTCGAAATCTTGTATTCCTATAGGATATTTCATAGAATGGCTCCTTTCTTATAGGCGTTTGATTATTCTTACTTACTCATATTAGCAATCGTAGCAATCATGGCGGCGATGCTGCTCATGCTGCTTCCCATACTCATCATTTCGGCGGTACTCATCTTGCGCTTTAGCTTAGCTGGGACGACAATCTCGCTGCCTGGCTGCACTTTGGCACCATGAGAGAGCTTGGCTACCTTGCCATTCATGTAGATGATGTATGCCTTGCTCTTTAATGCATCTGAGGCAAAACCACCTGCCTGGTCGATGTAGTAGCTTGCCTTCTTGCCCTTTTCGTAGGCTACCGTATTGGCAAACATTACGGCACCATTGATCTTTACCGTACCATTGTACTGAGGAATGACCAGACGGTCGCCCTCGCGTAAGATGATGTCGGCGTCGCTGCCTGGATTCGCCAATGCCTCAGGAAGATCGATACCTACAGGGTATTCGCTAGGTACGTTGAATTTCTCTATGTTGGTACGCTCTACATCCTTAGAGGTCTGCGAGATGGCACTGGCATTGTTGCTGCTGGAGGCTAGTTGCAGAAGATTTTTCTGTATCTCTTCGCGCTGCATCTTCAATACTGCCTCCATGCGCTGCTTCTCTTGTTCGTTGGCTTTGCGGATGATGCGGGCTCCCTTGAGATATGCCTGGTCGGTAGCTCCACCTGCCTTCTTGAAGAGTTCACTCAGGCGGGCGTTGCGACGGTCTAATGTATAGAGACCGGCAAACATCACTTCACCGGTAATCGATACGTTCTGCTGCTCTACATAAGCCGGACTCTGACGGATCATTACTTCATCAAATGGCATCAGCTTGAAGCCTGGGGTGCCGTCGATAACGAAGCCGTCTTTAAGAGATAGGGTGTAGGTCTTGGCGATAACGCTATCTGGACGTAAAGCCTTGGCATCCATTACTCTACGGCTTACCATTATATTAACGGTTGAAGCCTTGTCGGTTAAGCCGCCTGCCTGAAGAACGAAGTCTTCGAGGGTCTCATTGTCGGCATATTGATAGACGCCTGGATACTGCACTTCGCCACGGATGGTGAGGGTGCGCTCTACAATCTTTTCCTGTCGGGTAGGGATGAAGAGAACATCGTTTTCCTTCAATGGGATATCTGGAGTCTTGCCGTTCATGATGCCGGCAATGTCTACACTTACTACTTCGAGTGAGCGGTCTGACTTCATGCGGTGCATTACGGCACGGTTGGTGAAGGCTTCCTCAGTTAATCCTTCGGCATGCTCTACCAGGGTGCGTACGCTGTTGATTTCTTCGCCCAGATTGTACATGCCCGGACGGAATACGGCTCCTTTCACCTCTACGGTGTTGGCGTAGCGTGGCAGGATGCTGTCTACGCTGATTGAGTCGCCGTCATCGATACGGAAACTGGAGAAGTCAAACTCTTCTATATTATATACGGCACGTTCTCTGCCGGTCTTGCGGTTCAGTCTTACTGATTTCTTATAAGCATCGCCTGTAAAACCGCCGGAATACTTCAGAAGGGAATTGACGCTCTCGTTCTTCTTCATTTCGTAAATCATCGGGCGCTTAACCTTTCCGGCGATGGTTACGAGACAATCGTATGGACCTACTACGATGACATCGTTGTCGGCAAGACGGACATTACCCGTCAGTTTGCCGTTCAGAATATAGTCGTAGATGTCAACAACTGTTACCAGCTTATTGTGTCTGTATACCTTGATGTTTCGCAATGTACCCAGATCGTTGGTTCCGCCAGCCATGTAGAGTGCATGGAATACGGTAGCGAAGGCTGAGAGGGTATAGGTGCCCGGAATCTTAACCTCGCCCATTACGTTTACCATGATGGTCTTGGTCTGTCCTACAGTGAGTTTGATGCGGCTTGAACGGTATCTGCTGCCCACGGTATTGCGCAGGCGGGCATTAGCCTGAGCTACGGTTAAGCCTGAAACGCTGACCGGTCCATAACCCTCGATGGTTACTTCACCATCTGGCGAAACGGTGCTCTCGATGGTTTTCTGAGAGGCGCCATAGATATCTATGATGACGGCATCGCCAGGCCCCAGACGATAGTTCTGTGGGGTAGCGATGTTCATATTTGGCTCGAAACTGAGGTCTTTGTTATTGAAGATGTCACGGCCGAAAACCTTACTGCGCTTCTGGTTGAGCTCAGCCTGCAGCTGTTTTACCATGGTAGCGGTATCGGGTACCAGGGCGTTCATTTCCTTGCTGAAATCGTCATAATCTGGGTTGGTTTCATCATAAGATGAGTAGTAGCTGTCGTTCTGCTTGCTCTGGATGCGATAGTTGCTATAGGTTGAAGCCTGCTTCTCTTTGTCTTTGTCCTGGTAATCTTCTCTATGCTTACCATTGTTGGTCCGCATTCTCTTGTTACCTGCATTTCCTGCAGCGGTTGTGCTGTAGAGCTCGTTCTGCTGCGACATCTTCTGATACTTATTGCGTACACGTCGAATCTGGGAGATGTCTACGCCCTTCTGCATCAGTTTGGTAACAATCTGCGAATTGGCTGTGCCACGCTCATGTTCTTTCACCACAAAGCTCATGACCTGATCATCGGTCATGTGTGAACTCTGTGCGAAAAGAGGTCCTGAAGACAGGACGAGCGCCAGTACAAGTATGATATGTTTCTTCATTTTTGTTCTATTATCTTAGTTATATTTATATAATAACTCGAAAAAAGTGATTTTGTTGCTATAGAAGGCTGAAAAGATGTTAATAAAACAAGAAACCCAGGGCTGAACCCTGGGTTTGCTGATGTTCTGAGCGAGATACGGGAGTCGAACCCGCCTCACAGGCTTGGGAAGCCCGTGCACTACCGATGTGCTAATCTCGCGAAGGAAAATACTAACTCCTTTCACAAGAAAGAGCCACGAGCGGGACTCGAACCCGCGACCCACGCATTACGAATGCGTTGCTCTACCAACTGAGCCATCATGGCTTTTTGCCCGAAAGCAGATGCAAAGGTAATGAATATTTTTTGAAATAAGAAATTATTGCCTAAACTTTTCTTGTGGTTAACTCTTATTAACTAAAGTTCGTTGGTTGCTATACCGGGTTCATAACAAAAGAGGGACTATCGCCAGTGGATAGTCCCTCTTCAGATTATAGTTTCTTGAATGTCAATTCTTCTTTTTTCGAATTTTTGCCTACCGAGATGGTGTCGCCTGGCTTCATTGTGCCATCGAGTAACATCTCGCAAACGGAATCTTCGATGTAGGTCTGGATGGCGCGGCGGAGTGGGCGGGCACCAAACTGCACATCGTATCCCTTCTTAGCTACCATCTCCTTTGCCTTTTCGGTAATCTGGAAATGGAATCCCAAGTCTTCTATTCTCTTGACCAGTCCTTCCAGGTCGAGGTCAATGATGCGCTTGATGGCATTGAGATCCAACTGGTCGAAGGTGATGATGTCGTCGAGACGGTTCAGAAACTCTGGAGCAAACTGCTTGCTCAGACTCTTCTGGACGATGCTGCGGGCATACTCCTTGTCTTTCTCATCCATCGCCAATCCGCCTTTTATACCTGCAGAAGTAAAGCCAACGCCTCTGCCGAAATCTTTCAGCTGGCGGGTTCCTGCATTAGAGGTCATGATGATGATGGTGTTGCGGAAGTCGATGAGTCTGCCGTTGCCATCGGTAAGTCTTCCTTCGTCGAGTACCTGTAAGAGCAGGTTGAATACCTTGCTGTTGGCCTTCTCTATTTCGTCGAGCAATACGATGCTGTATGGTTTGCGGCGTACCTTTTCGGTCAGCTGTCCACCTTCGTTATAGCCTACGTATCCTGGAGGTGCACCTACCAGACGTGAGGTGTTGAAACTCTCGGAGAATTCGCTCATGTCTATTCTGATGAGTGAATCTTTCGACCCAAACATTTCCTCGGCAAGTTTCTGGGCAAGATAGGTCTTACCTACACCTGTAGGACCCAGGAACATGAATACGCCAATAGGATGGTTAGGGTCGCGCAAGCCTACACGGTTCCTCAGAATGGTCTTTACCATCTTGTTGATGGCATTATCCTGAGCAATCACCTTATGCTTCAGGTTGTGTTCCAGATCTTTCAGACGTTTGCTTTCACCTTCTGCCATGCGTTGGGCCGGTACGCCGGTCATCATGCTGATAACGTTGGCAATGTCTTCGGCTGTCACCTCAACATATTCGCCAATCTCTCCCTGCTGCCATTGCGCCTTCATGTCCTCAATCTCTTTCTCGATCTTGGTCTGGACATCTCTGCATGAGGCTGCCATCTCGAAGTTCTGGTTTGCTACAGCCTGCTGCTTCTTGCTGATTATCTTTTTCAGTTCTTTTTCCAGCTTGATATATGGGGCAGGAACACTTGCATTATTAATATGTACGCGCGAGCCGGCTTCATCTATCACGTCGATAGCCTTGTCTGGGAAGTGGCGGTCGGTGATATAGCGCTCTGTCAGTTTGACACATGTCTCGAGAGCCTCGTCTGTATATCTCACACAGTGGTGCTTCTCGTAATGTTCCTTGATGTTGTGCAGTATCAGCAGGGTCTCTTCGCGTGTAGTAGGTTCAACGATAACCTTCTGGAAACGGCGCTCCAAGGCTCCGTCCTTCTCAATGCTCTTGCGATACTCATCGAGCGTGGTGGCACCGATACACTGGATGATACCTCTTGCCAGGGCTGGTTTCAGAATGTTGGCTGCATCCATGCTTCCTTCGCCGGAACCGGCGCCTATCATGGTGTGAATCTCATCTATGAAGATGATGATCTCCGGATGGTCCTCCAGTTCCTTGATGACATTCTTGATGCGCTCTTCAAACTGTCCGCGGAATTTGGTTCCTGCAACGATGGCTGTCAGGTCGAGACTTACCAGACGCTTGTTGAAGAACATAGGCGATGTTTCCTGGTTGTTGATGAGTTGTGCCAGTCCTTCTACGATGGCACTCTTTCCTACGCCCGGTTCACCTATTAATACTGGATTGTTCTTCTTTCTGCGACCCAGAATCTCGAGCACACGCTGAATCTCCTTCTCTCTGCCCACGACAGGGTCCAGTTTTCCATCGGCTGCAGCCTTGGTCAGGTCGAAACTGAATTTGTCGATGGTAGGGGTGCTGCTCTTTTTGCGCGGAGTTCTATTTGAACGGGTAGACAGTCTCATCGGGTTCTGGTCCTTTTCCATATCGAATGGCTCTTCGTCAGTTTCCATCATGTCGTTCTGCTCGTTGTAGTCATCTTCTGTTTCTATTCCACCTGCCATCTCCAGATTCTCTGCTTCCTCCTGCCTGTCAGCATCAGGGATTTCTGAATCTGGTGTTTGAGACTCCATTTCGAAATCCTTCGGCTCTTCTGTCTTCTGCTCATCATCCTTGTCAGTAGGATAGAGCATTTCGATGGCACGGTCGTAGCTTAAGCCCAGTTGGCTCAGCCAGTTGGCTACAGGGTTCTTGTCATTTCTCAAGATGGCAAGCAGCAGATGTCTTGGCTCTACAATCTTGGAGTGCTCGTAGTTGTTTGCCTCGCGGATAGAGTCTCTGATAATGCTGTCTGTTATCTGGCTGAATGGGATGTGGCTGTTCTCCTTCACGTTATCGGCAGGAGTTTCTTCCACATGCTTTTCCAGTTTGCTGTTAAGGACTCCGCTGAAAGCCATCGGACTGATGTCTGCGCCCTTCAGAAGCTTGTTGACATCGCTGTCGTTCTGGCTAATCAGACTCAGCATCAGATGCTCCACGCTGATTTCTCTTCCCAAGGTGCGTGCTGCTTCTTTGCTACTTCTGTTCAGTATGTCCTGTATATGTGAAAACGGATTTATCATATTTGCTTATATTTTTAAATATCTCAGTGCAAAAGTACACATTATTTTCAATAATAGCAAATGATATGCCAACTTTTTTGCATTGTTAAAATACAAATAATGCTAAAATAATGCGATTTTTCGCCTCTAAAGCGTTTTAGTATCATTTTTTTTTGTATCTTTGTCGGGAATTTCAAAAGGGTAAAACGGCTTAGAACGCAAGGAAATGCCCTTAAACGCGATTTCCGGATGGAAAACAGGCGTTTTGAAAGTAACGAATAAACAATAATACATTAATATAAGAAATGGACGAAAATCAGACAATGGATCATGATAGAATCATGAAGATCAACATTGAGGAGGAGATGAAGTCGAGCTACATCGATTATTCGATGTCAGTTATCGTGGCTCGTGCCCTCCCTGATGTACGCGATGGTTTCAAGCCTGTGCACCGCCGTATTCTTTACGGTATGCTCGGCATTGGAAACACCAGTGACAAACCTTATAAGAAATGTGCGCGTGTTGTTGGTGAGGTGCTCGGTAAGTATCACCCTCACGGCGACTCTTCTGTTTACGGCGCTCTGGTGCGTATGGGACAGGAGTGGAACATGCGTTATACCTTGATTGACGGACAGGGTAACTTCGGTTCTGTTGACGGTGACTCTCCTGCTGCCATGCGTTATACTGAGTGCCGCCTCTCCAAGATGGGTGAGCATATCATGGACGACCTTGACAAGGAAACGGTTGATATGACCAACAACTTCGATGATACCCTGCAGGAACCTACCGTGATGCCTACCAAGATTCCTAATCTTCTGGTAAATGGTGGTAACGGTATTGCAGTTGGTATGGCTACCAATATGCCTACCCACAACCTGGGTGAGGTAATTGACGGTTGCTGTGCATATATCGATAATCCTGACATCGACACCGATGGATTGATGCAGTATATCCCTGCTCCTGACTTCCCAACCGGTGCTACCATCTATGGTATACAGGGTGTGAAGGATGCATACGAAACGGGTCGAGGCAGAATCGTGGTTCGTGCCACTGCCGAGATTGAAAGTGGTGAAAACCATGATAAGATTGTTATCACCGAGATTCCTTATGGTGTTAACAAGGAGCAGCTCGTGATGGCTATTGCTGACCTTGCCAAGGAAGGCAGAGTAGATGGCATCGCTAACGTAAACGATGAGTCTGGCCGTCAGGGTATGCGTATCGTTGTTGATGTGAAGCGTGATGCCAATGCTAATGTTCTTCTGAACAAACTCTTTAAGCTGACAGCTCTTCAGAGTTCATTCTCAGTGAATTGCATCGCTCTTGTTAATGGCCGTCCACGTCTTTTGAGCTTGAAGGAGTGTGTGAAGTATTTCGTAGAGCATCGTCATGATGTTACGATCCGCCGCACCCAGTTCGAACTGAAGAAGGCGCAGGAGCGTGCTCATATTCTCGAGGGCTTGATTATCGCTTGTGACAACATCGATGAGGTGGTACATATTATCAGAGCCAGCAAGACTCCTTCTGATGCCCAGCGTAACTTGGAGAAGCGCTTCGAACTCGATGAACTTCAGAGTAAGGCCATCGTGGATATGCGCCTCAGCCAGTTGACAGGCTTGCGTCTGGAGCAGTTGCACAATGAATTCAACGAGTTGATGAAGACCATCGACTACTTGAACCAGATTCTGAACGATCCTGAGCTCTGCAAGAAGGTAATGAAGGACGAACTCAACGAGGTGAAGGAGAAGTATGGTGACGCACGTCGTACCATGATTAAGCCTGATGACCATGAGTTCAATCCAGAAGACTTCTATCCAAACGACCCAGTGGTTATCACCGTGAGTCATCTCGGATATATCAAGCGCACCCCATTGTCAGAGTTCCGTGAGCAGGCTCGTGGTGGAGTAGGTTCTAAGGGAGCCCGTACCCGTGATAAGGACTTCACCGAGTATATCTATCCTGCTACCATGCACCAGACCATGCTGTTCTTCACCAAGAAGGGCCGCTGCTACTGGTTGAAGTGTTACGAGATTCCTGAGGGCGACCGCAATTCCAAGGGCCGTGCCATCCAGAACCTCCTCAACATCGAGAGCGATGACCAGGTGAATGCATTCCTCCGTCTGAGAGGTTTGAACGACGCTGAGTTCATCAACAACCATTATGTAGTCTTCGCTACCAAGAATGGTACGGTGAAGAAGACCTGTCTGGAGGCATATTCCCGTCCACGTGCCAATGGTGTGATTGCTATCAACATCGTAGAGGGCGATGAGGTGGTAGATGTTCGTCTGACAAATGGTCATAACGAGCTGATTATTGCCAACCGCAATGGTCGAGCAGTCCGTTTCGACGAGAACGAGATTCGTACAATGGGTCGTACGTCTACCGGTGTTCGTGGTATGCGCCTCGATGAGGGTAATGATGCTGTAGTAGGTATGATTGTTGTCAACGATCCTGAAAAGGAAACCGTGATGGTAGTGAGCGAGCAGGGTTATGGTAAGCGTTCTGATGTACTCGATTACCGCGTTACCAAGCGTGGCGGTAAGGGTGTGAAGACACTGAATATTACCGACAAGACCGGTCGACTGGTAGCTATCAAGAACGTAACCGATGATAACGACCTCATGATTATCAACCAGAGTGGTATCGTAATTCGTCTTGCCGTAGCCGATTGCCGTGTCATGGGCCGTGCTACTCAGGGTGTCCGCCTCATCAATCTTACCAAGAAGAATGATGTCATTGCCAGCGTATGCAAGGTGATGAGTTCTGAGCTCGAGGCTTCTGTAGAAGAGGAGAGCCGTTCTGCCTGGGCTAAGAAGAGCGAGGAGATAGAGAATGATACCGTAGGTGCCAAGACTGCTGAAGAGGCTGCTGAGGCTGAGGCTCATCTCGCTGACGAAGCATCTGAAGCTGAGGATACCGATTCGGGCAACGTAGATTTCGAATAAAAGAAAAGACGCGTAAAAATAAATAACAACAACTTTTAAACTCATTAAGAAAAATGAAAAAGTTTTTAGTAGCTGCAATGATGGTACTAGGTGCCACATCAGCATTCGCAGGCGACAGTGACGCTCTCAAGGCTGTCATGAAGGCTAAGTCTTATGCCGAGGCTGAGGCTTTGGTTAAGCAGAATTTGGGTCAGATGGCTAACGATGCAGAGAAGGCCAAGGCTTACAACAAGCTCGTTGATCTCGCTATGAAGCAGTTCAACGACCAGCAGAGCATCCAGCAGACCAATCAGATCATGAAGAAGAACGACCCGGTTGACGAGGCTGCTATGTCTGAGGGCGCATACAATGCATTGATCAATGCTATTGAGTGCTACAAGTACGACCAGCTTCCTAACGCTAAGGGTAAGGTTGCTCCTAAGTTTAACAACAATGCTAGCCGTGTATGGGGTGCTCGTGTTCAGCTCGTTAATGCGGGTCAGACTGCAGCTCAGAACAATAAGGCTGATGAGGTATTGAAGTATTGGGGTGCATTCCTCGATACAGACAATGAGCCTCTCTTCGCTTCTGTAGACCAGAAGCAGAAGGATAGCGAGAAGGACTATATCGGTCAGGTTGCTCTCTTTGCAGCCCGTTATGCATACCAGGCTAAGGATGCTGCCCGTTGCGAGAAGTATTGCGACATCGCCATGAAGAGTGAGAAGGAGGCTAAGGATGCCCTCAACCTCAAGCTCTATGTAATGAAGGACGGCTTGAAGACTCACGAGGATTCTCTTGCCTATGTTAACAAGCTCAAGGATATCTTTGCAAAGGACGAGACCAATGAGGTTGTTCTCGATGGTTTGAACTCTATGTTCTCTTCATTGAAGATGGAGAAGGAGCAGACTGAACTTTTGGACGCAGCTATTGCAAAGAACCCTAACAACTTCGTAGCTCTTGCCAACAAGGGTATGATGTATATCCAGAAGAACGATGCAGACAACGCTATCAAGTGTTTGAAGCAGGCTCTTGCTGCAAAGGAGGATAACGTAGTTGTTCTTACTTATCTGGGTGCTTGCTACAACAGCAAGGCTGGTAACTTGCAGGATCCTAACGGCCGCAAGGTTGTTTACCAGGAGGCTATCAAGGTTCTCGACAAGGCTAAGCAGCTCGATCCAGAGAAGGCTCAGGCTAACTGGGGTTACACCCGTTACCAGGCTTACTATGGCTACTATGGTCCTAACGCTGCAGAGACCAAGCAGGCTGAGGCTGAGAGCAAGTAAAGTTTAAGCTTCAAATAAGTATTTGATTCTCATAGGGGGATGTCACCTAGTGTGGCATCCCTTTTTTTATTTCTTTGACATAGGGTTGTTCCGGTAAGATAACAAATAGGATTGTGTTTTTTGTGGCTAAATGATTGATAAAAACATCAGCGAGTAATGTTGGTTTGCTGTATGCGCCCATCAGCTGGTCTACGCATGCACAACAGGTGTTGTGCGAGCGCATATCAGCTGTTATGCAAGCGCACAACAGCTGTTGTGCGGCCTACGGAGTTAACTTCTCCGATAACCTATACTATCTTTTCCGACAACTTCATCTGTCTTTTCCGGCAACTTCTTCCGTATTCTGCGATTGTATCTTACACATTATCCTTTGATATCATACGCTTGCGTGCATTTCTATTCCAAGTAGTTTCTGTTCCTCCACCAGGTTAGTGAGTGAACTGGTTGGGTCTAAAGCTCCAAATACTACATTGTCAGCGAAGCTGATGATGCAGGAATCCTTAGGCACACTTGTAGCCCAGTCGAAACTTTTTAGGATGTCTCGGCTTGTAGTCTTGCTAGAACAGAGAAACGCTGTCTTGGGGCGTTCCAGCAACTCCAGGTTTCCTATATGGGATAGTATCTCTGGCATATAAAGAATTTATATCTATAACGATGCAAAAATACGAATAATTCGCTGAAAATCAAAGGAAACAATAACCTTTTTGCAGATTTGTCAGGAAATATTTGGTATTTTGAAAACTTCTGTGTATTTTTGCACAAAATAAGTGATATTCGGTATTTAGAAAGCAAATTTTAAAAAAGGAGTTTGTTATGACTGCATTAAATATACAGGCTGTACAGAATGAAACAGATGAGGCATGTATGGTTCAAGATATGCTATTTAAGAAAGGAGTAAAATATGAAGCAAAAGAAATTAAAAATATTCACTCTTCCTATTGAGGAGTTTGAAAAGAAATATCCTGTTAGCTATTCGATAGTAGTACCAGGAATTCCTGAGGGACATGTGGCAAAGGTAGTTTCTGTACGCCCTTGCTAGATTTCTATAATTCTAAAGGATAAAACAATAGAACAATACGACGAAATTCCCTGTTGCCGATGCCTACCGAGTAGCATCAGTAACAGGGATTCTTCGTTTTACTCCTTGTCCTTGTTCAGCTCATCGCCCATACGATACTTAATGTCGTAGTTGATAATGAAGTCGAGCTCTTCTTCTGTAAAGCCGTAATGCTTCGCTAGAAGCAAGGATTATATGTATATTTTATCTATTTCTTTAGAAAGATAGATAGTTTGTGCCAAGACATACAATATGTTTGAATAGTGGATGATGGCGTTGAAGTCTAGCTCTGTGCCTTTTCTGTCTTTAAGCCATTTCTCTGCTATTTGGTATCCTCCAATATAGTATCGCCAAACTTCCTCTGGTACATTGTCGTAATAGTTTTCTTTGTTGATGTACACTTTGTCGTCTTTCCATTGAGGCTTAACGATTATGCTGCTCCCATTTCCTTTGAAAGGGAATTGACTCTTGGCATTCCATGTCGCCGTATTGTCCATAAGATGAAGGTGGCGCAAGTGGTTACCCAATGACGCTAGTTTTTTAAACTCTTCTTCGTTTTGAGGGTATGGAATACGAGGAAACTGGTATTTCAGTTGTTCCTTGAATTTATCTCGATAGTTTGAGGAATGCAGGATGGCATAGATGTAGTCGAACAAATCTTCTGGGGAAGGTTCTTCTCCTAAGCAGTCGGCTAGTCTCTTGATGATGTCTCCATTGAGATTAGAAATGATGGTTTCCTTTTCGTCACCTAGTTCCTGAGTGCTGGAGTTTCCCTGATTGACAGCTTTACTCGTATCAACGTATAAAGGATACACGTATCCTCCTCCACGATAGAAGATGTTCAAGTCTACTATTGTGTTGGTAACGAAACATAAATTCCAAGGCATATCGCCAACTACATTGCCACTCTTGCCGATGATTAAACCTAGATTCTTGCTCTGGTCTTTGTGGGCAAGGTGGCGCATCGTGTCATAAACAGGGAATGCTATGAATCCCTTAGATCTATTAGTGAAATATGTAAATTTCAAATCGAATGGACGAACGAGAGCTTTCTTAAAAAACTCGTCTTTAATTCCAAATTCCTTGACGTTTCGTTGAGCATAAGCCACTTTCTGGTCTCGGCTTTCCTTTGTGATATTATATTTCTTTTTAATTTCAGATTCTTCTAAGAGCTTAAAGTCTTCGATGATATTTTTAATATCAGAAAGGTTGGCTTGGTAGGCGATAGAATCTCTTTTGGTACATATTCCAAGAGCCTTTTTTATAAAGAGCTCTTCAACAGGGAATCCTTGGCCGAATTCTGTTTCCATGTTCTTCTTGATTGGGAGAAGAAAATACATCGGTGATGTAGGTGTAACTTCTTCAAAATCCACAGCCAGCAAGTCGTTCTGCTCCAAGAAATCAAACTTGTCTTTCTTTTTTCCATATACATCTTTATAATATACTTTGGCTAAGGAAGATTCGCCTTTTTCTTTTCCTGTTTTTACAAAGAGAGTGATGCATACACCGCTTTCGATTCCAAATACATTCTCGTCTTTAGAACCATCAGGGCAAGTCTCTTTTGTTTTGTTGCTGCCGTGAAGATTAATGATGTATATATTATCAAAAGTCTTCAGCAATTGATAACGCATTCCTCTAAAAGTGAGACTGTCTAAATGTGTGTTGGGAGTGATGTAGCCTATAATACCCTTACCATTTTCTTCTATGAAACGCTGTCCCAAAGCGATAAACTTCACGTAGTCATTGTTTAGCCATTTCGTGTCGAAAATCTTCTTTGCCTTTTCTTTTTTGTTGAGTATCTGGTCTGGCTCCTGCTTGTACTTTTCTATGAGTTCTTCTATCTCGTCAGCCTTGTTTTGGCTTTCTCCATTGTATGGAGGATTGCCCAACATCACCATGATAGGACGTTGCGACTTGATGCGGTCGGCTTCCGCTTGTTCTAGGGAAATCCAATATCCAGTATTGCTTTCTCCTGTTTTGTTTGGCTTTCTGAGAGAATCGGTAAGGCAAATGTGGAATGCATCGTCTTTTTCAGTCTTATAACCAGTATGTGCCAACACCATATCAAACTTGATGTGTGCTACAGTATAGGACGCCATCTGTATCTCGAAACCATACAGACGAGGCAAAAGACAGCTGTGGACATATTTCTGCCAAAGTGTCTCCTGTCCCTTATATTGGTCAGCGATATGATTGATGATTTCCGCTAAGAATGTACCGGTTCCTACTGCAGGGTCTAGTATCTGTACTTGACTAAGTTCCGTTTCACTATCCAGCGTCTTGTGAATGATTGTTGTTGTGTCGGCCAAGCCTTCTTTAATGCTCAACTTGTTCTTCAGAAGAATGTCTATGGAATCTACAATAAACTTGACGATGGGGAGTGGGGTGTACCATACGCCGAAGTTCTTTCTGTCAGCAGAATTAAATGCTTTCAGAAAGTCTTCGTAGAAATGTATCAGTGGGTCTCGGTTGTTTCTGATGTCTCGTTCGAACATTTTTTGCAAATTGGTGGCACCGAACATCTCAACCAAGTCGTCGATAATCCAGGAGATGCGCTCATGGATTGTATTACCAGCCAAGTCGTTGAAGATTCCTCGTAGCAACTTGTTGGTTTTAGGTATCAGCTCAGCGGCCTCTGCCCTAGAGAAATTCTCAGGGGTAGAGTCGTTTAGTCGGGCTGCAAATAAGCCGTAAGCTACTGTCTGCGAGTATATCTTGGCAAAGCCATCCTCGTCGAGATTTTGAATGAGAGAATCCTTGAGGTCTGTATAAGTCTTCTTCAATAGTCCCGATGCATTGTCTTCGCCGTTTTCCTTCAATAGGTCTGTAAGAATGGCACACATCATCTGGCTTTTCTTTGCCATAAGATCCGCCAAAGTTGTAGCAGAGCGAATAGGTTGAATCTTCTTCCCGATGTATTTGTAAAGGAACGTACATAGCTGTTTGCCTTTTTCGCTGTCGGGTATGATTTCATCGTTCTGGCATGTACCTATACGAATGTCCAAGATAGGAGTATCGTTGCCGCTTTCATAAAACAGAAAACGGAGGTAATCTGTAAAGACAGCATGGTTCATCGCCTTCTTGTAGCGGTCGAACTGTTCCTGGTTTCTTCCTTTTCCCTCTAAGTCTGGCTTGTTGATGTCCTTGGTTTCTATACTGGCTACAGTTACGGCATCACGCTTGCGAATGATGGATATGTCGGGTTTACCGCAAGTCATATTGCGTGGCTCATTGATAGCTTGATATTCTGGCTGTAGCAGACTATTCAATAAATTCTCCAAGGCCGAGCGGTAGCTATACTCACTGGCATCATGGGTACTATAGGTTGCGTTTAATGCCTTATAGTACTCATCTAGAAGATTTTCAATTGACAGATTCTTTTGCATGTTGGTAGGAGCTTTAAATCTTATTACTGAAATCTATAAACTAATAAAAATGTATTCCGAGGATACAAGATACAAAAAGAGCGTACCCTCTACCTTATCGTATTCCTAAACAAGGCTGCTCCTACCACAGATGGCCCAAAGAGAGAAATACAAAAGGAGAGGATACGCCATATCTAGGCGCATCCATTCTCACCTTCTGTTCTCTCTTAGAATTTTGCTTTGGTAGGAGCTATTCTGTTTAGAACTTCCAGTCGAATCGATACGAATCTAATCGTTAACCCACGAAAATAGAGCAGGCTTGGCATTTGCCTCGCCATACTTGGGTACAAAGGTACTACAAAATCTTGGATTGACAAAAAAATAATCTCATTTTTCTTTGCGATTTCCAAATAAAAGCGTAACTTTGCAAGCGTATTTACGATTTTAAAAGGGAAATGTATGGGTGCAGTATATGTTATACAAGGTATATTGATTTATATTTATGCTTTTGACCATAATCCCCCACATGTACATGTGAGAAGTGGTGAAGGTGAATTCACAATTACAATTAAGGATAGAATTGTGGAAGGAAGAGCTAAGTCTAAAACCATTCATTTGATAAATGACTTTCTTGATGAACATGTCGAGGAAATCATGGAATTATGGGATAAGGCTCAGCGAGGTGAAACAATCAAGAAAGTACAACGTTAAAAATTGAAGATTATGATACTAACAGTTAAAGATGTAGATTATTTAGGAGATTATACTCTTCTTTGTACATTTAATGACGGAGTGACGAAGAAGGTTGATTTGCAGCCTCTTTTGAAATATCCGGCATTTGCAGAATTGAAGGACAAGAAAAAGTTCGTTCAATTTGGACTAGACCAAACTATCTTCTGGTATAATGGAGCTGATATTGCTCCGGAATATCTCTATGATAATGGTGTTATGGCTTAAAGATTTCTTAGGTTGAAAGACAGTCAGCCTTTCCATAAAAATAGGCTGAGCCATCATGCGATGACTCAGCCTTAATTCTTTCTTATCCATTCAGAACTTTACTGCTGAACAGGAATCTTCTTGACGCGACGCTCGTGACGGCCACCCTCGAATGTTGTGGCAAAGAACTCGTCGAGAATAGCCTCGGCGGTCTTGTTGTCTACGAAACGACCTGGAAGTACCAATACGTTGGCATCGTTGTGCTGACGAACCAAATGAGCAATCTCCTTGCACCATGCCAATCCGGCACGTACACTCTGATGCTTATTTAATGTCATGGCGATACCTTCGCCGCTGCCGCAAATGCCGATACCTGGATAAACTTCGCCGCTCTCAATGCCTTTAGCAAGAGCATGACCGAAGTCAGGATAGTCTACACTCGCATCGCTGTATGTACCATAATCCTTTACAGGATAACCCTTCTTTTCCAAATATTCCAATACAAATTGCTTCAATGGAAAACCTGCGTGATCGCATGCAATACCAACTGTCTTTACTTCCATAATACTTAAGTTTTAAAGTGAAGAAAACGGGGTAAACCCTTATCCTTCACAAGGTTAATGTTAAAAGAGTGAAAGGAGTCGGATGCCGGAAATGGAAATCTGCCATCCGGCAAAATCTCCAACTCCAGCTTCCAACTCCTGTTTAGTTTATGCTAATTAAGCCTCTGCCAAGAAAGCCTTTACCTGCTTGTAAACGTTCTCGCCTGTGTAACCGAGCTTCTCATCAAGTACCTTGTAAGGAGCAGAGAAACCGAAGCTCTCCATACCCCAAACCTTACCATTAGCGCCTACGAGACCCTGGAGTGTTACAGGAAGACCGGCAGTCATACCGAAGATCTTAGCGTTCTTTGGCAATACGCTCTCCTGATATTCCTTGCTCTGTCCACGGAACAAGCCCTCTGATGGAGCACTTACCACGCGAACCTTGATGCCGTCGGCACGCAAAGCCTCGCAACCAGCCTCCAATGTTGAAACCTCAGAACCGCTAGCTACCAAGATAACATCTGGATTCTCGTCGCTGCCTGCTACGATGTAAGCACCCTTGGCTGCCTGCTCATAGTCTGTACCCTCTGGCAACTTGGCAATGCCCTGGCGAGAGAAGATCAAAGCTGTAGGAGTCTCAACATTCTCCATAGCGAGCTTCCAGCAAACTGTAGTCTCGTCAGCATCAGCTGGACGGAATACACGAACGCTGTCCTTGCCTGCGTGGTTCTTCAACTTCTCCATCAAGCGGATCTGTGCCTCCTGCTCAACTGGCTCGTGAGTAGGTCCATCCTCACCAACGCGGAATGCATCGTGAGTCCAGATGAACTTCACTGGAACCTGCATCAGGGCTGCGAGACGTACAGCTGGCTTCATATAATCAGAGAATACGAAGAATGTACCCATTGCTGCAACCACACCACCGTGGAGCATCATACCGATACACATATCAGCCATAGTCAACTCTGCAACACCAGCCTGGAAGAAAGCACCAGAGAAGTCACCGCGAACGATGCTCTTAGTCTTCTTCAAGAAACCGTCTGTCTTATCAGAGTTAGAAAGGTCAGCAGAAGCACAGATCATGTTAGGAACCTGCTCTGCCAAAACACCGAGACAAGCAGCAGATGCTGCACGTGTAGCTGAACCAGCCTTCTGCTCAACCTTGCTCCAGTCTACCTTAGGAGCCTTGCCGCTGAACCACTCATCCATCTGGGCAGCCTTCTCTGGGTTAGCCTTGCGCCACTCAGCCTCTGCAGCCTTGCGCTCAGCTACAATCTTCTTCAATTCCTCAGCACGCTTAGCGTAGATTTCCTTTACATCGTCGAAGATAACGAATGGATTCTCAGGATCACCACCGAGGTGCTTGATAGTATTAACGTAAGCGTCACCACCGAGAGGAGCGCCGTGAGTATTGATGCAAGCCTCGTAGCTTGTGCCGTCTGCGCGGAGAGCACCCTTACCCATTACGGTCTTACCGATGATGAGGGTAGGGCGGTCCTGCTCCTTCTGGGCAGCATCGAGAGCCTCACGAATCTGAGCTACGTCGTTACCGTTGATCTTGATGACATTCCAGCCCCAAGCCTTGTACTTCATCTCTGTATCCTCGTTCATTACAACGCCACACTCTGTAGAGAGCTGGATGTCGTTAGAATCGTAGAACATGATGAGGTTGTTCAGACCGAGGTTACCGGCGATACGACCAACACCCTGAGAAATCTCTTCCTCTACAGCACCATCAGAGATGTATGCATAGATCTTGTGCTGCATCATGGTTGAACCCAGACGAGCCTCGAGGAACTTCTCTGCAACAGCTGCACCAGCTGCGAGGGCATGACCCTGACCGAGAGGACCAGATGAGTTCTCGATACCACGCTGAAGGTCGAGCTCTGGGTGACCAGGAGTTACAGAACCCCACTGGCGGAACTGCTTGAGGTCTTCCATTGAGAAGAAACCACGCAAAGCCAAACCAGCATAGAGCATAGGGCTCATGTGACCTGGGTCGAGGAAGAAGCGGTCGCGGCCAGTCCATGTTGGATCTGCTGGATCATAAACCAGGTACTCAGAGAAGAGCACGTTGATGAAGTCAGAACCACCCATAGCACCACCTGGGTGACCGGAATTTGCCTTTTCTACCATTGAAGCAGCCAAGATACGGATGTTATCAGCTGCATGATTCATTACTTTAATGTCGTTCATAATTTTATATTTATTATTGTTGTTATTTCTGCTGAAATATTCTTGTTTTTCTAGCTCTGAAGGCTACTCAAAAGAAGGATACTTCCTTTTTCGCCTTCAAAGATACTATTTTATTTTCAAAACTACGATTGATTTTGCAGGAATTTTTACCTTAAGGGTGTTTTTCTTTACTTTTGCATCCTTAAAAACTGCAGGCTTCACTACATCCGGGTGTGCGAAGTCGTTGTAATCGCTCACCTTGTTGCAGGAAAGAATCTGTCCTGTTACAGTTTTTGGAGCAGCTGCACCATCCAGATTAAACTCTACCTGCTGAGCCTTGTCAAGACTGACATTGGCAAGTGCAACCACAATGGTTCCATCTGCCTTCTTGGCTGCTGAAGTAGATACCAATGGAATCTTTCTTCCATCTCTTGCGTGATCATCGCCGCGAACATCCATAGAGTCGCACTTTACATCCATTGGGAGGTAGGTTGCCTCCTGGAAGTCCTTGTACATGTTGAATACATGATAGGTTGGAGTCAGAACCATGTGACCTGTTCCCTTTGTATCTGTCAGGATCATTGACTGGAGTACGTTGACAATCTGTGCGATATTGGTCATCTTCACACGCTCTGTATGGCGGTGGAATACATTCAGCGAGAGTGCTGCAACGAAGGCATCGCGCATACAGTTCTGCTGATAGAGGTGGCCCTTGATAGTGCCAGGCTCCTCATCCCACCAGGTTCCCCATTCGTCAACGAGGAGGGCTACCTGCTTTTTTGGATCAGCCTTGTCCATGATAGCCTCGTGCTTCTTGATGACATCTTCTATGCCGAGCGCCTTGCCCATGGTCCAGTAGTAATCCTCATTGTTGAACTTGGTGGCAGAACCCTTGCTGCCTGTCCAGCCTGTTACTGTATAATAATGTAGAGAGATGGCGTTGGCACGGTTGCCGATACGGTCCATCAATACCTTAGTCCAGTTATAATCGTAATCGCTCGCTCCAGATGCTATCTTATAGAGCTGGTTGCCGTCATAGTTGCGGCAATAAACAGAGTAGCGGCGGAAGAGATCTGAATAATACTCAGGACGCATGTTGCCACCGCAGCCCCAACTTTCGTTACCAACACCGAGGTATTTTACCTTCCAAGCCTTGTCGCGGCCGTTCTGTCGGCGGAGTTTTGCCATAGGAGTATCTCCATCGCTGGTCATATATTCCACCCACTTTGCCAATTCCTCAACAGTGCCGGAACCCACGTTACCGCTGATGTAAGGCTCGCAACCCAACATCTCGCAGAGATTCAGAAACTCGTGTGTACCGAAAGAGTTGTCCTCAATGGTTCCACCCCAGTTGTTGTTCTGCATCTTTGGTCGCTTCTCACGTGGACCGATACCATCCATCCAGTGATACTCGTCAGCGAAGCATCCTCCAGGCCATCTTAATACAGGTACTTTCAGGTCCTTGAGGGCTTGGAGCACGTCGTTGCGGTAACCCTGAGTGTTAGGAATCTTAGAATCAGGACCTACCCAAAGACCACCATAGATACAACTTCCGAGATGCTCGGCAAACTGGCCATAAATCTCTTTATTGATTTTCTGTGTTCCCTGGTTGGCATGGATTGTTCCTGTTACATCCTGAGCTTGAGCTGAGAATGCAACTGCTGTTGAAAGCAATGTGGTAGCGAATAGTTTCTTCATCATTGTTCTTATTAATTGTTGTCGATTTTAAGTATAATACGTTTGTGGAGGTAGAATCCCCACAAACGTATTTATCGTTTATTTACTTTTTGTTCTCAACTGCTGCCTTTTCGATAGCAAGACCAGCCTTGTAGGTTTCAATATATTTATCAAAACCGGCTACATCTTCGGCAGTAGGTGCAATCTCTACACCAGTATTGCCTGCAAATACCTTCTTGTCGAGATAATCTGCCAGGCTCAACTTCTCTTCGTTGTTAACGAGATAACCTGCGAGCAGGGCGATACCCCATGCACCACCTTCGCCTGCTGTCTCCATGACAGAGATAGGGGAGTTAATGGCTGCAGCGAGGATGCGCTGACCTACACCCTTGGTCTTGAACAAACCGCCATGACCTGTGATGCGATCTACCTGTACCTTCTCGTCCTTGAACAATACATCGTTACCAATCTTCAATACAGCTACTGAAGCATAGAGGTTGGCACGCATGAAGTTGGCAAGGTTGAAGTGGTCGTTGGCAGAACGTACGAACATAGGGCGACCTTCTGCAAGACCTGTTACAGGCTCACCAGAGATATAGTTGTAAGCAATCAAGCCACCGCAATCAGCATCGCCTTCAAGAGCGTGGTTGTAGAGCTTTCCGAATACCTCGTTCATATCTACAGGAACACCGAGCAACTCCTGATACTGCTTGAACAAACCTACCCATGCATTGAGGTCGGAAGTACAGTTGTTGCAGTGAACCATGGCAACAGGACTACCATCTGGAGTAGTCACCATATCAATGACTTCGTAAGGTTTGCTCAAGGCTTTCTCTAACACGATCATAGAGAAAGAAGAAGTACCTGCACTTACGTTACCGGTGCGCTGACGTACAGCGTTGGTAGCTACCATACCTGTGCCAGCATCACCTTCTGGAGGACAGAGAGGAACACCAGCCTGGAGAGTGCCTGATGGGTCGAGTTTCTTTGCACCTTCCTCGGTCAATACGCCAGCATCTTCGCCTGCGTTCAGTACCTCAGGGAGAATGTCGAGAATCTTCCAGCCCAGGTTCTTAGGCTCGATGAGCTTATCGAACTTAGCTACCATCTCTGCATCGTAGTTGTTGGTGTTAGAGTCGATAGGGAGCATACCTGATGCATCGCCTACGCCCAAAACCTTCTTGCCTGTGAGCTGCCAGTGGATATAACCGGCGAGAGTGGTAAGGAAGTCAATCTTGTTGATGTGGTTCTCACCATTCAGGATAGCCTGATATACGTGAGAGATACTCCAACGCAATGGGATGTTGAAGTGGAAGAGCTCTGAAAGTTCAGCTGCAGCCTTGGCTGTATTGGTGTTACGCCATGTGCGGAAAGGAACGAGAATGTTCTCATCCTTATCGAAAGCCATGTAGCCGTGCATCATCGCAGAAATACCGATGGCAGCCAACTGCTTGATTTCGCAGTCGTACTCAGCCTTCACGTTCTTGCGGAGGTCGGCATAACAATCCTGCAAACCTTTCCAGATTGTGTCGATGCTGTAGGTCCAGAGACCATCAACCAACTGGTTTTCCCACTCAAAGCTACCCTGTGCGATAGGGTTGTTGTCGGTGTCGATCAAGACAGCCTTGATTCTGGTAGAGCCAAACTCGATACCGAGAATGGCCTTACCTGATTCTATAATAGTTTTTGCGCTCATTATTGATTCTTTCTTTAATGTAAGGAACAAAGAGAAAAGCAATGGAATTCTTCACTCTTCGTTCTTCACTCTTCACTTAAATTATCTCAACGCCTTGTTGAGCATGTAGTAAATCTCGTTGTTGCGAAGCTGCTGCTTGAAGCTGCTGATAGTTGTGTTCTTGTCGATGTTGACGAACTCAATACCGAGAATCTCGCAGAAGTCTTCCCAGTACTCAGCAGTGATATCGTAAGAGAATGCACTGTGGTGAGTACCACCAGCGAGGATCCAAGCACCTGCACCAATCTCGAAGGTTGGCTGTGGAACCCAGAGAGCTGAAGCTACAGGGAGCTTAGGCATTGCCTTTGGCTCGATGCACTCTACCTCACTTGCGATGAGACGGAAACGGTTGCCGAGGTCAACTACTGTTGCCTTAACACCCTTACCTGTCTTAGATGTGAATACCAAACGGGCAGTCTGCTGCTTGCGGATACCGATGCCGAGGAAGTGAACCTCGAGCTTTGGTTTGTCTGTTGCGATCAATGGGCATACCTCGAGCATGTGGCTCTGGAGGCTAGATGTGCGGTCGGCAGCGAAGTTGAGTGTGTAGTCCTCGAGGAATGAGCAACCCTTCTCCAAGCCCTGGTTCATTACCCAGAGTGTGCGGTAGAGGCAAGCTGTCTTCCAGTCACCCTCAGCACCGAAACCATAACCCTCTGCCATCAGGCGCTGTGAAGCCAAACCAGGAATCTGGTCGAAACCGCAGAAGTTTGGATCATCGATGTCTGCATCGCCGAGGTCATCGAAGTTGGTTGTGAATGCTACTGCGTTCTCATCCTTCAATACGCGACGGAGAGCGATCTCAGCCTTAGCTGCGTTCTTCACCTTCTCCCAATATACTTCCTCGCCAGACTCATCAATCTTGATGGTGTACTCCTTCTTGTACTCCTCAACGAGAGCATCAGCTTCTGCATCAGTTACCTTCTTGTAGTACTCCATGAGTGAAGATACTGGGTAGTAATCTACATGGTAACCCAAGCGCTGCTCGAACTCTACGCGGTCGCCATCTGTTACGGCTACATTGTTCATGTTCATACCGAACATGAGGCAGCGTACGTTGTGAGCATCAGCAACACCTGCAGCTACGCGAGCCCATGTTGCAATCTGCTTCTGAGCCTCTTCGCTCTTCCAGTAACCTACAACTACCTTTCTAGGGATGCGCATACGGGTGCAGATGTGACCGAACTCGATGTCGCCGTGGGCTGACTGGTTGAGGTTCATGAAATCCATATCGATAGAATCCCAAGGGAGTTCTGCATTGTACTGAGTGTGGAAGTGGAGGAGAGGCTTCTCGAGAGCCTGCAAGCCCTTGATCCACATCTTAGCTGGAGAGAAGGTGTGCATCCATGTGATGATACCTACGCACTTCTCATCGTTGTTGGCAGCCTTCATGACAGCCTCAACTTCTGCAGAAGAGTTAGCTGTGCCCTTATAAACTACCTTGATTGGGATGATGCCACTGTTGTTCAGACCATCTACCATGTCCTTTGAGTGACCATCAACTATCTTAACTGTTTCGCCTCCGTAAAGAAGCTGTGCACCAGTTACAAACCATACCTCTAAATTTTCAAATGCTTTAATCATGATTGTTTGTTGTATTAATTGTTATTGTTAATGTGATTTAATATCTTTATTTGAAACACGCTTTAATTAGTGCTTTTTCTGTCCGTAGTAAGCGTTAGGACCGTGCTTGCGGTTGAAGTGCTTCTCTACGAGCAATGGGTTCATGGTGGTGTTTGGATTAACAGAGAATGAGATGAAAGCCATCTTTGCTATCTGTTCAGCTACTACTGCGTGATAAACAGCCTGGTCAGCATCCTTACCCCATGTAAAAGGACCATGGTTCTTAACCAATACGCCAGGAGTATGAACTGGGTTGATGTTATCTTTCTTGAAACGGTCAACGATGACAACACCTGTGTTGTGCTCATATTCTGCCATCATATCCTCTGTCATCGCATCAGTGCAAGGGATGCAATCGTGGAAGTAATCAGCATGAGTTGTACCAATATTAGGGATGTCCAAGCCAGCCTGTGCCCAAGCGGTAGCATAAGTAGAGTGAGTATGAACTACGCCACCCAACTCTGGGAATGCGCGGTAGAGAACCAAGTGGGTTGGTGTATCAGATGATGGATTCAGATCGCCTTCTACTACCTTACCTGTTTCCAAGTCTACCACTACCATATCGCTAGCCTTCATGGTGTCATAATCGACGCCTGATGGTTTGATGACAACCAGACCTTTCTCGCGGTCGATACCACTCACATTACCCCATGTAAAGAGCACGAGGTTGTGCTTAACGAGATCAAGGTTTGCCTTGAACACTTTTTCTTTTAATTCTTCTAACATAATATCTTTTGTTTTAAGTTGTTTATTCTATTTCAAGTTGAACGATGGGTCTTCCTCGTATGCTTTCTTGTTGAAGCGGTAGAGGGCGGCGCCTCGTTTCGAGTTGACTTTATCGATGAGTTCTGTTTTCTCGATGAAGTCGATATCCTTCACGCGTTTGCGGAAGTTGCGCTTATCAATCTCTTCGCCTATTACTGCCTCGAATACATGCTGAAGCTGTGTCAGCGTAAAGAGGTCTGGGAGGAGTTTGAAGCTTAATGGCTCATGATTGATGCGGCGGCGTATCTGTGCGATAGCGTTGCGGATCATGAGTTTGTGGTCTGAGTAAAGTTCTGGAAGTTCGTTCAGACTAACCCATTCCAATCCGTGTTCTACACGGAGGCTGTCATCATAGTCTTTCACATTGATGAGAGTGCAATAGGCGATAGAGATAACTCGCTCACCTGGGTCACGGTCGATGCGGCCGAAAGCTCCTACTTGTCTTATATAGAGGTTTTTCATTCCAGTAAGTTCCAGGATGACTCTGTTGGCAGCATCTTCGAGATTTTCTGTTGCGCCAACGAAACCACCATAGAGTGACCATTCGCCTCTTCCCGGGTCCATCTTGCGTTTGCCTATCAGTACCTGGAGGTTACTACCGTCGAAACCGAAAATGATACAATCGACGGATACTAATACTTTGGAGTATTCATTATAAAACTGGGTCATGGTCTTTCTGCTGTTTTGATGTAATGATTCAATGTATGTATAGTTGTGTTCTTTTGCTTGCTCTTCATAGAGCAGGTTCGAGAGGAAAATCAAGGAGTAAGAAGGAGAAGAAAGGATCGCGGATTTTTTCAACAGAAACAGTTTTGTCTGATCTTTGAGAAAATTCCAGACTCCTCACTTCTTGCTCCTGACGTGAATAATATTTTACCAGAAGTATGCGTAGAATGCTGCGCAGAGGCCGATTACTACGAGGGTACCGATAATATCGAAGGCACTCCAACTCTCACGGATAGACTTCTTGAAGTCTGATGTGAAGGTGATTGCCTCTACCTGCTCCTTGCTTGGAGCTGGAGTGAAGCAGCTTACTACTACCATGAAGATGATGAGGAATACGAGCAACCAGCACTCGAATACGAGCCAGTTGGTCTGCCAGAACCATGCGGTGTAATCCCAGAATGCACCATCCATTGTAGCCTTACCTGTATCAGTAATGACGTTGGTAACGAGGCGGAGCATACCGATGAGGAAACCGGTAATCATGGTGTATTCACCTGCCTTTGGAGTAATCTTCTTAAAGAAGATACCCATTGCAAATACGGCTACCATGGCTGGAGCCAGGAGTGACTGGATACCCTGGAGATAGTTGTACAAAGTATCCATCTTCATCATGATTGGCAACCATGCGAAACCTAGAACCACAACTACTACGGTAGCGATACGGCCAACGAGTACGTAGTGAGCCTCAGACATGCCCTTCTTCAATGGTTTGTAGAAGTCCTCGGTGAAGAGGGTAGCACAGCTATTGAAGAATGCTGCCAATGAAGCAACGAGTGCGCAGATGAAACCGATGGTTACGATACCCTTGATACCTGCAGGAAGAACGGTCTTTACCATGATGGCGAAGGCTGCATCAGTCTCGTTCATCTGGATGGCACCCTTCTGAGCCAATGCGGCTGCAATCATACCTGGGATGAGGAACATGAAGCAAGGGAGTACCTTGAAGAAACCGGCTGCGATAGTACCGCGGCGGGCACGCTTCATAACCTCTACGTTGCTCTCGCCAGGAACCTGACCGAGTACACGCTGAACGATGTGCTGGTCAGTACACCAGTACCAGAAACCGATGATGGTTGCACCGATGAATACTACGAAACCAGGATACTCCTGATACATAGAGTCACCTGCCTCCCAGTGGAACATGTGAGTTGTACCATAACCATTGTTCAGCTTGCCGCAGTAATCCATCATGTCGGCCCAACCAGCAGCTATGCTGCCACCGCCAAGGGTAGAGAGACCGAGGAAGAGTACGAGGAAAGAACCGATGACGAGGATAGGAGTTTGGATAGTTGACAATGTCATCACACCCTTCATACCACCGAATACGGTGAAGATGGTGGTGAGGATAATCAGACCGATGGCACCAACCCAGAAGTTCAAGCCCCAAAGATATTCAAAGAAGATACCACCTGTAAGGGCTGTAACGCTCACCTTAGTAAGGATGTAAGCTACGAGGGTGATGATAGAGAGCCATGAACCTGTGCGCTGGGTATAGCGGAACTTCAGGAAGTCTGGCATGGTGATGATCTTACCCATCTTGTTAATGAGCAACTGGTAGAAAGGTACGAACAGCCAACCCAAGATGAGGATCATCCAGCCCTGCATCTCCCAGTGTGCCATACCGACACCACTCTTGGCACCTGTACCAGCCAAACCAACGAGGTGTTCAGAACCAATGTTGGCAGCAAAGATAGCCATACCGATTACATACCATGGCTCACCCTTACCGAAGAGGTAGGCAGAAGAGTCTTCACCTTTCTGAGCCTTTCTGTCTTTCACGATTGCGTGCCAGACAGCCCAAATTACGCCGATAACTCCAATGGCGAGTATAGCCCAATCAAGCCATACGAATTCTGTTGAATTCCAATTCATAATTACTATAAGATTGTTTGTTTATTATTATTTGTTTATTCTTTTCTTTTATTGGATGCTTTATTATGTTAGTTTCTTATCCAGCACATTTCGTTTTTTGTCATTGCGAAAACTTCTTGTTGGATGTTAGCTGTTCCGACGGACTTTATCCGCCGGTTCGCTGACTTTTAAACTAACTTACGCTTACTTTTTAACGCTGAATTTGTAAGCGAGGTGAGAATAGTATTTCTCTCCTGGCTTCAATGTGGCATCTGTCCAATCCTTTACACCCTGAGCAATCTTGGTTGGAGAATCAGGATATTTCTGGCTCTCGAAGCAAACGCTTACGTGTTTAGGATACTTGATGCCATGCTTGCAGGCAATACCTGTGCCTTGGAAGTTACCGGTGTAAACCTGAATGCCTGGCTCGTTGGTAAATACTTCAAGAAGGATACCGCTCTTTGGTGAGTAGAGGCTTGCGCAAACTGTTTTGTCATCGCCCTTACCATTCTTATATGTGTTCAAACACCAGTTGTGGTCGTAACCTGTGGCATTCTTAATCTGATCAAAGTTATAATCAACCTTCTTGCCGATTTCTGCAGGTTTACGGAAATCCATAGGGGTTCCATCGACACTCTTGATTTCACCAGTTGGGATGTAAAGTGAATCTGCAGGAGTGAACTTATCTGCATTGATGTACATTATCTGATCGAAACCTTCCTTAGATGGATCGCCATTCAAGTTGAAGTAACTGTGGTTGGTCATATTGACAACGGTCTCTTTGTCTGTTGTAGCGCCAAACTCGATGTCGAGTGTGTTGTCACTCTTGACTGTATATTTAGCTGTTGCTGTTACGTTGCCAGGGAAACCATTCTCGCCATCCTTCGCATTGATAGTGAAGGTAACGGATGAGTCGTTCTTCTCTGTAATGTCGTAAACCTGGTTCAACCATCCTGTAGCACCACCACCATGCAGGCAGTTGCCATTATCATTTGCCTTCAACTGGTATGTTGAACCAGCAAGTGAAAGTTTAGCATCCTTGATACGGTTGGCATAACGTCCTACAGAAGAACCATAGTCTGAAGGAGAGTTAAGGGTGTCAGCATACTGATGGATATTATCGTAACCAAGAACCACATCTGTTGGCTTTCCGTCCTTGTCTGGAACGGAAATGGAAACGACACGTCCACCATAATTGGTGAGGCAAACTTCCATGCCGTTTGCATTCTTGAGAGTTACTAACTCAGTCTTCTTGCCCAATACTGTTGAATCGAAATCTGCTGGATTCAAACCAGATTGTGTGAGACTTGCATTGCTGCTTGATGAACAAGCTGAGAGGGTAGCGATAGCCGCAAAACCAACTCCCATAAATAGGGTCTTAAATGTACTCATTTTTAGGCTGTTTTTTATTGTCTATTCATTTTGGGTGTAAAATTACAATTTTATTTCGAATCTGCAAGCGTTTTCCCTAACTTTTTTCCTTCTAAAGTGTCTTTTTAACACTATTTGTATGAAAACGCCTGTTTTTGTCTTATTTGGGACAAAAAAACTGCAGTTAGCAATACTAACTGCAGTTCCTTATAGTATGCTCGGCATGAGCATTGTCTAATGGGTGCAAGTCCCTAGTAAGCCCTAATAGCGGGAATTACCTAGCCAATGGCAAGGGTGTCCATCGTG